>Ga0116231_10010781_pt1 | contig 14460 bp, 6 predicted proteins | sample S1TSphgellanicum_2_FD_89695 | JGI IMG/M metagenome (GOLD analysis project Ga0116231, IMG submission 89695) | Host-associated microbial communities from peat moss isolated from Minnesota, USA - S1T2_Fd - Sphagnum magellanicum MG | ecosystem: Host-associated > Plants > Peat moss > Unclassified...
ATACTTGATGGTATAAAGACTCAAAAACCAAATTTTATCCTACTATAAACAAATCCAAATCCATCATTGTATTTGTGCAATGATAAAATGTCAAACCAAATTAATGTAGGTAACTTGACTGCATTATCCATAATTGAAATCCGAGTTGGAAACATGTTTTTTCATATTCTTACAAATGTTATTTTCAATAAGACAAATCTTTTTGGAAATAGAACTATTTTAATAAGAATTTGACCTAATATTAATGTAGGATTATGTTTATTTCATGGGAAATCTAAATGGGATCACTGGAGTTGAAAAGTTCCAAGTGTAGGATCCATTAGTGCATACTTTGTGTTATCCTATTAGAATTGAATTCAAAGCAAGTGAATTAAAAACTAACTATCAAATGTTTTGAAAAACATTGAACATTGCTGATTTAACCTCACTTTAAAGGAAAATAACCATGATTATATTTACATGAATTTGGCATATGTGATGTTTGCAACATGAGTACTTTTGCTACATAGGAAGGAAAAGGTGAACCTTGCATAAAAAAGATACAAACTTCACAATGATGTCAACAAGTTAACCAAGGCCCTACAAATTGGAGATACTTAGAGGGAACTTTAAATGGAAATTGAAACTTGTTTATTGGCAAAGGCTATGAAGGAAATTTTATTGTTGTGAGTAATATTTTTTCCCACACAAATGAAATTTTATTTTATCTTTTTCTAAATAGTGTATTTAAATCAATGGTAGCCTATTATTATTTACATTTTTGTTTGCATGATATAAACACCTTTCATTTCATTTCATTTCATTTTCCCTATTTCATTTCAACCAAAAACATTAAATTTTCCATCAAACCAAGCATGTGTGTACTAAATTTCTTTTTCTTCACATCTTATGAACACAATGTTTTTGACTTTGAAAATCTAAAAACATGTTTCGATGTACACTTAATTTAATATATTACTAAGTCTAAATTTTTTTATATTTTCAAATTCTGAATCGATTTTCTGCAAATTGGGTTCCATTCAAATGAAAATATTGAATGACATTACAATATGTGACTTGAAGAATTGAATTGAATTTGAATTGAAAAAGCTTCAATTCAAATAGATTTAGATTCAATTGAAAAGAAATGGGATGCAAATTGGTGTAAAACAGATTGAAAATTTGCTTATGACTATGATGTTGACAAAAAAATAAAAAAGGCATAAATTTGAATATACACCTTCCAATTTTTTTTACGATTTGGGAATCAACTAAAAAATTCTAGTTTGGAATTATCATTCGAAAGGACAACTTATAGAATTTGTAGTTGTTCTACCTAAACCAATGTTGATGAATCATCATCAATCAAATTTAGATAAGTTTTAAATGTATATAAGAAGTTATGTTCTCTAGATTTATCGAAAGTCTATGGATTCAAGTGAACCATATATGTATATGTATGTACATTATATGCAAAAAATGATTTGTTTTTTTGTGTTGTTTTGCACTACCAATGACAATCAATTGACATATGGTCAACATATTAATATATTTAAAGACTAAATAGTTGCAAAGAAAGATGATTAATTACCTAACATTGATAATCCATGATCATATAGATTTTCCATGAAATCATAAATGTCTCCTTTAACTCGGTAACTTTTGGACACCATCGAGAAAAACATGTAGGTGGTTTGTTTGACAAGAATTCAGTTTTAATTTGTCCAACGTGACATCCCATCCAGTATGGGTTGGAATAGTTCCCTTCTTTGTGATAACTTTAACCCTTTTAGAATGACATGCCCATTTATATAAACCATGATATCTTTTTTCTTAAGTTGGTGGCATTAACAACAACCTTATTTGAAAAGTCCCTTTCTTCATTTTAATCCCTTACCTTTAGTTCACATAAATTCTCAATCCCAAGCTAATGGATGAGTTGGGTGGGGGAAATTTTTTTCACTTGACTACATTTATGGTTTTCCCCTCCTTACTTCAAGCTCACCTCTTACTTGCCTTGCACCCACCTTGCACACAAACTAATAATTCTAACCTTATGTTTGACCACACATTCTTTTGTTTATATATATATATATATTCTACTTTTATATTTTTGTATTTTTTTTTTCTTTTGTATCCTTATAAGTTTTGATTCTTCTTTTACATTCACAAATTACCTTTTCTTTGCCCCTTTCTACAAGAATGGCTACTAGCTAACCAAGGATTATTATCCCAAGATGACACCCTTTACGCAATCATTGGAACACAATTATATGCAACTAGTTAGAATGGAAAAACATATATAAATCAATAACTTGCTTCATTACACAAAGGAAAAGTTATACATAAGTTTGCAAATGGTCCAAGTTTTCAATCCGTGCCTATTTTCTTCCTAGCAACTTTACATCTAGGTTACCAAGTTCATCCTACTTTGTCCACATTATATCCTCAACTTTTAGTGAATACATCTCTCATTTTTTCTTGAAACACCCACTTGTTAAAATATCTTGGGTTTTACCAAACACACATACACCTCCAATATGTGTTAGAAAAGGAAACCCCAAAATGTCAAGGGTTCCCAACCTTTCGTTGTCTTCCTTTTTTATCCTCTAATTATCTATTTTTCCTACATAACAACTAAGCTAATTGATTCCCTTCCCATCATGCTCCATTTATGCCTTGATGTTTGCCTCCTCATGAATGACCTCCAAGTTGCCACCTTTGAAACCCTTAGTGTTTGCTTATTCATGATGTTCCAATCTTCAATCCTTACAATACTTCTTTTTATGTTTAGCTTAGACCATTTTATTATGAATCGCAATTACATCACCCCCTTTGCATACTCATGATGCCCCAACTTCCTTCCCACGTTACATCATAGTAATTCAGCACCTTAAAATCTTCCAATTCATGACTAACAACCGTGAGAAACATGCCATAGAAATCACCTTATACTAAGCTAGTAAAATTTTTACCCAAAATCAAGAAAGCCCTACTTACTCCTAGCTTGTTAAACCTTAGTACAAAAAACATCCAAGGAACATATCTTCTCTAGGTCCTATTCCTCACGCAACCATTGCCCAATTATGGGGACAAAATAAAGAAGCCCATATCATGTCCCACTTTAGACAACGTACCTCCTCCAATTTTAACCCTTGTCTTAACCCACAAAGTGATATCTTGAATCCTTCCCTTTTCCTAATGCTAATTACCAAAACTTGGGTTAACTTCCACCCCATCCTTTAGTAATTATTTTATTTGGGACTAGGAACTTTCACCCTCTCACTATTTGCAAAATAGATTCCTATTTATCACATTGGGTTAGGTCAATTACTAGCCAATAGATGCTTGTGATTTCATGGGCATGGGATGCTAAACACACACTTCAACATTGAATGATGAGAAAATTTAGATGATATTACCTTAGGATTAACATGTTTTATCTAATTTTTCATAGAAATTTGAGAGAGCAAGGGGGGTAGGGGGGGTAGGTGTTTGGGTCTTCATTAATTCCAAAAGAGATCAAAATTCCAAGGGAAAATATTTTCAATTGATTGGAAAAGATAAAGTAAATAGAATGGGAAAAAAATGTTTATTCATTCCAAAAGGAAGGGTGGTTAGGAGGGGCAAAATAAAATGTCCATCCCAAATCAAGTGTGAAGGTGATATTAAAATATTGTTAGATGCCATTTTTCACTATATCAATGAATTTGATTTTTAGAATTCATCAAATCCAATTAATTTCATAAACATATAACATTGATAAAAATAATGTAAAATAAGTTTGTCAACTTTGATCAAATGTTTTAATAAATATTTAATTTTCAATGTTGGTTTGAACAAGTATCTTTTTAATTTGGATTAAAATGTGTCCACTAAAATATTACAAAAACATAAAAGTTGAATTTTTTACAATAATAATTTTACTTTATTTATTTACTTAATAAATATGATTAATTAAAAATTTAATATATTATTCTTAATTTTGATTAAAAACATTATTAAATTGATAACTTTAATACCATATATATAATTTAATAGTTTGGTTTTAAAATTATAATTACAATGAAATTTCATATTAATTTAATTATAATTTGGGTTTTCAATAGAAGCCAAATTAAAGCTACTATCATGTTAAACAATTAAATTTTACCACTTGTTGGAATTATGAACATTATTGAAAATTAAACAATATAGAATCCATTAAGGAAGTTATGGATATAGAATGTGTTTTAATGGATTAAAATACACCAAAACAAGTTTTTTTCATATGAAACGAAATGTTGAACTTTGAAACGTTTACAATTTGTAATCATGATGTGTACTTCAAGAACTTTGATTATATTTGTAACTTCATGTTTCAAAACATAAATTATGTATTATTTAATATGCCATTAAGCCAAAAAATGTAGTTGTTGAAAGAAAATATGAAGTTCACAAAATTGCATTCGAATGTGAATCATACATTTTTAAATAATAACATGCGCAAAGGAATTTCAAAGTTTTCAAACCTTTGGTGTGATACATAGTGAAAGTAGGTTGAAAGACATGTGATTTATGTTGAATATCGATTTAACCAAAATATTAAATCTTTGAGAGTGTGAAATTAAAAATTTAGAGTCAAAATTTGAACATATTTCAATTACATAAAAAATGAAAAAAAATCATATTGGTCAAAAAATAAAAATTAACCTGATAAAATTGTATGGTATTTAAAAAGAATCTTGCCCATTTCAACTTGTGTGTAATTTGCAAGCATTGGTGGATTGATCACAAATTAAATCATTTCTTTTTCCTAAAGTTCCTTTTGTTGCTACCTTTGTTTCTTTCAATAAAACTTTCATGGTACAAAGCCAATCATTTTTTCATGTATTTAATTCAACTAATGACAAACATCTAGAGAAAGTTGTAACCCTACAACATATCCATGCAAGGATGCAAAAAATACATATGATTTAATAGATTTATGGTATTTTCAAGATTACTTAAATACATTTGATTATTGTAATAGAAGAACAATTTTAACACATGTTTGTAAAATAATTAATGAATTTTGAAGATTTCATGTCAACAATAGAATATTTTTGAATGTTCCAAAAGATTATGTATTTTTTTCACAAATTTTTTTTTGTTGAAAAGAACATTTTAAAAAATACCATTAATTTAAAAACTAATATAAGGGTGAAAACACACTACATTGTCCATAAAATATTGTCACAAGATTTTTTTTGCAAGATTTTGGAATTTGTAATTGGCCATGTGATTAAATACAATCAACTAAAATGAAAAATAACTCAACACTACAATGTTACATATATTATAATCACATTGTGTGAATTTCATGGATAGTTTTTGAATAACCATAACATAATGGACTTTCAAAGGAATACCTAAAAACTTGTAACAATCCATAATATAGATTCCATGCACCTACATAATTTTTTTTTAATGAATAAATAATTCAATGGTAATATGATCTAATAACATTGATACCAAGGAAAACTTTTTGGAAGGATTTTGATGATCAATATTTTTTATGTACCTTGAATTATGGTTTTTTTTATTAAGTCCTTTATTTAATGAACGTAATAGTTTAAAAGCTCATCTTTCAAATTTAAGTTTTCCATAAGGTAAACCAAGGTTGAAATTTTTTTATAATAAATTTTTAATGATAACTTGCAAAATGACTTGTGTGATTCAAGGTATTCTGCCTTCACAAGTGTTGCCTTTGCAGTGTTAATTTAAACAATTATGGACTTCCACATGTGCCTAAAAGTGTTACACCTTAATGTGCTTTCACCCATAATTAGTGTCAAAGATGTTAAAATGCCAAGATGCTATGGTAATAAGTAAAATGTTAATATACAAAAATGAAATCCATGTATGGTAATTGTGCAATAAACAAGATGGATTGTTTTCTTATAATAAATCATATTTTCATTAAAGATGAGAATCACCAAATGAATTATTAAAAATATACAAATCATTTGATCTTATCAAGTTGTGATTATTTTATGGTAACATTTTCATCTTCTATCCTATTTTATAATGTCAATAATAATTCGAAAAAATTCCATAAGTTACAAAGATAATTTATTTCCTTGCAACAAAATGCATCCTTATATGCCAAGTGATCTAATTAGATTTTGAATGAATTCATTGGTCCATTGAATGGGGACTTCTGAATTGCACCCACATTTTGTAATAATGAATTCATATAAAAGAAAATCACCAATTTTTATATATTATATATATTTTAGGATTTATCATCAATCAATTTAACAAGGACAACATTGTTGGTCATTTGGGTGCAAATACATTCAAAGGAACTAGGAACCATGTTCAATAGTGGTGAAAACTATAAACCTTAAATTTACATATGTCTATGTGGTGCCATTTAAATGTTATGTTAATTATGAAAATTTGTTTTTAACCACTAGTTTGGATGTTGAGGAGTATGAATTGAATTGTTATTGGGTTCAATTTGATGATTTTTTTGGAACAAAAGACCATTAAAATTGGGTACGTGCAGTGTCCAATAAATTTTATTTTATATAATGGCCCTTTAATTTACAAACTACAAACCTTTTACTTTGATTTTTTTTCAAAATTCAAAATATATTAGAATTTCAAGAATAAATTGCAACATGGAAATGTGGTTTGAAGCAAAGTTGCATGTTAATTTTGGAAACTAAAATGTAAAGTAATTAGCATAAGTTTTAGTTGCAAATATAAATGTAACTAAATTTGAAAGAAATGTGATTTGTTAAATGAAATTGCAAGATTTAATGGTTTAATTTTTTTTAATAATGTTTTTGAATGAACTAAGTGTTTGATGTGTAATCGGGTCTGGTAGGTTTGTGAAAATTTCATAGGACAAATGGAAATGGTAGAAATGGACCATTATTTGTCATTTCTAGCATGATAGGGTTTTCTGTAGGTGTGAACATGTTTTTTCCTAGACATGGGATTGTTAGATTGGTGATCTGATTTTATTTATTTATAGTTATTTTGAATGAATCTAAACAATTCATTATAATTGACATGTAGATCATATAGGATTTTTACACATTATTTACAACTTGTGCATTTTGTTTCAAGTTGTTAAATTTGTGTTGGAACCAAAGTGACATTGATTCACAAAAAGGTTTAGCCAAATTCCATTAGCATAAAATAGTTAGCATATTTTAACGTGATTTGAAATTATGATCATTTTTCAAGATGAAACATTGAATCTAGCAAAATACGTACATTTTAAAACAATTCATATTTATTAAAAAAGAGTTAACAAAAATAATGTAATTTAGTAGGGGAATTGTAAATATTTTAAAAATCATGTTGCCAAAAAAAAAAATCCTTCAAAAAATCCTTTCTATGAAAAACCCAACATGAACACAAAAGGCCCATTTGTGGTTGAATCCTTTGTCAATATTGGCTCATTTGATTGTGATTGCAAACATGCACTAAGTAATAAAAATCTTATTGTGTTGATATGTCATAGTGTTTTTATATTACTTATTATTTAATGGTAAGTAAGCTATCTATTTATTTTATTAAATATGTTAAGTAGTAAGTAGTAGGTAGTAATTAAATAGGTTAAATAATAGGTATTTTATCGTGTGAAAATGTGATAAACATGGGACAAAGGATGTGATATGATAAAATGACCCAACACTAACACAATCCTAACACAACATTTTCCAATATTTTCCTCATCCTTTAACAAAATTGAACAAGTTTTATATGATTAGAAGTGCAAATTAAAGGATTACAAATATTCTCTCAACACTAAAAGCAAAGGAGAAAAGAAGAAAATGCAAGAAAAAACAAAAGAAGACTAGTGATATTTTGTTTCAAATTTTTTGAAAAAAAACTCTAGACCCCTTTTAGTTTCAAACCCATAAATATTTCATTTTTAGTTCGCTTTGAGTGCTATAAAAACCTATGGGTGCACCAATAAAGATATAAAAAACTTCTTTGAACTACAAAGGAATGGAACAACAACCAAAGAATTTAATCTCAAAATCTAAACTATTTTAATAGGCTTACAATTGAACATAAACCCCCTTACATGAAACAATTCATATCTTCTTTATTCCTTGACCAAATTTACCCTTTTTGTGGCATTTGAATCACTACATGGAAGGATAAAAATGGTTGCTACATGTTAAAAATGAAGGAAAAATGTGGGAGGATTCAACCTCCTTTGGTATAGTCACAATCCAATGAGCCAAAAAGGGCGTTGGACTGCAAATAAAAACATTCAAAATTGGATAAACATTTATGTTTTGTCACTTAAAGCCATGGCAATCATGGCAAGTTATTGCTTTTTGATTCATATGAATGTTAAGGAATTCAAACCAAAAATCCACTTGATGATATTTTAAGATTAAGTTTTGATTTAGGACTTCTAAAAGTGAACAACAACACATTAGACAAGAGTAAATTTTGCAAAGGACTATCAAAAGGACTTATATAATAAAACACATTTGATGGGAAAAAAATTAAAAGGGGGTGTGGGTGTAGTCACAATCAAACAACCAAAAAGCATGTTAAGTGACTTCCAAAACTTTATAAAAAATGTAATTTTGTTAGATATGTTTTTGTGGTGCCACTTTAATGCCATGTTAATCATGGAATGTAGTGCTAAATGATTAATATGAACATTCAATAATTCAAAATAAAATTTCAAAATAAATTATTTTGGGTTTTGGTGTTAATAGAACATCTTTGAACTTGAACAACAGTTGCATCAAAAGTAATCAAATTTGTAAATTACTAAGTTAAAGATTGTCTTTATAAAGGAATTTTTCTAAGAAAAAAATTGAGATAATGTTAATTGATTATCCACATTCAAAAAACATTCGTAATTTGAAAGTTATGAAATTTGAATTTTTTTAAAATTAAAAGTCTATTGAACATAATTAAAAATTTTCAAGAGTTTTTTACCATATGTAAATGGGGTGTAATGTACGTGGCATTTAAAAAAATAAATTCTATGAAACAATAAAATAAAAAATTAATAACTAACATATTTTTTACAATTTGAAATTAAGATAAATTTTCAAAAACAAATGTAGAATTTGGTAAAATTTGTACATTTAAAAAAAAAAAATAGTTATTCATGAAAAGTTAATACACAAAATGTGATGTATTGAAAAAATTGTATGTATTTTTAGTAACATATTGCAAAAGATTTCATCCTTAAAGTCCTTTTTATGAGAAAATGAAAATGACCACAAAAAGGATTGCAATCCTTGAATCCTTTGTCATCGTTGGCTCATTTGATTATGATTGCACTTATGTAAGTAAGATAAAATGAACAACTTTATTACCTTGTTAAAATTGGAACAAATAAATTTAAAATAACAACAAAACCCATTATAGAATTGTGGAACATTGAATGTTTTCAATTCAATGACTAAATATGATATATGTTTACCTTAATGTGCATTGATTTTCATATTTCAAATTGTAAAAGTAGGGTTTTCAAAATATAAGTAGCTTTTGACGTCTACTTTTCATTGTGGGCTTTTGGTTTCAAATAGGTGTCAAATAGGTTCTTCGAAAAATGAAATAATGTTTTTTTGATGACTTGTTAAAACATATGTTGATCTTCATTTCCTAACGTATTACATATTGATTTTCATTAAATGTTTAAACCAAAAAGTAGGTTTGAACACATATTTTTCAGTTGGTTTCAAATGTATTTATTTATTTATTTATAAAATTCATTTGCTTTTAATTTTCTTAGAATTAGATTCTTGTAAATCTAATAGAGCCAACTAATGTTACTTGACACATATTTTCATCTAATTTGATGTTACTTTATGTTAGTTATATGAAAGGCCTAAAATTAAAATGGAAATGTCTACTTTTTTGGTATACTTTATTTTGCTTTGACCTGAGGATAAAGACCCATTAACCACATTTAAAAAACGCTCATACCTTCAAATATGTGGAATTTTAAAACTTTAAAATTTTTTAAAACTTTTCAAAATTGATAAAAAAATTTAGAATTTCAAAAGTCCTTTGCCACACATAAATGTGATAAAATGTACACATGATGTGTTAAGAAAAGTTGTAGTTTATTATACAAGAAAACATAAAAATGTAAAAAAAAAAAAAGGTTATAATTTGAAATTATTATCATTTAAAAAGATGAAACATTAAATTTACAAGGAATTAGAACACTTTCAAATTTTCATATTTATTAAAAGATGATAACAAATAAAACATGTCATGTACTTGGACAATTATTAGCATTTATTGTAACAAGTTGCAAAAAAAATTGTTCCAAAATTCACTCATATGAAAAAGTTTCTTTTAGAAAAAAGGACATACAGTCTTTTTTTGAAGTAATCATGTTGGTTCATTGTATTTTGTTTGCACCCCTTTAAGTTCTTAAGTGCATTGTGGTTTGTTTATTTACCTTAATGTTACATAGTGTTGTACTTCCCTTTCATTAGGTTTTATCCCATATCATGTGTGCATAAGTTCAATTTTGTAAAGTATATAGTTAGGTGAAAGAATGGACTATTCATCGTGAGATTGAAATTTTGTGCGGCTTGTCCAAAGTAATTGGACATAAAACAAGTTGCATGTGTCATTCATGATTAAAAATCAATCACAAATCCAATCGATAATTTGCAAATTCCTTCGAATGAAAAATATTATCTTTGAAATTGATTGATCAATATGGTGTTCAAACCTATAGTTACATTAGAAATATGTAATTTTCATGATCAATATACTAGACTTATTTTGGTCCTATATAGTTCAAGTGTTATATGCAAATTTTGGCACCACCATATTTGTGACTATCAACAACAATTTCAAATATATTGCAACACGTTGATAACTTTAGAACAAATTATATTATTTTTAATAATGTTGAAATTTTTTTAAAAATGGTTTTCAAAGATAAGATTTTGGTGAAGGAAAATGAAAAATCTTTTGGAATATTTAGGAATATATATTTTTGAAATTGGAATCATCAAATTTTAATTACTTATATGGGGTGAATGCACAATCAAGTGGCTCAATATTAGCATATTTACACTCCCTGTAAGTCCATACAAGATTCTTTAAAATGATTCAAATGGACATGGTTGTTACTTTTAAAAATATGATTATTTTAATATTTGAATAACACATGTTCAATGAATGACAAACCTTCCCAAATCTATGTGAAAACTTGTATTTAATGTAATTGATGTCATTTTAAAATTTGAAAATCCTAAAAGGAAAACCCACAAAGTTCATATGAATAATAGCCCATGTAAAAATTTCAAAAAATATGTTTTTGGGACAAAAAAAAAAAAATTACAACTAATTTGGAATATGAATCAATATATATTTTAATTTTGTGATGTTCTGGTTAGATGATTAGTCCATATTTTTTGACTTCAAAAGTTCATTATTACTAACAAATGAATTTTTTATCAATAAATAATCACATAGTTCTCTTCATAATGAAATTGCTAGTTTACATCCAAGTCCCAATTAATAGATCTAAAAATATATTAATCACCATATGCATTTGAATAAAGGGTGCCCAAAGAAAAAACACCATTTCATTATAACAGTGAGCCACTTGATTGTGCATCTACCCTATGATAGACGTATGTTGAATTTTCCTTTTATGGTATATGTTGTTTCAATTGAAGCTTATTAAATATTGTTATTCGATATGGGATGATGTGCATTTCTTGCACATCATTGGAGGTGAAAGGCAATGAGAAATCAATTGTAGTTGCAATGCATGAAAATGACCTAAAACCCTTTCTAAAATTTTATAAGAACGCAACTTGGATAAAATTCCCAACATGGGTGATATGATTGACATGAATGAAATTCAAACATCAAACAAAACTTGTTGATTAACATTGACAAGATTGGCAACTCAAGAAATATTAATGAGATGAAAAGAAACACAACAATGTAGATGCAATTGATAAAATGTAGGACACGCATTGGATGAAATTCACCACAATGCAATTATTTGATGAATGTTTAATAACATCACTTGATGAAATCTGGTTTATGGATGAAATTGACTTGATTATCATAAATGTAATTGTTGAAAATGTTGATAAAATTCAAGAGAAAGAAGTTTCCTTCCTATTGGTTGCCATGAAAGTAGTGAAATTTATAGTCTTTTTCAAAATCATTCGTGTGCTTGCATGTCCTAGATTGCATTCCCAAATAAACAATGTAATTTGTTCTTTTTCCATGTGTTAAACACATGGCCAAGGTTGCTTCATCAATCAAGAACACCTCCACCATAAAAAGTTTGTACACAAAGTCAAGGGATTGGCATGTAAAAAAATATTCATGACCACCTTGAAACATGATCTTATACATGGTGATTATTACCAACAAGAGTTGCAAAACCACATATACCACATGCATGTGACTCCAAACTTCAATTTAGTGGGTACTAAATTGTATGAGCTTACTACATAAAACATGAACCAAAACTAGTACCCTACCCTCTTTTGAATCATCATAATAGTAGCTTTCAAGGTGGGACCATACACAAGGTATGCACACCACCTCCAATGACATCTAATACATACATAAAGTTACATAATAGGTTTCCCTTCAAAACAATTAAAACAATGTGCATTTGACCTGAGTTAATAATCAGGACCTTTGAGACTGTGAATGGTGGAGCATTAAGACCAGACCTTTTATAAATTTGTAACAACTGCCCGTACCATCATGTGGCAAATGAGCGTGTAATATGTTGTTTTGCAGGGAACTCTTCAACTCCCCGACATATGAACCATTGGAGTTTGCCAAAAAAATCATTTCACATCATTCCTATCAAATTTCTAACAACCATCATTTAAATTAAGTAAAGGTAGAAAATAGTCCCCAAACCCTTGTCCTTTGTATTTGGACAATGCAATGGATATAGCCTACTTCCAAAAGGGCACCGTATTGAATTAAATATATTTTTGTTCCAAATGATAACATGCCCATCAAATTAACTTCAGTTGGTGTAGTCCCTTGACATGACGTCACCAATTAAGTGTATAGGTATGTGATTGAGTGCTTTTGAGTATTGTACACTAGCTTGTGATGGAAGCAAATTTCAATCATGTTACTTTGAACTAATGTAATAATGACATGAAGTTTGCAAACTAAGTTTGAATATGAATATTTTCACCTTTTCGGTCTCTTTGTAGAAAAGTAAAAACCATTGGACAAACATAATTGGCCATTTTTCCCATGAACAAGAATATTTTTCAACACTCCCAATAGGAAAATTTGTATCCTCAAAACATAAGGAACATTTGTTTTGGCTTTTCATTCTAAAATAGAGTTTTATCATTGTCGTTCCTCATTGTCCCACAACTCTTTCACATTTAGATCGGAGAAATCCAAGATTTTTAAGGTTGTCTCATATAAGGAAGGAGTAGGAAAAAGAATTCTTGTGAGCTACGTTCAACCTTTAAGTACCCAAATTTCTTTTTGGTAAATTATTTATTGTCCTTCCATGCAAGTTGTAATTCCCTTAGGGACCACATTTCTTATTTGGGACTCTTTCACCATTCTCCCGACCACATAAAGTATAAACCTAGGTGACCACCTTTCTTTTTAGTGACCTCACTTTATCAAGTGACCCTGGATAATTCATAAGTGGGTTGGCTACCCCAACATAGTTGGATGGGTTTTTGTAAGAGGATCTTGAGCAATTTGTCCTAGCGGAGAATTGAAGTAACACCCACTAAGTGGAAGTGGCCAGGATAAAATCTCAACTTCTTGACATATTGGCTAATTCTAGTGTTTACAGTTGTAAATAACAGTATAGAACATGAGTGGTTAGTCTAGTTATATGTGCCAGGATAGCTCTTTCAACTTCCTTAGGATAATGTGCATATAATTCATATTGAAAGTAAATTATAATTCAACAAGCAAATAATTTTTTTGGTGTAGAATTTTCAGTTATTATTTGTGATTTTATGTGAGAAATCCCTGCAAGAAAATTTTATAAACTGTGTAAATTGTGTCTTATAACAAAAGTTTTCCACTTTTGCAGAATAAAATAAAAACTGCTGTTGAGCACAACTGGTCATTTTTCTCTTTTTTTTCTTTTTTTCAATTTTGGGATGCTCAAGTGGCGATCATTCATTCGTATATTTAGCCCAATTTTTTTATATGAATTCAAAAGATTCAGAAAGTAGAAAATCTTAAGCACCAGTCATAATATTATTGTAGGCAATTGTGGTGATATTTGGCAAATTTTAAAGTAGGAATTTCGTTTAAATTCAATGATTTTTTTCTCAGAAAAACAGGGAATTTGTGACAGGATATTCCTTTCCCAAAATATTTATGAAAAAACTGGCGAAAATTCAGCACCAAAAAAAAAAAAAAAAAAAAAAAAATACAGAGACATTCCAACATTACTTATAAAACAAAAAAAAAAGAACAAAAAAAAAAAACCCACAAAAAAAACAAAACACAGGGGAA
>Ga0116231_10010782_pt1 | contig 14460 bp, 9 predicted proteins | sample S1TSphgellanicum_2_FD_89695 | JGI IMG/M metagenome (GOLD analysis project Ga0116231, IMG submission 89695) | Host-associated microbial communities from peat moss isolated from Minnesota, USA - S1T2_Fd - Sphagnum magellanicum MG | ecosystem: Host-associated > Plants > Peat moss > Unclassified...
AAAAAAAACAAGGCGCTTTGAGTGCATGTTTGGGCCTTCCCATTGACTGCATGAAATTTCTCTTTCCAAAAGACTTCATCACCATTTTTGGCATGGGCTAACGGCCCATGCAAAGAACACCTCACTTATTCAATGTTGGGGCACATTTGATTTTTAAAAATGATTGATGGGTAGAAATGGACAAAATGGATTTTGATACATAACACTTTAGTCTTTTGCTTATTTGATCATTTTGCTTGCAAAATGGGTTTACAGACTAGTACTCTATAATGAATCTAAACACAATATCCTTGCCTTGGTAGGCAAAGCCAACAAAAAAAAATCCAACTCCTGATAAGTTCCGACCTAGAATCGTCGTATGAAATCGGACAACTCCTACATTCCGCCATAGAACCGTCGACTGCAACGTGGCTTGTGTGGTGAGCGCAACAGATTGGGGGGACTTTCTCTGTGGGTGAAGCTCTCTCTTGTTGTAGTTGGCGATGGCGATGGCGGTTGCACTCCTGCCGCCGCCTGCCGTCCCCCGTTGTCGCTCCACAATGATGAAATCCCTGGTGCGCTGCAACGGCTACGCCGTCGTCCCTTGCAAAGCGGAGCTTCGCAATTCCTACTCTCGTGTTGCATCATCCTTGCGGCCCTGTTCATCTTGGAAATTGTGGAGCAGCGACAGCTATGGACGTCAAGCGGCGTGCACACTTGCTTTTGCTCAATTCTTTTCTGATCGCCGAACTGTGTCCAGCTTCACACGAAAATTCCGTCTTTCTTCTTCTTCTTCTTCTTGTGATGCTGCTGATCATCGTGTCGCATCTTTTGAGCTTCCGCCTTCGCAGCGTGGGCAGGCGGGACTTGGAAGTAGTAGTAGTAGTAGTAGTAGTAGAAGAGAAGAAGAGAGCCGAGGAAGAAGGTCTGTGCGCAGTTTCGGGACAGACACATCATCGGTTTTCAAACCTGCGGATTCCGAGGTCAGATCTCCTCATTGAAACCTCCTTTCGCAATTTTTTTTCCAAGCAGACTTCTAGTTTTGTAAGCGCTAGTTGGGTAGTCTCTTTACAAGTTCTTGGAGGCGGTTTCCAATCCGTTGCTAAGAATGCCAACACTAACGGCGCTGCAACAACTGCAGCCCCGAAGTTCTCTGTCTCTCTCTCTCTTTGTGTCTCTCTCTGTGCTCTCGGAGGTGCATCGCCAGGGCTTTGATTATATTCATCAGTTGCAAGGAAATTCAGTAGTAATGGAAGCGTTGCTGATGCGTATGTGTGTAGGTAGCCGGAGAAGGGAACGATGGCGAAGGTAGCGATACAGGAGGAGGAGGAGGAGACGGCGGTGGAGGTGGTGGTGAAGCCCTAGGTTGGATAACGAGTGCTCTTGTGTTTGCCTTCTATGCAGCTTTGCTCTATTATGTTACTGTCTTAGCCCCTGGTCAGACTCCTGTACGTCTCCTCCTCCTCCTCCTGTCACTCTGCCTGCTTCCCTTTCTTCTCCTTTCTCTTTGCATTCTGAGATATATGAAATACTTGAACATCTCCCAGTCAATGTGGTTTTCCATTAGCAGTAAACTGTGTCCATGGTTTGGGGGTCTCAATATAGATTTGCAACTAGGTGGAAGTTGTGGAACTCCACTCCAACTGGGGGTTTTTTCAGAAGGGATTTTAGTGTCATTGAGGATCTTTCAGCATTCTGCAAATTTCTGTTCAGTACAGGGACCAATATTTTGTGGAGAAATTGGTGGGACTGAGGGCGGATGATGGATTCACAATGAACACTGTGCTTGTGTGCGAGTTCTACTTAATGGGGCTATGGCCTCTCGTATATTCCAGTCTTCTCATTCCCTCTGGACGCAGGTGCTAATCATGTTTTTTCTTTCTCTAACATTATGTTCTCTCTCTTCTCATGTCATCTGAATTTGTAAAAAGATAGTCTAACATGGGAAGAAGATGCCAGTTAACTGTGCTTTAAACCTGAGTAATTCAGTGGATTGGCAGTGAAAAGTGGGCTGTGCCAGTCTGGCCATTCTTAATACTATCCTTTGGCATTGGAGCATTTGCCCTGGTGCCGTATTTTGGGCTTTGGCAGCCACCACCTCCTTTGGTTGCAAAAGGGGAGCTTCAGAAGTGGCCACTCAACTTTTTGGAAAATAAACTGTCTTCACTGGTATATATTTCTGGCTTACTCTAATCTAAGTTCAGGTGAAAGCTGCAAGTCTCCAAGTTCCTGTGGATTGATGTGATTCCCAGTCAACATTCGAGACCCAGCATTGTATTCAACTTCAGTTAGGAGGATTGGATAATGTTCAGATTATGCAGTGACATGATACTACTGGTGTGCAGGGAATCCTTCTATCTGGAGTAGGTTTAATAGGTGCTGCTGCATTTGCTGGCAATGGAGCCTGGACAGAGATTCTGCAGTATTTCAGAGAGAGCAAATTTGTATGTTAACTGCCCTCTATGTGAACCTTTTAAATCCTAGTCCAGTTGCTATCCACCTTCTCCTGCCTCTGTTCTGTGCAGGTTCATAGGATATTTGCATTCACAGAGTGGTCTTACACATGTGTACAATGAAACCCCAGACACTTGTCAGGTCTTTTCTACTTACTTCTAAGGGACTCATTGACAGAGCACTTCTAGTAAGCTCTATGTAGGCTACTTACTCAACAGAACCTGCTCTTAATTCATATTAGTGAGATCAGTGGGGCAAGCAATCTTGAAATAGCCACCCTTAATATGGTCTTCTTCCACTGGCTTTGATCTGAAGGAAAAACCAAACTTCCAGTAATTGGGTTTCTGTCCTTATCAAAGCCTGACCAGTCACTGACTGCCAAGGAGATCAGGAGTAATTGTTAAAGGTTGTGATATGTGAACTTATCAGGTCAGTTCTGTATTTTGATGACTGGCAGATACATACGATGTCTGTTGATTTCCTGACACTATCGTCCTTGGCTCCATTCTGGGTGTACAATGACATGACTACACGCAAATGGTGAGCTTCTCACTGCTGTCTCCAAAGTGTTCGTTCCCAAATGACCTTAAGCAAATCCCTGTTCCATACTGGTCTTAGATTTTTTTTCATGAGCTATTTTGGAATTTGAAAGAAGAAAATAGAGAAGTAATTGTGTGATGTGAATGCTTGCAGGCTGGACAAGGGGTTCTGGTTGCTCCCGGTGTCACTATTCCCCCTCATTGGGCCTGCCCTCTATCTTGTTTTGCGCCCACCATTGCCATTATCCATCATCAAGGAGGAAAATTGAAGAACCCATACTTATGGTAGACTGATCTCTTGTCTAGGGGTTCATTGTAGATGATTGCTAGCATATAAGAACATTCTAAATGAAAGACAAGCTAGCATAGATCAGAAAGTCAACATTGGGTGCCCACATTGGTAGAAGGAGAGAGAATTTCCATATTAGAATTGATGGATAGGCAATGGCAGTTGGCTGGTATTAGAGAATTTCCAAATCTTACCTTTGTTGCTTCTTGGGTTTGGTCCAATGCTGAGAAAGGTTCAATCTTTTCTGGTTCACTTCAAGGTTACATGGGACCTTGCTAATGGATTTGGTCCTTGAAGACTCCACTGTTTGCTTTGTGTCCTTGTACTCTCTGGCTGAGAAGGACCATAACTTTTGATTGGCTATGTAGGCAGAGGGTTTATGGCATAACTTTTGTCGTGAGCAACTGGATCAATGCCCAACACTATCCAAACTAACAAAGTCACACACATGAAAATATGCACACAAATTGTACGAGCATTTGGTGTTACAAAATCAAACTCATGTACAAAATCTTCTACTAGAATTCAAATGCAAGAACAATGGAAGGAAACAAATTAATTTCAAACACGTGTCACCTTCATACAATGTTCTAGAATCTCATAACACTAAAGATCAAATTCCAAAAGCACATAACAAGGATAAAATTTTCAAAATTCACAAAATAACTAGAGAATATAATCACATTAATGGGAGTCACAACAAGTGTAACCAATGCTTGATTTTTTAGATTTTAAAATGATAATTTAATTTGATGTTGAAAATGTTAGATTTATTTATATATCAACATCCATAATATATCATAGGAACATGTGAAAATATTTGAAAATGCAAAATAAACACTTATAAACATTGTAACCAATGTTTTTAAACAATAAATAATCTATAAAATAATTTGAAAGCTTTGAAATTGACATATTTTTGACAAAATTTCAATACAAAACTTAACATAATATTATTTTTAAAATTAAAAACCTTTATCAAAATATTTCAAGAACATTTCAAGAACAAACAATCACCAAGGAACTGATAGTGGCTCCTTTTATTGTGTTTGCACCTTATAACCCTATTTACATTAAATTAAATTCCAATCACAAAAAAAAATCTTACATTAAATTAATATTTTACATTAAAAGTTTAACTTTGTCGAAAGGATGAAAAATGAGCACAAAATGTGATAAAAACATGCAAACGAACATACACACAACTCAAACATCATTTATCATTTTTGATCTGAAATAGACAATTTTAAAAATATTAGATGTAGTGTTGACTCACCAACATGGGCAATGAATCATATTTTACTCATGTACTAGTATTCACATTTGTCATTTTCCTAATTGAGATTAATAACTAATTATATGAGGTATTTTTTTAAATAATTATATCTTTCAAAATATGGACATAATGATGTAAAATATTTAATAAAACCTCATACCAAGAAATCTTTGGATGTCAAAAAAATTATAAACAATCCAAAATCCATCAAATTTTCCAACTTTGGCTAATTTTGTGAATTTTTAATCACTTTCATAAATCATTAAAACTTAAATAATGATATAAAGTCCAAGTCTATTACCTTTCAAAATCATCAAACATTTGGTTGTTATTTGTTTGCCAATTCCTATTACCGTAGTAACTTTACCATTTTGGCCATAACTAAAATAAAGTAATATTATCTGAAATTTTAAAAAAACTATTAGCCACCTTACCAAAAGTTCCAAAAAACCTAATTTTAAAGTGCCAAAATTTATGGATCATCTTGAACAATATTTTTGGTCCACTTAATTTTGCTTTCAAAATTTGATGAAAATGACTTAATTTATGAATAAAAAATCATCTCATGCTTGCCTTTGGGTGACAATTTTAATGACCAAATCATTAAATTCTTGCCATTTATGTGGCATTGCAAATTTGTAACTACACTACAAATTTGTAAAAAATCCCTAGTCTTAGTGTTTCTCGCACACCATGAGTATGAAAACTTGTGTGGATATGTACTTATGTAAGTTACTTATTTTGTACCCACCTAACTACCATAAGTACCTATATGTAATAATATGTTGAAATATTATTTTTTCACTTTTACTACATTCTAATTTTTAGGAAATTTGTTGATTGTACGGCCAAAATGAAGAAGTGAAAAATAAATAAAATATTCACTTGAAATATTTCGAAATGGTAAAGGTACTATGGTAGTTAAACTTCTAAATTTTCATTTGTGAAAATAATTTTTAAAAATAAATTCTAATGCTTTAAAATGGTTTTAATAAAAAAAGATCAATTTTAATGTAAGAAATTGTGAAAACGAATGATGACCCATTAACACAATGTTGACCACATTAACCATTTTTTTGGCCCTCACAACAGGATAATGGAACTCAAGTAGGAACTGGTAAAAGAGCTAATCAATCAATGTTGAAATTTTTATGGTTCCTTTGAAGACATGGGCCTAAGCTATTTCCTTCAAGCAAAAAGTTGTTCTTTCAATGTTGAATGTCATATAGTCTTGTGTTGTCAATTACATGAATAAATAGAATGAAATGGATGCTATTTTAAATAATATTTTTTGAGGAAGGCGTGCATCCATAGCTATTGACTTCAATGTTCATAACTTCAACTACACACATATTGCAACCTATTGTATCTTACCATTATTCCTATTAATTAGTTGTGGGGGGGTAATTTTTAAAAAATCAAGGACATCCTTTGATTGGCCTAACATCAAAAGAAGTTACACCCATCCCTCTTTTTAAAATGGAAGTTTTAAAAATAAACTACTAGTTGAGTGAACAACAACAACATATCTTACATACTATACATGGTAAAATAAGAAGTAACATCTAGAGTCATTGTTATATGAAACTAAGTTTTTAATAAACTTCATAAATCTACATTTATGGACTTTTTACATTGGAATAACACATAGTCCCCCAAGGACTTGCATATCAAGTTCTTGGTCACCCTCATTTCCTTTTGTGTATTGCAATGGCAAATACTTCCCAAGGATTTGCATGTCAAATTTCGGCTCAAACCATGTTTCTTTTGCATTTTGGTTGCCATGCCCAAGATGATCAATTCATCCCTTTTGAAGTTCTTCAACATCCTCAACCAATTTAATAGCTCTAAAATTTCTTAATCTTGACTTTCATGTTGTACATTCAAAAAAGATTTTTCAAACATCATCATGGTCACAACACTTGGCATGATTATGCATTTTTAGATGGAACAAACTTTATTAAAATTAGCACCATATTTTCTTGGACAACCCAAGAAATAGTTTATATAATTGACCCAACTAAAACATATTCAAAAGCACAAATGGTAGGGAAGATCCCAATTTTTTTGACATGCAATGTATTTAGGCCAAGCAAAAATTCTATTAATGAATTTTTCCTGGAAATTGGTACTATATTTTCATTGACATTATGCCAAATGTGGTATACACATCAATTTTACCATTATTCTCTAGATATGAAAGATTAATTTGCACAACTTTTAAATGTTCCTTTCCTAAGTCCTTTAGACAGTATCTCAACATCATAACAAAAGTGTGCAAACCTTGCCCTCTAAGAAATTTATAATTCCATAGGACGAAAGCATGCTTAGGTAGCTCAAAAGTGGCATTTTACCCTAGCTAAAATTGTTGCAATGTGACATTTAACAAACTATGTTATCTGTGCACTTTCATATGCTTATGGTTCAAATATTGGTAAACCACCCTACAGATATATGTAAACATTTGATTGGTCAAAAAATCCATGTGAACATGTTTACCTTGCCTATTGTAAACTTGATGAATTTGAGGTGAACATTCATGAGTTTATGGGGTTTGACAACTATTTAGTTATGGTGACTTAATGGTTATTATTCCATGTTGACCTTTCCACACTTTCTAGCCCATATGTTCGAGTCAAATTTGGGGTTCAATTATTGTAATTCACTAAACTTTCTCAAAATTTAAATTTTAGCCAACATGTAACTAAATAAAACATGTCATAATTATTTACATACATGTGAACCCATATTACATGGACAATCAACCTAATGCCCACAAAATCACATATTTACATGTTCTAAAACACAATTGCCATTTTGATAATGGACACAATTGATAATACATATGTTATGGTGTACCTACTTGTAATAGATAGATGTATTGATAATACATTCTAAATGTGGTTTATGGTATGCATCATGCTTTTGTAACTATCATGGGAATAAATATCAATGAAGCATAATTGTCAATATACTCATACCAACATGAAAGGTAGACAATGTAACCACTAACCAACCAAAGTTTCAAAAACAATTCATGCTACAAAAAATAAAATGAAAATTATCAAGAACCAAGAAAGTGGCCTTCAAAAAACAAAAAAACCTTAAAAAATATTCAGACTATAATTTATTAAGATCATCTGTCATTAGTTACACAAGAATGTAGTTAATTGTACCTAGCATTATAATTCCATATCATTGAACAATACAAACCACTTATTTGTCACAAATGATGAAATCCTCCATGTTCAACAATATTATTTCATGGAAGTGCATCTTCATTTTCTTGTAGAATCAATAATATTGTTTGTGTTTAAATTTTGAAATGTTTGTTTTGTTTCACTCAACATTGTGTTTTCATTTTCAATTTGGAGGTGCAATTTAGGGTTCTAGAGACCCCATAATCCAATTTTTTCTAAGCAGGAAGCCAACGGTGGAAAAGGTTATATCTTTCTTTGATTTTGATACCACCATTTCCATCAGGCTTTTTTTAGGTTTTTTTTGTGGGTTCAATAATGTTTCTTCAATTGCCATAATTTTATAAATTCAAATTCTTCTATTCTAGTAGAAACTGGCTTCTGTGGATTCCCCTCTTAGAATTGATGACCATATTGGTGCTTCTTCATTTCATGTTCCTTTTCCATCATCCCTTCCATTATTTTCTCCTAGCTATTATGATCTTTCAAATCATGCTCCTCTTCCATCATCCCTTCCATTATTTTCTCCTTGTAATTATCCTTCAAATCAAGATGAAGATTTTGTTATCTCTTTGAGAGAGTCTTGCATCCCCCTTGAAAAAGGTTTGCCTATTGCTTAGTCTAAGCTAGGAATCAAGAAAAAGAATTATGATGCAACTGGGAAATTTCAAGATTCTTGGGCTACTAAGTTTCCCTAGGCAAAATTGTGTGTAGGGTCAAATGGCAATTTGCATACTACCCAAATGCAAAATTTATAGTGAGGTGGAAGGGAAGGATAAGTCGTTGCTTCTTAAATGGGATTTTCTTTATAATCATGTAGTTCATAAAAACACTAAGACTAATGTGAAAAAAGGGGTTTGGTATTATTCAAAGGTTTGTAGGCATGCCAAGAATAAAAAATTGTTTTTTTTTCAAAGTTGTGAATATGTTGTTACTCAAATTGCAAATGGTGTTGTTGGAGAAAAGGTTCAAAAAGTTGTGGAATTTGCTAATGTGTTGCACTTGTTACAACAAGGATGTTTGTGTTGGAAGATGAGGTCTTTGTTTTAGTTATTATAACTACCAAAAATAGTAAAAAACATTAAAGCCATAATTTTGACTAAACAATGCTAGAATGCATGCATCAAAAGGTTTTAAAAGCAACCAAGGTAATAGTGGGGGCAACTTGTTATGTGGTTTTTAACTGTGATGAAAATTTTACAGTGGATAAGTAATCTTGGTTGCCTATCCATTATTATGTAATGCAAAATTGGGTAAAGATTCCAATTCTCATTTCTTTGGACAAAATGATTGAAGAGTTAGGGATGATAATTTGATCAAGGTGATTATGGAGGCTTTGATGATAAGTGATGGTTTGCCAAGAGACCAAATTGCCCAAGAGCTCATATGCTTTGGGGCTCATGGTATCGATGTATTTCATGGCACCAAGAGTGGTGTTATAAAGCAAAATAGGGACAATTATGCTCTTCATTCCATAAGGGTCCATTGTATGGCCCATTGCACCAATTTGGTGGTGCAAACCTTGTTGGGATTGCCTTTAATGATTCACCTTGAAAATTTGTTGCAAACATTATATTCTTACTTTGCCCATTCATCTAAAAGGCATTTTGAGTTCACAAAATTTGTAGAGTTCATGCAAACAAAAGGGAATAAAATTTCCAAAATGTGACCACCAAGTGGATTTTGATGTCAGGCCTTACAAAAATAATGATGGTAGCATATAAAACTTTGTTGGTGAAGATGGACTTGGATTGCACGACAAATCAACAAGCCAAGTTGAATTATGAAAACTTGTGTGATTCAAGTTTTGCTTGGGCTTGCTTACATTTTGTCACTATTGGAATTTGTGCATGCTTTGATTAAATTTGTTCAAATGAAGTGACGCACTCCCAAGTCCTTAGTTAACTCCAAGTTGGGGCTAAGTTACTCAAGTTGCATAATTGTGGGGAACTCGGGGCACGCTCCCAGCTCTCAACACTAAAAAAGGTAGAGGGGGCGTGCTGGAGTTCCGGGATGGGACTAGGACGAAGTGACAAGCTATTCACTTACTCGAACCTGCATCAAACCAACCAACAAGTTGGTTAGTTCACATTCTGGAACACTTTTGGTGCTAGGACAAGCCATGGGCAACCCTGGATTCACTTGACTCACCACGGCCTGGACTCAGGGGAAGCCACCACCTTCCCCCATATAGTACTATCTGTGCCTCTCCGTCGCACAAACTTGTGAGATGGATGGAATGTTCAACTACCCTAATAATTTTGCTTATGATGCAAAAATTTGTGAGGTTGAATCAATGGAACGACGCCCTATTTCTGGTCAATGTGCTTTAAATTCTGATGCGAATACTTCAACTGTCGAATCCTCTATCCTTGATTTAATGCAAAACAAGCCCATTCTTCCTATTGAAGATGTGTTGAGTTCTGCAATATATAACATGTCCTATCATTCTACTTAAGATGGAATAAATCAAGAGAATGAACTTGATTTTGGTGTTGAAAAGAATTCGGGGGTGAATCCTTTCCATGTTGTTTTTGGCTTGAAGGGAGTTCTTACAAGACAAGGAAGATCCTTCGAAGCTTGTAATCTTATTCTTAGAAAATGGTATAGATGTCCATCTTTTGATCCTTTACTGATTCTACAACCAAGACTACAAGAATTCGTACAAAAGTGCCTTCAATAATTTGTAGTGTATATTTGGACTAAGTGTCAGTCCTACAAGGTACCTATGTTTTTCAGTGAGTTGAGGGAGCATGTTGAGGTTAACATCAAGTCTTTTAACATAATTGGACATGAGCTTTGTTAGACAAATAATCATTTTCTATGGAAAAAACCTTCATCTATAGTTTTCCATAAGTGCCTCATAGATTTTTTAGAGAGTCCCATGTATTCATTTTGGTAATACTATAACTTGTGGACCATAATCATGTTAGGACAATGTGGAACCCAATTAATAACATCCTACTTGTTGAAAAATGGAATGGTAGAATAGAAGTTTTGTCGAACTATTTGATCATTGTGGTCTTCTCGTACTTAGAGGCTTTTCATTCCTTTAGAGAGTCAATGTGTACATTTTTTAAGCATAATCCTATTGGTAAGATGCTCATATAATTACTGCAGATATAAAGTTTTGAAAGTTTTTGGAACCTTGCAACAACTAGTGTAATGCTACCTTATGTATGGTGAAACCAAATGATTCATGATTATTATGGTTATTTTCACATTATGATATCGTGCTATTTTTATGTCCTTAATGGAATTGTTATGTTGTTACATGTCCCATAACTTCTTGCTCTGACCTTCGATTGGGACAAGGTCTGAAGAAAATTTGTAGCTTTCCTTGAGAGCTTTCCAATGGTGTGTCGCACTCCACCTGCACACACCAAGATTGGGTCGATTCCTGACTTTTAGTGGTCGAGAATCAAATTGCCAATTTGATTCCCGGCCCTTCTTTCAACCATAACTTGTGCTACAGATGTCCAAATGGCTATGCGAGGTCATTTTGGACATCTAAACTTCAAGACCTTTCCAACGATATGAAGAACACTTCAATGTGAGGTGTTTTGACCCCTGCAATTGCGTTCTGAGTTTTCAAGAATCCTGGAGGACTCCCAAGCCCCATTTTCGGGAGTGTGAGTGGCGACCTCACACTTCCCTCAAAGTGGGGTTGCGACATGAAGGATGTTTTTGTGTGTGATTTGATAGTAGCTATTAAGGTATTTCAAAGTGACATCTATAAGATGTATTGTGATAAGACCTCCAAGTTCACATTAGACAATTTTTGGGCTTTTAAATCAATGCTGGAGTTCGAACATGAAAACATCTAAATGTAGTGATATTTGACTTAAATTCTAGAGTTCAACATTTGGATTTTGAAGCAAATGGCCAACACATATGGCTAGTGCATTGTGATTTGGAAATTGGCTTTTCATTGTATGTGACATAATATGTTTTTGTTGTTGTCAAAACATTAGTGAAAAACTAGTGCAAAAGTAATAAAACTTTTTCATTTCGTCTTCCATTTTTGTTTTTTTTATAAATATCATGTTTGTTGTTTTTGTAGGTATGTAATTCCATGATGGTTGCGTGGGTTTATAGGGATTGTAGAAAGTTTGATATGAGAAAATTGGAAATTATTGCAACCTTAACATTGGATTCGTGACTAAGTGTGAAATGCAAGGGCCCATGAGGCCGAGAGTGTGTTTAGGTGTGAAACAAACCCTCACAAATGGGGGAAAATGCAAGGGATGAAGCCCAAAGACTCCCAAATGCATTCCCATTTTGGGAGTTGTAGTCGTGCGGGAGTTGTGAATGTCCAGAGCCTCGGTTGAAATGGTAAATAAGCCCCAAATTGGGCCCCCCAAGACACCATTTAAAAAGGTTTTGAAGCATAGATGCTTAAAGTGCCCTTACATTATTCAGACTTGATTTGCGTGAATTATGATTAAAAGAACGAGCGAAAGTCAAATTGGGAATTTGATTCCCGACCACAAATCCCTTGAAAGCAAAGGTCAAATGAAGTTTGATTGGGGCATGCTATACACCATTGGAAAGATTTTTTTGGGGGCTATAAAATTTGAGGCTTGATTTGAAAAAGATGTGAGTGGCCAAAGTTTTGGAACAACAAAAGTCCTAGTTTTGGGACTCCCATTTAGAAGTTTCGAGGAAAAGTGACATTTGGATGTAATCCCCATAGAAAGGCACAAAATATACTATAGGGAAGGGAGTGATGCCTCCTCCCAAAGGTTGTGAGCCATGAAAAGCTTGTGCATGAGGTTGTTTCAATTAAGTCCATCACACCACTTGCATTCAACTTGCACTAACTACCCTCTTTTATTGGTTGTGTAGGTTGACCTCATTTTGAACTCTCACTTGTGAGTTCGTCCTAGTCCCCATCCTAGAACTCCAGCACACGCCTTTCACCCCCGTAGTGTTGCAAATTAAGGAGTGTATTTCAATTCCTTCTTCTTTTGTTATTTTCACCTTTGGATTCACATTTGAGTTTTTCAAGAAGTTTGAAGGTGTGTTAGAAATTATATTTCTGGCCCATGGTGTCATGGATGCTCTTGGGATTGTGTATCCCCAATATTGGTTACAACTAGATTGTGATGGATCTTTTGCCAAACATTTTGAAATTTTTAAAATGATTTTTTGCTATAACCAAACACACAAGGTGAATGAGTAAAAGGTTAAATTACATGAATTTCTGAATGTTAGTGATATTGACTGCTAGTAAAACATGTTCAAACTCACAATGAAGTCAAATGTAATATCTTATACAAAACCTTCTTTTGACATTAATTCTTTAATTCACATGTGGTGCCTTGTGATAACATTTCAAATATTGGTTTCTAGTTTCCTCGAGTATGTGAAATTGGCAGAATTGACCATGGTGTAGATAGTAGGCAGTGTGGAAAATGAGAGATGATTTTCAACTCTAACTTTTACAAAGTCAAAGTTCTACAATAGGTTATTACTTAGTTGTTGATTTTTGTGCGCATGTTTGCACAACATTTTTATACATTGGAATTTTTTTTGTATGTTGAATATATTGAGTAGTGGAGAGCAGCACCTTAACGATATTGTTATGATGGTTAAGGTGCAATGTGTTTTGTTGGAGTTATTGGCTTTGTTTCTATTAAGGCCAAAAAAAAATTGGTTTTTGTTGTGTTTTTCTTTGTGCTAAATCCAATGGTTGTTTAATAAGCCAAACAACTTTATAGACTCTAATTGCATTGGTTTTTTTTTTTTCCCCCTTCGTTGTAATTGTATGTTAACTTGGTTGGTTATAGGTCGCTTGTGTTGGAAAGGCCAATTTTAGGGGCTCAATTCCCCCGCAAGTGTTGTGTCTACTACAATTGTTGCAAACTTCATATGATGTTTTTGTTCTATGTTGAAATAGTTTGGACAATATGCATAATGATTATTCTTCTAGGTCACTTTTGTTTTTGCAGCTTCTTTTAGTGTTTCTTTTGTATTTCAATGATTTATATTCCCTATAAATTATAAAAATTGCATCAAGTAGTTGCCAAATTTCGACAAGAGCATTTCACACATCGCCATAAAAACTCCAAATGAAATTAGTGAATAGCCCAAAAACTCCATGTTCATTTCATAGATAGCCAGCCCTTTTCACCTACAAATTCTGAGGAGGGCTCAAAAGGAATTTAAGTGGCAGCCAGTTTGATATAAAGAATGTGCTAGTGTGGCCACACAGAGCTTCTACACCAGCATGCTTTTAGCCAGATGAGCACCAATGCAGTGCAGAGGTGGCCCCACTGACTGCTTTAAATAAATACAGGTAGGGCCGGCATCGCACGTATAAAAAGGGCTTTAACGAAGCCGGACCGAGAGTGGTGTGGCCGGCCAACGGGGGTTTGGCCGCTGGGCCATTGTATGTATGAAAAGGGCTTTTATGAGTGGCCAAGCTTTGATGGGAATCGGGATATCCCGCCTGAAGAATCTCCGCTCTCGCAGGCCTCGAGGACGACGCACGCCTGCTGAATCCCTTCTTCAGAATCTCTCCAAGAATCAATCCCTGAAGCTTGTGGCAATCCAGAGCAATAGAAAAATCAGGGAGAGTAGGAGAAGAATTGCGGAACAACAAGACGGCTGTGTGTTTGCTGCTGGCCTGAGGGAGCGGGAGCAGAAGAGGGAAAGGAAAAAGGTTTTGGCCGGGGGGGGGGGGGGCCGGGAAGGGGGGGGGGAGAGATCCTGGGAGGTTTT
>Ga0116231_10010784_pt1 | contig 14458 bp, 11 predicted proteins | sample S1TSphgellanicum_2_FD_89695 | JGI IMG/M metagenome (GOLD analysis project Ga0116231, IMG submission 89695) | Host-associated microbial communities from peat moss isolated from Minnesota, USA - S1T2_Fd - Sphagnum magellanicum MG | ecosystem: Host-associated > Plants > Peat moss > Unclassified...
ATCCGGAGGCGGTTTTCTGCGCGCCGAGGCTCACGGCCGAAGAGGCCGCTCCGCTCCGGTGCTCGAAAACCACCTCCGGACGGCGCCAAGCGGCGCCTCTGGCTCGGCGCAGCGAATTCTTGCCCAGCCTCGCAGCGCCTTCCGCCAATACGGTCGTCCAACAAACACGGCAACGATGGTCCCCGGAAAGGCCGAAACCAAAATAGATAAAAGCTTTTTGGTTCTTTTTTTGAAAAACGACTGCTTTCTTACCGACCGTCTGCAAGATTTTTGGGCCGATGGCGCGGAAAACTCCAAGTGCGATTGCCCCGGGGTCGAAAGGTGGGAATGGCGGAAGGCGCTGCGCTTTTCCGCCCGACAGCCCTTTTGGGCTTCGCCTGGCCGGTCTAAGCTGCGCGCATGAATGCAATGCCCCCTCTTTGGACCAAAAACGCCGTCCAACATCTGCTGGGCCTGCCTTTCGGCGACCTGGTGTTTCGTGCCGCCACCATACACCGCGAACATTTCAACCCGACGCAGGTGCAAATCTCCACCCTGCTCTCCATCAAGACCGGTGGCTGCCCGGAAGATTGCGCCTATTGTCCGCAAAGTGCCGCCTACGAAGCAGGCGTGCCGGCCAGCAAGCTGATGGACGTGCAATCCGTGCTCGACGAGGCCCGCGCCGCGCGCGACGCCGGCGCTACCCGCTTCTGCATGGGCGCCGCCTGGCGCTCCCCGAAAGACCGCGACCTCGACGCCGTCTGTAGCATGATCGAAGGCGTGCGCGCGCTCGGCCTGGAAAGCTGCGTCACGCTGGGCATGCTCACCGCGCCGCAGGCCGGCCGCCTGGCCGACGCGGGGCTGGACTACTACAACCACAATCTCGATACGTCTCCGGAATTTTATGGCGAGGTCATCACCACGCGCACCTACCAGGAGCGGCTGGATACGCTCGGCCATGTGCGCGACGCGGGGATCAATGTGTGCTGCGGCGGCATCGTCGGCATGGGCGAAGCGGCTGAGGACCGCGCCGGCTTGATCGCCGCCCTGGCAAGCCTGCCCAAACACCCCGAAAGTGTGCCGATCAACGCGCTGGTGCGGGTGCAAGGCACGCCGCTCGCCGAGACGGCGCCGATCGACGCCATCGATTTCGTGCGCGTCATCGCCGCGGCCCGCATCACCATGCCGACGGCATATGTGCGACTGTCTGCAGGCCGCGAAGCAATGACCGACGAAGCCCAGGCATTGTGTTTTCTTGCCGGCGCCAACTCGATCTTTTACGGCCCGCGCCTGCTGACCACCGCCAACCCGGCGGCCGAGCGGGACCGAGCCTTGCTGACGCGGCTTGGGATCAACGCTGTTTAGGGAAGAATGTTCTTTTTTGAAAAAAAGAACCAAAAAACTTTTGCACGCTTACGCGCGTGCCAGTCGTTCCGCTCAGCCTTATGAATAAATGTTTTTCGCTTTTTTCAAAAACAAGGTCCTGCTTTTTCTGGAAACCCAACATTGGACCACCTCTGGCGCCCCTACACGCAAATGCAGACGGCCACCGCACCGTTGCGCGCGGTGCGCACGCAGGGCTGCCGCATCACCCTCGATGACGGGCGCGAACTGATCGACGGCATTGCGAGCTGGTGGACGGCCTGCCACGGCTATAACCATCCGCATATTCGCCAGGCCGCCATACGCCAGTTAGAGACAATGCCGCACATCATGTTCGGCGGCCTCACCCACGAACCGGCCGAGCGCCTGGCCGAACGCCTGTGCGCCATGTTGCCGGGCGATCTTGCACACGTGTTTTTCGCCGACAGCGGCTCGGTTGCGGTCGAGGTGGCGCTGAAAATGGCTGCGCAATACTGGATCAATCAGGGTATCAGAACGCGCCGCCGGTTTCTGGCATTTCGTGGCGGCTATCATGGCGACACGTTTGCCACCATGGCCGTGTGCGATCCCGAAGAAGGTATGCACGCCCTCTACAGCGGCCTGCTCGCCGAGCACGACATACTGGACCTGCCCCGCGACGACATCGCACTTGCAGCACTTGAAAAGTTTCTCGATATAAACAACCACGGCCTTGCCGGCATCATTGTCGAACCGCTCGTGCAAGGCGCCGGTGGCATGATTTTTCATGAGGCTGGCGTTCTGTGCCGATTGCGCACGCTGGCTGACCGCTATCGCCTTCCGCTCATTTTCGACGAGATATTTACCGGTTTCGGCCGCACCGGCACGATGTTCGCGTGCGAGGCGGCCGGCGTTGTTCCCGATATCATTACGCTCTCCAAGGCGCTGACCGGCGGCACCGTGGCGCTGTCGGCGGCCGTCGCGCGCTCGCATATTTTTGCAGCGTTTCTGTCCGATGATCCGTCGCACGCGCTCATGCACGGGCCGACCTATATGGCCAATCCGCTCGCCTGCGCTTCTGCCAATGCCTCGCTTGATCTTTTTGAATCCGAGCCGCGCTTGCACCAGGTGGCGCGGATTTCGGCGCAGCTCAGGGCCGAACTCGAACCTTGCCGCGCCTTGCACGGTGTGCGCGACGTGCGGGTGATGGGGGCGATCGGCGTTGTGGAACTTTGCACCATTTCCGATATGAATGCGCTCAAGGCCGCGTTCGTCCAGGCCGGCGTATGGGTTCGGCCTTTCCGTAATATCGTGTATTTGACACCATCCTTCACGATAACCCAGAGTGAGCTGGGTGCGTTGACCGCGGCAGTCGTCAAGACGGTGCGCAGCATATCGTAGAGCGGCTACGGTTATCGCAGCGGCGGCGCCCAAAGCAAACCGCCTTGAGTCCAAGGCTTGTTCAGGCCGCGGGCCAGGCCGAAGCGCGATTTTTCCCCGAGGTCACGGGCAAAAACCTCGCCGTAATTGCCGACGGACTCGATCACTTTCAAGCCCCAGCCATCAGGCAAATCAAGCGGCCAGCCCATGCCATGGCGCGTGCCGAGCAGCAGCCGCACGCTGTCGTCGCCGGTGCGGCCCAGCATATCGGCATTGGCCTGCGTGACGCCGAGGATCTCCGCCTCGATCAGCGCGTAACCGGTCCAATCCACCACCCGCGCCCATTGCGCATCGCCGGCCGCCACGACGGGTGCGAGCGGATCGAGCGTGATCAGCTCAGGCAGAACCACGAAATTCTGCACCTCGGCGTGAAACCCGGTGCGCCCCCTGGCGATCTTCGAGACATCTGCCGTCATTGCGGCGCATTTGCCGTCCACCAGCGCGGCCTCCATTTCGCCGACTTCCTCGAACGGAAAGGGCAGAAACTTGATGCCGCGCGCGCCGAGCTCGCGGTGCACGCTTGCCTCCGCGTCCGTGCCGCCGATGAAACATATCTGCTTGCCCGCCAGATCCGCCAGCCGCGCAATGCCGGTGTTTCGGCGAACCAGAAAACCCTGACCGTCGAAGAATACCGGCGTGCCGAACGCAACCGCATAACGGCGGGCCAGACCCGGATTGGGCGTCGCACCCACCAGCAGCGCCACACGGCCGCTCTGCACCGCCGCCATGCCAGCCGCCTCATCGCGAAATCCATAGACAGTCACGCGCGATGCATCGCCGAACACGGCGGCCGCCACGGCGCGGCACATGTCCCGGCCGAACGGCAAGGTGTCACCGTGCGTGTCATCCTCGTTGTCGTCGCCAGGTTCGCTGACGGCACCGCAGGCAAGCTTGCCCGCAGCGCGCACGTGGTCGAAGACCGGGCCGGCCTGGCTGGCGGTGGAGACGCAGAGCAGAGCAAAAAACACGACGATAAATTTTGTCACTGAGTTTTCCGAAGAAAGGAAGAAAGGACGTGTTTTTTTCAAAAAGCAGTAAAAACTTTTACAAGTTTGAACCGCGCCGGAATGACCGGCGCGGCTCCAAAGGAATAAAGGTTTTTTGGTTCTTTTTTTCAAAAAAGAACAGCGTGCTTGCTTTCCGGCCCCCACCCCACCCTCCCCCAGGAGGGGGAGGGAGAAGCGGACCCGTGAGCTTCAGCCGCCCCAGCCGGGCGTCGTCGGCAGACCAGGCGTGGAGTTCGGCCGCGGATTGAAGTCCGCCGGCGCCGGATCGGTCACCTTGCCGCCCACATAGTCCGTCGGCACGATGTTCAGATTGGCACAGCCCTTGCCGGCATAATGCGGCAGGCTGTGCACGTCGGCCGCCGGAATTTCGGCATAGCTGGCAGGCAGCGGTGCCACCGTGCCGGACAGCCGTGCATTGTCGAATGCTTCGAGCAGCGCGCCCATCGAAGCCTCGTTATCGAACGGCGTCAGGTTCGGCTGTCCGAACTCGGTCACGCCCAGCGCACGCGCGCGCTTCTCGTCAGGCAGTTCCTCGAGAGGATGCAAGCCGAAGATCGTGTTGACCAGCTTGATGATGGAGGTGTGCTCGGAATACACATGAGAAATGCTGTGCACCGAGGCGTAGGGCGAAATCACGATCGCCGGAATGCGCTCGCTCGCCTGGTTCGGGTTGCCGAAGCTGTCGTAGTTGCGGGTGCTCTCCGGAACATGGTCATACAGCCCGTCGGTCTCGTCGTAGGTGATGACGATGGCGCTGTCTTTCCAGTACGGGCTGGCGGCGATGGCATTGACTTCGTCGGCAACCAGCGCCTCGGAAATCTGCGCATCCGAATAACCGGGATGATCGTCGCTGCCGTCGAAGTTTGCCTGCACCGTCGGGTTCGGATCCACCGGCAGCAGCCCGTCGTTGTTGCCGTAGCCGCCACGGACGTAGAACACGCCCTGGGTCTTCAGCTTCTTGCCGGCGATGTCGGTGAAGAAATCGCCCAGGCCGTGCATGTTGGTGGAGAGAACCTTGGTGTTATCGCCAAGGTAGCCGAAATATTGCGGGCCGTTGTGGTGCGTGATGTAGGTGGCGTTGGTGGTGGCACCGCTGCCGTCGGTCGGCTCGTGATCGTAACCTTCCTGATACCAGCCCCAGTTGACCGGCGTGTTCACGGCACCGATGGTCTTGATGTCGCTCTGCACGTCAGCCAGGTCGAGCGCCGGGTTCTGATCGTACTGGATGATCTTCTCGATGTTCGAGCCCATCATCGACAGCGGCAGGCTGGCGTAGGTCTGGTTCAGCGCGGGCACGGCGGGCGACTCGTCGTTCGGGCCATACGGCGGCTTGACCGGCGAATTGTCGAAGTTCGAGCCGGCATACGGGCCGTCGTCATTCAGCATCGGCAGGCCGCCGCTTTCAGCCACGGCCGATGCGGAGCTGTTGCTGCCGGCGAGGCCAGGGTGCAGCGCCATTTGCGTCACACCGTTCTGGCCGGAGATCATGGCGATGGCGTTCGGCGTGGAAGCCGAGGTGATCGACATGTGGAAATTGTCGAACAGCGCGAAACGGTCGGCATATTGCCACAGGAACGGGATGGTGTCGCAGTCGATATGGCTCATCACCAGCTCGGCTGCCTGCTTCTGCGCCAGCGTCGGCGGGGACAGGGTCGCGAGCGGCGCGCCGGTGCTGCGCGAGACGATGTTGCCGTTCGCATCCGTCGTCAGGCCCTCGGCGTTCAGCGCGAAACGGTCGTTCAGCGTCACGCCATTGGTGAGGTGCTCGTCGTTGACGATGCCGGTGTGGCTATGATCGACGCTGTCCGTGTCCATCGGGTAGAGCGGCACGGTGGCGCCGGCGGTGTTCTGGATGCTGGCGGGGATCAGGAAGGGAGAAATCGTGCCCACCGAACCGTCGGTATTGACGATTTTCTGCGTATAGCCGGCCTGGCTGGGCGCCGGCACGAGGCCGGTAGCGCCCGGGAACGTGCCGAAGTAACTGTCAAACGAACGGTTCTCCTGGAACAGGATGAACACGTACTTCACCTTCTGGCGCAGCAAAGCGACCTTTTGTGCCAGGCTCAGTGCGGGCTCGGCCGAGGCCGGCACGATCATGCTCTTGACGAGGGCGCTGGAGGGCTTGCCGATGACCACGTCAGGGGAGGCGGCCAGCAGCGCGCTCGGCTGCATGAAACCCATGGTGACGAAAAAGGCGCAACTGGTGCGCCAGAATTGCTTGCGACTGCTCACGTGAATGATACTCCCGGCCGGTTAGGTCCGGGCGGAAACTCATCGAACGGGGTCGCGCCATCCATCTCGGTTTTATGACAATCTGATATCGAAACAATATCGTGCCATGCCTGCAAGCCAGGGTTGCAAAACTTGCGCGCAGGGCGGATTTTTTATCCGCCCGTCGCGAAGGCGCCGCCGGGTGAGACGGATAGAAAATCCGCCCCGGGCTACTCCTTGAGCAATACCGGCAGCCCCAGCGCCTTGGAGAGCGGCGCTGCCTCATCAGAAAGCACCGCCTTCCCCTTCTGGTGACCGGACAGCACCGGCAAGCCCAGCAAAGAGGACAGTGGTGCCGGATTTTGCGACAGCGTCACATCCATCAGCCGACCCTTCGTCGCCAACGTCGGCAGGCCGAGTTTGGCGGACAGCGGAGCGGCATCGTGCGATAAAACGGCTTTGCCCCTCTGCGCGGTGGAGAGAACAGGCAGCCCGAGCAGCGAGGAGAGCGGCGTCGCCCCTTTGGACAGGACCGGAATTTGCAGCGCCGTGGAGAGCGGCGCCGGCCCGGCCTTCTCGAACCCATGGTAGTGCACGTCTTCAGGCGAGGAACCGGCGCCCAGAACTTCGGTGGCGTAGGCCGCCGTGCCGAGCGGTGTTTCCACCAGCAGCAGGGCGCTCCCGTTGCCGATCGCTTCGGCGTAAGTCTTCGCGTGCGCGGGCGAGACGCCCAGATCGATCAGAGCCGGCACGCCGACAGCCCCGCGGCTGGCATCGATGATATGGATGGTGCGCGCCGGAAAGCCGAATGCCTCCAGCCTGGCGGCGGCCGCGGTGGCCTCGGCGGTGGCGCTGAATATCTTTGCGATGGACATGTCTCAAACTCCCCGGTGATGGTGTTTCGGATCGTTGCGTTCAGGCAGGAACGCCGGCGCGCTTGAACAATGGCAGCATGGCCAGCAGCGTTGCCGACAGCAAAACAACTTCAAGCCCATAGACAACATCATAGCCGGTGGCCGCTCCCAGCACCGCGTGCGGGGCGAGGCGACCGACCAGATCGCGGAAAATGCCGCCTAGCGCGATGGCGAGGCCGGCGGCCGAGGCCTGCACCGCGCCCCAGGCGCCCAAAGCCAGGCCCGTGTGGTTGGGCGGCGCGGACTGCATCGTCGCCGTCAGCGTGCCGTGGCCGAACAAGCCAGCACCAAAGCCGATCAACAGCGTGCCTGTGCCGAACAGCACGGCCGAGGCCATCGGGCCCGCCAGGATGACGGCCGCAAAGGCCGGAATGCCGAGAGCCGCGCCACACCCCGCCATGCGGAACGGATCGAACCCGCGGCTGAGCGCGCGCGAGGCAAGGCCAAAGCCCAGCAGACCGCCCACCGCCAGCGTCGCCGTGAGTTTGGTGGTGTCGCCGACCGTCAGCCCAAGCACCTGGCCGCCATAGGGCTCCAGCAGAACATCCTCCATGCTGAAGGCCATCGTACCCACGCCGATCACCACCAGGCGCCGCACCGCCTGGCCGCCGGCGGCGAACCGGGTCCAGGAGTCGCGAAATGTCGGCTGGGCCTGGCGCATCTGGGCGCCGCGCAGCCTGTTGCGGCTCTCCTGCTTCCACACCGCCACCGTGTTCAGCACGATGGTGACCACGGCCGCGGCCTGGATCACCTGGACCAGCCGGCCGGGGGTGAAGTGCACCAGGAAGGCGCCGAACGCCAGCGCGCTGGCGATCATGCCGAGCAGCAGCATGACGTACATCAGCCCCACCACATTCGGCTGCGACTCGGCCGGAGCGAGGTCGGTGGCCAGCGCCAGACCCACTGTCTGCGTCGTGTGCAACCCGGCGCCGACCAGCAGGAAGGCCAGGCCGGCGCCGGCATAGCGCACAGTAACCGGCGCATGGGCGGCATGGCCGGCATGCGCCAGCACCAGAAGTGCGAACGGCATGATCGACAGCCCGCCGAACTGCAAAATTGTGCCGCGGAAAATGAACGGGACACGCCGCCAGCCCAGCTGCGACCGGTGCGTGTCGGAACTGAACCCGATCAGCGCGCGGAAGGGTGCGAACAGCAGCGGCAGCGAAATCATCACCCCCACCAGCGACGCCGGAACCCCAAGCTCGACGATCATCACCCGGTTCAGCGTGCCCACCAGCAGCACCAGCGCCATGCCGACGGACAGTTGAAACAGCGACAAACGCAGCAGCCGGCCAAGCGGCAGATCAGCACTCGCCGCTTCGGCGAAGGGCATGTAACGCAGGCCAAGGCTGGCCCAGGACTTCATCAGTGAACGGCTGACGCGAGTCATCGAACGACATCCAAAGACAGCAGGTCTTTTTTGAAAAAACCCAAAAACTCTTGAAAATCAGGCCGCGGCCCGACCTGAGCCGCGGACCCGAAAACTACCCTGCGCTGGCCGAGCGGATCGGCGTTGCCGCCGGAGCTTTGGCGGGCACTTCAGCCTTCGGCGTGACCGTGATCACAAACGCCGCCTGCTGCGCCGAACCGGCAACGGTCGCGGGCGAAACCGTGACGGAATAAGCCGCGTCAGCCTTCTGCGCCGGCGAGTCGAGCGCCGACACCTTCGTGCGCGTGGAACCCGCCCAGTACGACGACATCCACGTGGTGTGCGTCATCACCGCCGTGTGCACCGCCAGCGAGGTCAGCGCAACACTGCCGAGGAACAGCGGCAAGCCCACGGTCGGGTGGACCACGCACCAGATTCTACCTTGGTTCATGCTCCATCCCCCTCAATGCAGCCATGGCGAATAAATATACGCCAGTATGTGCGCAATCACGGACAGCACGAAGAACACACGCGCGCCGTCAATGACGTGCTTGTGGAGTTCTTCGGACTCCGAAATCGTCAGGCCTGTCGGCCACACCCTGTCTGGATCGTCGATCATCAATGGTCCTCCCGCAACCTCTGCCTACCAAAGCCTGCGCATCCCGCACGCGGGTGTCGTGCCGCGCCATGCGGCGTCTTGTGACGCTTCCCCAATAAGCCGTAAACAGTTGGTTACAGGAAAAACTGTCATCTTTACGTCACAACCCTTTAGGGGCTTGTCAACCGGCTCTGCCGGCCCATCGGCCTCTCGCCCGGGGGCTGCCGGCGTGGCAGGCTGCGGTGATGATCGAAGGAAACCCCAACACTCTGCCGCGCTGGCTGGGGGCGCCGCCGCAGCTCGCCTATGACGACGAGGCGATTCGGGTGGTGTTCCAGCCGGGCGGATCGGAGCTGCTGCTGATCACCTTCAGCGACGCGCTGGTGTTCGCCGATGGGCTGCGCTTCACCGCCGATCAGATGGTGCGCAAGCTCGGCCTGACGTGCCTGGGTTTTATGGCCAAGAGCGCCAACTGGTTCCCCGCCGTCTCGGTCGCGCGCGCGCAGCCGCACATCGGCTACACGCTGCGGTCGTTCGAGCGGATCATGCTCTACGGCTGTTCGATGGGCGCCTACGCCGCCATCAAGCATTCACGGCTGCTGCACGCGACCGACGTGCTGGCCCTGGCCCCGCAATGGTCCATCGATGCCGCCGAATGCGCGCCCTGGGAATGCGGCTACGGCGAGTATTTCCGCCCCCACATGCGCGGCATGGGGATACGTGCGTCGGACATCGCCGGACGCATAAATATATTGTACGATCCCGCCCACGCGCTGGACCGCCGGCATGTGGAGGCGATCGGCCGGCTGGGCGGCGACATCGCCACCTTCCACGTGCATACCGCCGATCATCACCTGGCCCCGATCCTGGCCGGCTCGGACACCATTGCCGGCCTCATGCTCGCCTGCCTGCGCCGCGATTCGGCCGAGATCTATCGCCTGATCAACGAGCGCCGGCGCAGCAGCCCGGTGCGCCACCGTATCCTGCTGGAACGGCTCGCCGCCAGACGCACCCGCCCAGCCAAACCGTAGGGCGGGTGCTTTCACTGCCCCAGCGCGCTCGCGATGCCCTCGGCAACCCCCGCCATTTCGAGCCTGAGGTCGATGGCGACCAGCGGGACAACCCGCGCATTAAGATCCTGACGATCGCCGAATGGCGCGACTGCCTGGCGCCGCTGTAGAGCGTGATCGTTCGAGGTTGACCTGCCCCGCGCAGCCCGCATGAAGCGAAGCGGAATGCGGGACCGGGGCCGGGCTGGCCGGGACGTTCTGCCGCGAGCGACGCGGGCGTCCCCGCATTCCGCTTCGCTTCATGACGGGCTACGGCCTGTGCCGATCAAGCGAGATTGCCCTGGCGCCAACCTCAAACGATCACGCTCCAGGCGCCGGGTCAGCTCAGACCCTCTCGCCCCATGGCCAGAAATTTGTCGCGCCGCCTGGCGCGCAGGGCTGCCGGGTCGAGGTCCAGAAGCGGCGGCAGGGCGGCGGAAATGGCCTGGCCGACAGCAGCCACGGTGGCCGCAGGGTCGCGGTGCGCGCCGCCGAGCGGCTCGGCGATGATGTCGTCGATCAGGCGCAGGGTCTTCAGATCAGCGGCCGTGAGTTTCAGCGCCTCGGCCGCGAGCGAGGCGTGGGTGGCCTCGCGCCACAGGATGGTGGCACAGCCTTCAGGCGAGATCACCGAATAGATCGCATGCTCCAGCATCAGCACCCGGTCGCCGGTGGCCAAAGCAATGGCGCCGCCCGAGCCGCCCTCGCCGATGACGGTGGCGACGATCGGCACCGGAACCGAAAGGCAGGCTTCAATGGAGCGCGCGATGGCTTCGGCCTGGCCGCGGGCTTCGGCGTCGATGCCAGGGAAGGCGCCGGAGGTATCAACGAAGGTGAGAAGAGGCAGGTTGAACCGGCCGGCAAGCTCGATCAGGCGGCGCGCCTTGCGGTAGCCCTCCGGCTTGGCCATGCCGAAATTATGTTTTACCCGCGTATCGGTATCGGAACCCTTTTCGGTGCCGATCACGACGACCGGCCGCCCTTCGAACCTTCCCAGACCGCCGACAATGGCTTCGTCATCGGCAAAAGCGCGGTCGCCGGCGAGCGGTGTGTAGTCGGTGATGAGCTGTGCAATATAGGCCAGCGCATGCGGCCGGTCCGGGTGGCGGGCGACCTGGGTTTTCTGCCAGGGCGTCAGCTTCGCATAGGTGGCGCGAAGCTGCTTGTCGGCCTTCTCCGTCAGGCGGGTGACCTCGTCGGCAATATTCACCCCATCCGGGGCGGCAATCTGCCGCAGCTCGTCGATCTTGCCCTCCAGCTCGGCGAGGGGTTTTTCAAAGTCCAGAAAATGTCGCATGGGCGAGGGGATAGTCACGTTTACGGCAACGCGCCAGTGGCCGGGTTAAGCTCGGTACGAATATCCAAACGTTTTTTGGTTCTTTTCAAAAAAGAATGGAAGAAAGCGCTTGTTTTTGAAAACAAGAAGCAAAAACTTTTGATTATTGCGAGGCGGCTGGGCCTTTGACGACCTCGGCCAGGTCATCCGGGCGCAGCCAGGTCTTGAATGCGGTCTGCACCTCGCCGGCGGTCGCGCTTAAGTAGCGTTTGGCGGCGAGCTGCTCCTCGTCCAGCGGCAGGCCTAGATCGACCAGCCGCAGATAGAGGCCGGCGATGGCATCGATACTGTCGCCCTGCATTTGCAGGCGGCGCAGCGTCTCCGCCTTGGCGCGGGTGAGTTCGCCCTCGCTGACCGGGGTGAGCTGCAGCGAGCGTATGTCGGCCAGCGCCAGGGCGCGGGCTTTGGGGACGTTGATCGGGTCGGCACCGAATTCGATCGAATAATCGCCGCGCGTGCGGCTCCAGTCGAGCGCGCTGGAGACCGAGTACACGTAGCCGGTGCGCACCCGCAGATCTTTGTAAAGGCGGGAGGAAAAGCCGCTGCCGAGCATGGTGTTGCCGAGCATGAGCACGAAGCGGTCCGGATTGGTCACCGGAATGGCGATGGTTTCAGCCAGCGTGGCGCTGTCCTGCACGCTGGTCGCGTCCGGCACGCGGGTCTGCGACATGTGGCTGAGCGGAATCGCCGGCGGGTCGATCGCCGGCGTGGGACCTTCCGCATGCCAGTTGCCAAAATTGCTGCTGACGACGGCGCGCGCCTGGTCGGGGGTGACGTCGCCGACGATCACGATGGTTGTCAGGTCCGGCCGGTAGGCGTGGGCGTAGAAGGCGCGCACATCCTCGATTTTGAGGGTTTTGACCGTGTCGGGCGTGGCCTGGCGCAGGCTTGGGTCGCCGGCGGGGACCAGGGCCGCATCGATGGCGCGGTGCACGCGGTAGTCGGGCGATTGCAGCAAGCCGGCCAGGCTCTGCGCCGTCTGGCGGCGGACAACCGCAAAAGCGTCGGCCGGGAAGGCGGGGTGGAGTTCGTTTTCGGCGAGCAGCGCCATGCCGTGCGCGAACTCGGGCGTCAGGACGCTGAGGGAGAAGCTGGCTCCGGCCTGTTCACTGGCGGCGATGTCATCGAGCGCCTTCTGGAAGCCGAGCCGGTCGTGTTTCTCGGTGCCGTAGCTGAACAGCCGGCCGGTGATGGCGGCAACACCCTCCTGCCCTTTCGGCTCCTGCATGTCCGCTTCCTGGCGCACCTGGCCGAAGACGGAGATGGTGTGGCTGACATGCTCGGGCTGCACGATGAGATGCAGCCCGTTCGGCAGGGTGGTGGCGTAGGGCGGCGTGCCGGGGTCGGGCAGATGCAGGGCGGCGAGCGCTTTGGTGGCCCAGTCCGGCAGGGCGACCGGCTTGTCGGGTGCGCCGCCAAACGATTCGGCACCTCCAAAACCTTTGCCCTGGATCGGCTTGCCGTCGTCCTGAGGGGCGAGGATGGCGGTGATGGCGTGATCCGGGGCGAGCAGTTTTTTGGCCAGCGCGTTGACACCGGCGAGCGTGACGGACTGGTAGGCGTGGGCGATGTCGTCGGGCGAAGCGAGGTCCTGGAAGGCCAGGGCCTGGGACCAGGATTCCGCCAGGCCGCTGATGCTGTCGGCCTTGTAGGCGAGTTGCGCGAGTTCCTGGCGGCGGGCGGCCTCCAGCAGGTCGGGCGGCACGCCGTGGGCGGCGATATCGGCCAGGATGGACCGGGTTTCGGCCAGGACCGGCGCTGGGTCGGCGCCTTTGGGGAAAGCGACAGCGGCCAGGCCGTAGCCGACATCCGACTTCGGGCGATAGACGAATTCGCTGATCAGCGCATGGCCGGCCGGCACCATGGCGTAAAGCGCACCGCGCTCGCTGCCTAAAATATCCGACAGGATGTCGGCGGTGGCGAAATCCTTATCGCGCAGGCCGGGCATGGGGTAGGCGACCGTCACCAGGCTGAAGGGGAAGTCGGTCGGCAGGGTGAGGGTCTGCGGTTTGGCCGGCGTCGGCGGCTTGGCGATGTGCGCCGGGATCGGGCGGCTGGGGATGGCGCCGAACGCGGCCTTGACCTCGGCCAGCGCCTGGTCGGGCTGGACGTCGCCGGCGATGACCAGGATGGCGTTGTTGGGCGCGTACCAGCGGTCATAGAAGCGTCGCAGCAGCGCGGCGTCGGTCTTGTCGAACGACGGGCGGGTGCCGAGCGCGTCATGTTCGTAGGGCGTGCCGGCGAACATGATCTGCTGCAACTGCTCGGTATATTTGTAGATCGGGCTGGAGAGGTCGCGCGAGACCTCCTGCTCGATGGCGCCGCGCTCCTGCTCCCAGTCCCCCTGTTTCAAATCGGCACCGCGCATGCGCAGCGCCTCGATGTGCAGCGCCACTGAAAGATCCGCGGCAGGGACGGTGAAAAAATACTGGGTGACGGTCTCGGTGGTGTCGGCATTGTAGTTGCCGCCGAGTTCGGCGGAGAGTTCGGAGAGCTGGTCGCGGCCGAGCCCTTCGCTGCCGCGGAACATCATGTGTTCCAGCGCGTGGGCGGTGCCGGGGAAGCCGGGGGGCGCGTCGTTGGAGCCGGCGAGGTAGTTGATTTCCGTGGTCACGACGGGTGCCAGCCGGTCCGGCACGATGACCACGCGCAACCCGTTGGGCAGGGTGGCGCGCAGCACGTCGCCGGGGACGCTGCCGGAGGCGCCGGCGGGGGGAGCGGCGCTGGCTTGTGCGGCGGCGGCAAAGGCCACGGCGGTGACCAAAACAGTCTTTTTCAACGACATGGCGTTCCCTTTGCCCGCATGGCGAAGGGCACCCTAGCGGCGGGGAGGCGGTTAGGCCAGCCCGCAGGCTGCGCCATAGCCCGGTGGCGCGGGCGCTGGTCGTTGCGTAAGAACATCCGGCGAGGCCTGCGCAGCTTGGGGCTTGCGGGTGTTCATGGGGTAAAACCCAGGCTGCGGCGGCGTGGTCCCGATGTCATGAGGCGAGACAAAACACCGCGTCAGTGCTCGAAAAATGGTGCCAGGGGCGGAATCGCGTCTGACCCTAAGGCATTGAAATATAGCTTCTTTTCTGTTGAAAATTTTGGCAAATACCAACAGGTATACCATCACGAACTTTTGATGGGCGGGTTCGACTCCAACACGCAAGTTTGTTCCGGCCTCGCTCTGATTGAGCTGCCGCAACCTTAGCGGGCTGATAGTCACGATAAC
>Ga0116231_10010785_pt1 | contig 14454 bp, 11 predicted proteins | sample S1TSphgellanicum_2_FD_89695 | JGI IMG/M metagenome (GOLD analysis project Ga0116231, IMG submission 89695) | Host-associated microbial communities from peat moss isolated from Minnesota, USA - S1T2_Fd - Sphagnum magellanicum MG | ecosystem: Host-associated > Plants > Peat moss > Unclassified...
GGCTTATGTGGCAGGCCTCGAATCGTTCGACCGCGTCGACCACCGCCGCCACGGTCTGCTCGTAAAAAAATAGCCCGGTTGCCGGTTTGCCCTCGGCATTATCGAGCCCGATCACGGTCTCCAGCGCGCCGCCCTTGCCGAACGCGATCACCGGTGTCCCGCAGGCCTGGGCTTCCACCGGCAAAATGCCAAAATCCTCCTCGGCGCCAAACACAAAGGCGCGGGCACGTTGCAGATGGTCCCGCAACACCGCGTTCGACTGGAATCCAAGCAGTGTCACATTGGGCGCCGCCAATTTGCGGATCCCCGCCATCTCCGGCCCATCACCGATGACAATCAGCCGTCTCTGCGGCATTTTTGCAAAGGCTTCGACAATCAGGTCGACGCGTTTATAGGGAACCAGGCGGGACGCGGTAAAATAGAAATCCTCCTTGTTCAACCGGGCGGTAAACATGCCAAGGTCAACCGGCGGGTGAACCACCCTCGCGTCGCGTCGGTATAGTTTCTCGATGCGCCGCGCGATAAAGGCTGAGTTGGCGACGAAGATGTCAACGCCGTTCGCGGTTCGCAAATCCCAGATGCGGATATAGTGCAGGATCAGGCGGGCGATCCAACTTTTCATCCCCCGGGTCAGCCCGCTCTGGCGCAGATATTGATGCTGTAAGTCCCACGCATAGCGAATCGGCGAGTGGCAATAGCAAATATGCGTTTGGTCCGGGCCGGTAATGACACCCTTCGCCACCGCATGGCTGCTTGAAATGATGAGGTCGTATTCCGACAAATCCAATTGCTCGATGGCCAACGGCATCAACGGCAGATAGCTACGGTATTTTTTCCGGGCGAAAGGCAGGTTTTGAATGAACGTCGTGCGCGCATGTTTGCCAAGAATCTCAGCGCGCTCGGCGTCGTTCAGAAAATCGACGGCCGTGAAGAGGTCACATTCCGGGTATAGCGAGATAAGCTCGCGCAATACGCGCTCGCTGCCGCCCAGCGTCACCAGCCATTCATGGACGATCGCAACGCGTCGAAACGCGGCCGGCGTGACGGCCGGCAGACCGGCTGCAGGGGAGCCGTTCAACAACTCGGGACGACGCCTTTCCAACCCTTGCGAAAGGCTTCGATGCTGAACTTAACCGCTTGGCTACGGCAGTCCTCTGGCCGGATATCCGCCGCTTCAAATCGCTCCACCGCATCCACCAGCGCCTCTACGGTTTGTGTTTCATAAAACACGCCGGTGGGTCCGCCGTCTTTGCTATCCAAGCCAATAATCGTCTCCAGCGTTCCGCCCTTGCCAAAAGCGATCACCGGCGTACCGCAAGCCTGGGCTTCCACCGGCAAGATGCCAAAATCCTCCTCGGCGGCGAAGATAAAAGCGCGGGCCCGTTGCAGATGGTCTAAAAGTATCTCATCGGGCTGATATCCCAGCAATATGACGTTCGGTCCGGCCAGTTTGCGAACGCGCGCCATCTCCGGCCCGTCGCCGATCACGATCAGCCGTCGCCCCGGCATTTTCGCAAAAGCTTCGACGATAAGATCGACGCGTTTATAGGGAACCAATCGCGATGCAGTAAAATAGAAATCCTCTTTATCGAGCCGGGCTTGAAATTTTTCGATATCGACCGGCGGATAAACCACCCGCGCATCGCGCCGGTATATTTTAGCGATGCGGCGGGCGATATAGGCGGAGTTTGCAACGAATATGTCGACGCTGACGGCCGTTCGCAAATCCCAAACGCGCATATAATGGAGCAATAGCCGTGCCAACATACTTCTTGGGCCGCGCAGCAGTCCCGTTTGGCGCAGATATTGGTGCTGCAAGTCCCAGGCATAGCGGATTGGCGTATGGCAATAGCAAACATGCATTTGATCCGGGCCGGTAATGACGCCCTTAGCCACCGCATGGCTGCTCGAAATGACCAGGTCATAGCCGGATAGATCCAACTGCTCGATCGCCAGCGGCATCAACGGGAGATAGCCACGGTATTTTTTCTTGGCGAAAGGGAGATGTTGAATGAAGGTCGTTCTGGCGCGCTTACCTAAGAAAATCGTACGATCTTCATCACTCAAAAAATCGACCACGCTGAACAGGTCGCAATCAGGATAAAGTGCGATGAGTTCGCGCAGAACGCCCTCGGCTCCGCCCCAAACCACGAGCCAGTCGTGAACAATCGCAACTCGGCGAAAGGCGTGCTGCGCGCTGATGGTCTGTGACCTAGGGGCTTGCGTAAGCCCGGGCTGCTTTACCGCAGCTCCTTTTAGTTCAGCCATATATTATCCACCAGTTAACAGAAGGGAGAAATCATCCAGAAAAAAGCAGGATCATGAACGCGATCGGCAGAGATCGAACTCACCGGACAGTCGGCAGCAATAAAATATTCCCAAATTCAGTGCTTTCAAGTCAGTCAAGTTCGAGGAGCGGGTCTACGATTAAACAACGCCACCCCTCCCACAAATCCTCTCTTGCTCCCACCTGTGCCGGTTAATCAAATCATTCCGTCTAATAAACCTTAAGTAGAATGGTACGCGTTGCAATACTATTAAAACCCGGCATAAGTTTCGATAAAGATTTGCTCACCTTTTACCTTGTGCTGCAATGCAGTATCGCGTCACAAAGAGTAAACTACCTAGGATATCGGTATGCGAAAGGCTTTGATCACTGGCGTCACCGGCCAAGACGGGGCTTATCTCTCTCAATTTCTTTTGAGCAAGGGCTATCATGTGATCGGTCTGCTGCGCCGATCCGCATCTTCCGACGTCATCGGCGAGCGGCTCCGCTGGCTAGGCGTCCTCGACCAGATTGAGATGGTTGATGGCGACCTCCACGACCTATCGAGCTTGATCCGCATCCTGGCGGACCACCGGCCGGACGAGGTCTATAATCTGGCCGCGCAGAGCTTCGTTGCCACCTCCTGGCAACAGCCATTGCTCACGGGACAGGTCACGGCCATCGGCGCCGGCCATGTCTTGGAGGCTGTGCGCATCGCGCACCCGCAGGCACGGTTCTATCAGGCGTCTTCCTCCGAAATGTTCGGCAAAATTCAGCAGTGCAAACAGTCAGAAGCCACCCCCTTTTACCCGCGCTCGCCCTATGCCGTGGCGAAGCTCTACGCGCATTGGCTCACGGTCAACTATCGCGAGAGCTTCGGCCTGCACGCCTCATCGGGAATTCTATTCAACCACGAAAGCCCTTTGCGGGGAATCGAATTCGTCACCCGGCGGATCACCGACGGCGTCGCGCGGATAAAACTCGGCCTCACCAATGAACTGCCCCTCGGCAATCTGGATGCGCAGCGTGATTGGGGGCATGCCAGGGATTATGTGAAGGCCATGTGGATGATGCTGCAACAGGACGTCGCAGATGATTACGTGATTGCAACGGGAATCACGACCAGCGTGAAGGAATTCTGTGACATTGCCTTCTCGCATGCCGGACTGCGCGCGGCGGATTATGTCAAAGTCGATGCCGCGCGATTGCGGCCGGCGGAAGTCGATGTGCTGCTTGGTGATCCGGCTAAGGCGGAGTCGAAGATGGGCTGGAAGGCCGAGGTGAGCCTGGCGGAATTGGCGGCTGAAATGGTGGATGCCGATATCGCCAGGCATCGCGCCAAGTTGAATTGATGACCTATCGCAGCATTTTGGTCACCGGTGCTGGCGGATTTGTGGGCAAGCATCTGCTGCCAACACTCCAAGCGGCTTTTCCGTCGGCCAACATTGTCGGTACCGGGCTATTTTCAGAAGCCGGCGAAGTGCTCGATATTACCGAGCGTCAGCACGTTCGCGCCACGATCGAGCGGTTAAAGCCGGATCTCTGTATTCACCTCGCCGGGATCGCGGCGGTCGGTGCCGCGCGGGCGAACCCGAGGGCTGCCTGGGAGGTCAACCTGCACGGCACGCTGAATATCGCCGATGCGATTTTGGCCACCGCACCTGGTTGCCGGTTGATTTTTATTTCCAGTGCGGAGTGCTATGGCGCGAGTTTCAAAGCTGAGACGGCGCTTAACGAAGCCGCAATTCTGGCGCCGCTGAATCTTTATGCGGCCACCAAGGCGGCCGCCGAATTAGCCTTGGGTGCGCTGGCCGGTGAGGGTTTGCGCTTGCTGCGGCTGCGGCCCTTCAACCATACTGGGCCAGGCCAGGCGGAAGATTTCGTTGTCCCAGCTTTTGCCGGACAGATAGCGCGAATTGAAGCCGGGTTGATGCCACCGGAAATGGCGGTGGGCGCGCTGGATCCGGAGCGCGATTTTCTCGACATCCGCGATGTTTGCAGGGCTTACATCGGCTGCGCCGAAAAATTTGATGATTTGCCGAACGATACCGTTATCAACATTGCCAGCGGGCGCGGGGTAAAAATCGGCTCGGTTCTGGACATTCTGTTGAGCAATGCCAAATGCCCGATTGCCGTGAAGCAGGATCAATCCCGGATGCGTCCGGTTGAAATCCGCCGTGCCGTCGGCGATGCGACGCTGGCATCGAAACTTCTCGGATGGCAGCCAAAATTCGAACTTAAAGAAACGCTTGCTACGGTTCTTAACTTTGCCAGGCAGCAAAACCTTGCCATGCAAAAGCCGTAGCCGATGGCAGTCTTCAACTTAACTGAGCAGAACGGGTGACATCTTGAAAATCGCAATTATTGGTGGTGGTTATGTTGGTCTGGTATCCGGCGCCTGTTTTGCCGAATTCGGCGTTGATGTCGCCGTGTTCGAAGCCGATCCGGCAAAGCGAGCAATGCTGCTGGAAGGCAAGATACCGATTTATGAACCCGGTCTCGACAAACTCGTCGCCGATAATTCCGCCGCCGGACGCTTGAGTTTTCCGACAACCCTGGAGATCGGGATCACCGGTGCGGAAGCGATTTTCATCGCGGTAGGTACGCCAACGCGGCGTGGCGACGGCCATGCCGATCTGAGCTACGTATTCGCTGCGGTCGAGCAGGTCGTCCTGGCGCTCGATCATCCGGCGATTATTGTGACGAAGTCGACCGTGCCGGTCGGCACCGGACGAAAAATTGCCGAGATCGCGCATCGCCTGCGGCCGGATCTGAAAATCGAAGTGGCATCCAACCCTGAATTTCTGCGCGAGGGTAGTGCGATCACGGATTTCATGCGGCCGGACCGGGTGGTGGTCGGGGCCGATACGGATTGGGCGCGCGACGTGTTGCAGCGTCTCTACCGGCCGCTTTATCTCATCGAAACGCCAATCGTTTTCGCCGGGCTGGAGACCGCCGAGTTGATCAAATACGCGGCCAACGGCTTTCTCGCCATGAAGATTACATTCATCAACGAGATGGCGGATTTATGCGAGAAGGTTGGCGCCGACGTGAATGACGTCGCCAGGGGTATCGGCCTGGATGGCCGGATCGGCCGCAAGTTCCTGCATGCCGGCCCGGGTTTCGGCGGCTCCTGTTTTCCAAAAGACACGCTGGCGCTGATGCGGATTGCGGAAGAAGCCGGCGCCCCCAGCCGTCTTATCCAATCGGTGGTGTCGGTCAATGATCAGCGCAAGATCGCAATGGTCGAGCGCGTGGTGGCGGCTTGCGGCGGATCGGTCACCGGCAAGCGCATCGCGGTGCTGGGTCTTGCCTTCAAACCGGAAACCGATGACATGCGCGAAGCGCCCTCATTGCCGTTGATCGGCGGCTTGTTGGATGCCGGCGCCAGTGTGGTTGGGTTCGACCCGGTGGCGATGGGCGTCGCGAAGGCCGTGCTGCCCTCGGCGATGACATTCGCGCCGGACGTCGCAACCGCACTGACCGGCGCGGATGCCCTGGTTTTGGTGACCGAATGGAATGAATTCCGCGCCTTGGCGCCTCAGCGCCTGGGTGAGCTGATGCGCGGCAAGGTTGTCGTGGACCTTAGAAATGTGTTCGATCCGATCGCGATGCGTGAGTCCGGATTTCGTTATCTTGCAATCGGACGCGCGCAGTTGCCGGAGAAAGATTAACAATACAGGGCAAAGCGCCAAGTCCCTCGCTATCGGACCGGCATGCGTCGGCGCCGCAGGGCGCCGGCCATAGGGTGCGCGCAAAAGGTTGTGGACGCCGTGCATCCCAAGGCCGCATATTGGTGATAGGGTGGAACAGCGTCAACAAAGGATAGGAGAGCCCGGCAATGTCGGTTCAGGAGCAAGTGAAGGTCATCATCGCGAAGCAATTGGACATCGACCCGTCGACGTTGGAAGAGACCACCGATCTGCAGGAAGCCGGCTTTGAATCGCTGGATGTCGTGGAGATGATCTTCAATCTGGAAGACGCGTTCAACATCAACATCCCGTTCAATGCGAATGAAACCGATACCAGCCAGATGAAGACGGTCGGGGATATCGTCAGGCTCGTCGAAACGATACAGGCCGGTGCTGTCCCTAAAGCCGGCAACAAGCCAGCTGGTCAAACACCGGATGAACCCTCAGCGTGAGGCGGGTCGTTATCACCGGTATTGGCGCGGTGACGCCGGCCGGTGGTACGGCAGGTGACACCTGGGCTAATGTGGCCGCGGGCCGTACCGCGATCGGGCAGATCGAAAATCTGCGGCCGTGGCCGCTGGCCACCCAAATCGCAGCACAGGTAAAGCAGTTCGAAGTCACGGAGCATATCAACGCCAAGCAGGCGAATATGATGGACCGTGTGTCGCAATTCACGGTGGTTGCGGCACGCGAGGCTTGGGCAGATTCCGGCCTGGTGATGACCGAAGAGCTGGCCGAATTGGCGCAAGTCATTGTCGGCGTCGGTGTCGGCGGCATGGTGACCCTGGATGACAGTTTTCACCGGCTGTATTTCGACCAGAACCCCCGCTGCCATCCGTTCACCATTCCTCGCCTGATGCCGAGCGCGCCCGCCAGCCAGGTTTCGATGGATCTAGGTCTTAAAGGCATGACCTTCGTGGTGGCGAGCGCCTGCGCCTCCGGCACCCATGCCATCGGTCTCGCATTTCGTGCGATCCGATCCGGAGATACCGATTTTGCGATGACCGGCGGCGCCGAGGCCTGCGTCACCGTTGGCACGCTGAGAGGATGGGAAGCGCTACGGGTCCTCGCGCTCGATACCTGCCGCCCGTTTTCCAAGGATCGCAGCGGATTGGTGCTGGGTGAGGGAAGTGCCATGCTGGTCCTCGAAGAATTGGAGCACGCCAGGTCCCGCGGCGCCAGGATCTATGCCGAGATCGTCGGCTTCGGGGCAAATGCCGATGCTGGAGATCTCACATCTCCCGACGCCCAAAGCGTTTGCCGCGCGATGCAGCGCGCCCTTTCGGATGGGCGCTTAAGCCCTGCGGATGTCGGTTATGTGAATGCTCACGGAACCGGCACCTTGATGAACGATCTGGTGGAAAGCACCGCCATCAAATCGGTGTTCGACAACTGCGAAAAGCCATTGGTTTCTTCGATCAAAGGCGTAGTGGGGCATACGCTGGGTGCGGCCGGCGCGATTGAGGCGATGGTGACGGCGCTGGCCCTGAAGCATGGCCTGGTGCCGCCGACCGCCAACCATAGCGAGGTCGATCCCGCGATCGAGCTCGACGTTGTTCCGAATACCGCACGCGAAATCGCCATCACCGCGGCACTTTCCAATTCTTTTGCATTCGGCGGACTGAACGCGGTCTTGGCGCTGCGGCGGTTTTCGACTGCCGCCGCGTAGAGCTGGATCATCCGGCTCTAAAATACTCCAGGCGGGCGATTCCGACATTAAGATGACCCGCGCGGTTCATCTGTCTTCGCGCTGCAGCGTTTTAGCCAACGATCGCGAGTTTTATCGAAGCTTTATTTGAAGGAAGCCATCGAATTTTTGCCGAAATATTTCTCCGGCCGGTACGTCGCGTCGAGCGGCGTCAGTTCGGCGAGTGTCTGGTAGACCCTGTCCAGCCGATCGGCGGCATTGCCCAGGGGCATGTGATCGCTAGGGTTCATATCCGTCGGATCATATTCGTAGAAATGGCGCAGCTTGATCTCGGGTCGCCGCCGGAACGCTGTGGCTGGCAGGTTACCGATATGCTTTTGCAATGAGGCTATTTTGTTCAAAGCGTCCGTCCAGGCCGCTTTTGCAATCTGCGACTTCCGACCGTTTGAAAGCGGCCGGATAAAAGCCATGCCCTTCATAAACTGCCCGCGAAGCGTAATGATCTTCAAATACTCCCAGACATTCCGGGCGATAAGTCCACGTTGTTCCAGTTCGGCAAAACCCGGGCATTCGGCAAGCACCATGGTCAAAGCAAGCAGGCTGGAACGAAACATTCGTTCCGGGTCCGAGGACATATTGCCGGGCGACTGCCGGTAGCCGACGAGATATTCCGGAACGGTCCCGAACTGATAATGCAGTGCAATCCGAAGTTGCAGCAAAAGATCCTCACAGCCTTGCGCATTGGCCTCGCGCAAGCGCGTTGAGTATCCGCCGATCTGTTCGAGGACATGTTTCCTGACCAGGATCGAGCTGCCATTGCCGATAATATTTACAAAGAAATGGCGATTGACGACCCAGCCATCGACCCGATGGTTTCTTGACGATCCCAGCACCATCCCCGACATGTCAATCCGGCGAAACGGCGCGTAGACCAGCGCCATATCGTTGCCGCTGTTAGTCAGCAGCGCCATTTGCTTTGTGATCTTGGTCGGGTGCCACAGATCATCGGCATCGATAAATGCCACGAATTCCGCGCTGGCCGCCTGCGTGCCGGCATTCCGCGCGGAGGCCACCCCGCCATTCGATTTCTGCACCAGCCGGACCCGGGGATCGAGCTTGCCGTAATTGCGCGCGATCAGGGCAGTGTGATCGGCCGACCCGTCATCGACGACGATAATCTCCAGATTGCGATAAGTCTGTGCGGATACGGAAAGCAAGGTCTGCTCAAGCGTGTCCGACGCGTTAAACGCCGGGATAACAACAGAAACGAGCGGGGTATTTGTCACTGTCTATGCGCGCAAAAACATGACCATACGCTAATCATTCGTCCAACTGCTCAAACTGTTGCAGAATTCGGGCGCTGAAGTCAAAAATTTTATTGGCCCCCAAACCATCAAATAGGAATCGTGCCGAATGATCCAAGAGTGCTTCTTGCAATTCGCGTTGCCAGCCATGAATCTAACTCATTATTAATGCTGCGAAATCTTAATATTTTGTTGGGAAAGCATCGTTTCAAAATATTGGATGGTCCGTTTCAGGCCTTCTTCCAACCCGATGGCCGGTTCCCATCCCAGTGTGTCGCGGGCCCGTTGAATATCCGGCCTGCGTTGTTTGGGGTCATCCTCCGGCAAAGGCAGCCGCACGATCTTCGAACTCGAGCCGGTCAAGGCGATTATCTTCTTTGCCAGCTCAAGGATCGTAAATTCTGAGGGGTTGCCGATATTTATCGGCCCAGTGACCTCCTCTGCGGTGTTCATCATCAGTATAAAGGCGTCGATTAGGTCGTCGACATAGCAAAACGAGCGGGTTTGGTTGCCCCTTCCATGCACCGTAATGTCCTTTCCAAGGAGCGCCTGCATGATAAAATTCGAGATCACGCGGCCATCATTGGGATGCATGCGAGGCCCATAGGTATTGAAAATGCGGGCCACTTTAATTTTAACGCCATGCTGGCGCCGGTAATCAAAAAACAGGGTTTCGGCGCAGCGCTTGCCCTCATCGTAGCAGGAACGCGACCCGATGGGGTTTACGTTGCCCCAATAGGCCTCAGTCTGCGGATGTTCGGCAGGATCGCCGTAAACCTCGCTGGTCGAGGCCTGTAGAATTTTGCAATGCAGTCGTTTTGCCAGGCCCAGCATGTTATAGGCGCCCAGAACGCTGGTCTTGGTGGTTTGCACGGGGTCGCGCTGGTAATGGATCGGCGATGCCGGACATGCCAGGTTGTAAATCTCGTCCACCTCGACGAATAGCGAGTGAGAGACGTCATGCCGCAGCAGCTCAAAATGCTTGTGGCCGAGCAAATGCTCAATATTTCGGCGCGCTCCGGTAAAGAAATTATCGACGCAAAGAACCTGGCTCCCGGTTTCAAGCAATTTTTCGCAAAGATGGGAGCCGAGAAACCCGGCCCCGCCCGTTACCAGAACCCGACGTTCAAGATGCATCGACAAGCAAGCTTACTGACGGATTGAGGGAGCGCAACGCATGAACGGCGCATGATGCGGAGGGGCCTGCCTTCGCCTTCTGCCATTTCTGGCTTGGTATCGGTATGCCAAGGTTATGCCTCATTCCGGTTTAAAAGAATCGTCCATGCCCGACATTCGCTATCTGCAAATTGGCTACCTCTAATAGGCCATTCTTTGTCACATATGTCTAAAAAACAGTATGAGAGGAAGAAGATTTGGTCAAGTTCGGGGGTTAGGGGTATTTTTGCGTGGAAACGGGGCGGTTTGCGGCAGATTCTGGTATGGCCGAGCAGCTGAGGCAAGCAAGCGGCGCAAAAACTTTTGTGAATACGGGTGCTGGGCGTTGGCGAAGCCACGGGCCGTGCGCAAGTAAGGCAGGGGTTTTTGCGGCGGTATTGTTAGAGTGACCGCTTTTCGGAGGATCGTAATGAAGGTTGGATTTTTGGGTCTCGGTCAGATGGGCGCCGGCATGGCGGCAAATCTCATCAAGGCCGGGCATGACGTCACCGTCTATAATCGCAGCTTTGATAAAACCCGGCCATTGGCCGAGCTGGGGGCGAAGGCCGCTGAAACGGTCGCCGAGGCCGCCCGGGGCCAGGCCGTCATCACCATGGTCGCCGATGACAAGGCCGTTGAGGCGATGGTATTTGGCGATGCCGGCCTGCTTGCAACGCTGCCCAGAAACGCGATTCACATCTCATCCAGCACGATCAGCGTGGCGCTCTCGGAAAAGCTGCTCGAAGCGCATGAACGGGCCGGCCAGCGCTTCGTATCGGCACCGGTTTTTGGGCGGCCGGAAGCTGCCGCAGCCGCCAAGCTTTTCGTGGTTGCCGCCGGCGAGGGGCAAACGCTCGCCGAGTGCACGCAGCTGTTCGATGCGATCGGCCAGAGGATTTTTATCCTGAGCGACCATCCGCCGGCCGCGAATATCATAAAACTCAGCGGCAATTTTCTGATTGCCTCCGTTATCGAATCGCTTGGCGAGGCATTGGCGCTGGTCGGCAAGGCCGGTATCGACCCGCATGCCTATCTCGACATGCTCACTTCCACGCTGTTCAACGCCCCGGTTTACAAAACCTATGGCGGGCTGATCGCCGGCGGCGTGTTCGAGCCAGCCGGTTTTGCCGCACCGCTGGGCCAGAAGGATGTCCGGCTCACCCTTGCCGCCGCCGAGACCCTGAGCGTGCCGATGCCGATTGCCAGCCTGCTGCGGGACCGTTTCCTCAGCTTGATCGCGCAAGGCGGCGAAACGCTGGACTGGTCTGCAATCGGCAAGCTTGCGGCGCGGGATTCCGGCCAATAACACTGCCAAATCCCGGCGCCCGCCGGCATGAGAGCACCGCCAGAGGCCGGCGATTTGACGCGGACACCCCTGCCTATCTCCGAAGTGTCTAAAGTTGCAGCACCTGCTGCCGCAATGGTGTTTTTTCTGGCAGCGTCCAGCGGCATTATCGTCGCGAATATTTATTACTCACAGCCGCTGGTCGGATTGATCGCGCCCTCGATCGGCCTGCATAACGCCGCCGCCAGCCTGATCGTCACCCTTACCCAATTGGGTTACGCCGCCGGGCTGCTGGCGCTGGTGCCGCTCGGCGACGTCATTGAAAACCGCCGATTGCTTACGCTCACGGTCACCACCTCGATACCCGCTTTGCTGATCGCGGGCCTGGCCCATAGCGGCGCGCAGTTCCTGGCCGCGAGTGCCCTGATCGGCCTGACCTCGGTGGCCGTGCAGATGTTGATTCCGCTGGCGGCCCACCTGGCCCCGGACAACCAGCGGGGGCGGATCGTCGGCAATGTCATGAGCGGTCTTCTCCTGGGTATTCTGCTGGCCCGGCCGATCGCCAGCCTGATTGCCAACAGCTTTGGCTGGCGCATGGTTTTCTTCATCTCGGCCGCGGTTATGGCCGGGCTGGCGCTGGTCATGCGGTTCACCTTGCCGAAGCGCCAGCCGAGCGCCGATCATAGCTATTTCGAGCTGCTGCGCAGTTTGCTGGCGCTACCCTTCAATACGCCGTTATTGCGCCGCCGGGCCGCCTACCAGGCCGCGGCTTTCGGCGCGTTCACCCTGTTCTGGACCGCCGCCCCCCTGCTGCTGGCGCATCAATTCGGCTTTACCCAGCGCGGGATCGCCATTTTCGCTTTTGCCGGCGCCGCCGGCGCGCTCGCGGCACCCGTTGCCGGCCGGCTGGCCGACCGCAATTATGGCCGTCCGGGTACCGTCGTAGCGCTATTATTGATCATTGCCGCCTTCCTGGTTGCCGCTTGGGCTGGCTTGGCAGGCCATTCCTTCATCGCATTGGCGGCTTCCGGTATTCTGCTGGATGCCGGCGTGCAAGCCAATCTGGTGTTCGGCCAGCGCGCAATATACGGGCTGGCGCCGGAACTCCGGTCGCGCCTCAACGGCATTTTCATGGCCATCTTTTTCACCGGCGGTGCGGCCGCTTCGGCAGTTGTCAGCCCGGTGCTGACCCGCTTTGGCTGGGCCGGCATCTGTGCGATCGGTGTGTTGCTGCCGGTTCTCGCGCTGCTGTATTTCGCAATCCATAGCATGCGGACCGCAAATGCCGGCGTTGGGCCGCGCTGACGGACTGCCGCCCGTTCACGCCAGCGCAGGCAATTTCTGTCACGCAATGAAAATGTCACACGTGTAACATTTTATGCCTAACTTCTTGTTAAAAATAGTAACTTTCAACTTTATCCACAGGCAGGTTCGTGATTTTATCCGCGCCGTACCCACCACCCCAGACCCAGAACAAAAAGTCTTTTTGGTTCTTTTTCTTCAGAAAAAGAACTGCTTGCTACCGCCTCGGCATCCGATTCCAAGCATCCAGCGCGGCGATTTTATAGGCTTCCGCGAGGGTTGGGTAATTGAAGGTATTATCGATAAAATAGTCCAGCGTTCCCTTAAGGTTCAGCACCGCCTGGCCGATATGCACCAATTCCGTGGCCCCTTCGCCGATGATATGCACGCCGAGCAGGCGCCGGGTTTTCAGCGAGAAGATCAGTTTCATCATGCCGGAGTTCAGCCCCATGATATGTCCGCGCGAGGTTTCCCGGAAGCGCGCGATGCCGCATTCATAGGCGATACCGCGCTGGCGCACTTCGGCCTCGGCCATGCCGACGGTCGAGATTTCCGGAACCGAATAAATTCCGTAGGGGAAGAATTCCGGGGCGTGCGGCATCGGGACATCGAAGGCATGACCGGCCGCGATCCGTCCTTGTTCCATCGAGGTTGAGGCGAGGCTTGGGAAGCCGATGACATCGCCGGCCGCGTAGATATGCGCAACTTCGGTCGCGAAGGTCACCGGATCGACCTTGAGGCGTCCGCGGGTATCGGCGGTAAGGCCACAAGCGGCAAGGTTGAGGCTGTCGGTCTGGCCATCCCGGCCGCCGGTGAACAGGATCATCTGCGAGCGTGAGCGTCTGCCGTCAGACAGATGCGCCACCGGCCATTCCCCTTCGAAATCGATCCGCTCGACCTTGCTGCCCAGACGCAAGGTCATGCCCTGGTCGCGCATCTGGTGCATCAGATCTTCGATCAACTCGTGGTCAACGAAGGTGAGAAACTGGGTCTGCGGGTCGATCAGCGTCACCTGCACATCGAGCGCGCTGAAAATGGTAGCGTATTCGACGCCGATCACGCCGGCGCCGATAACGGTGAGGCTGCGCGGCAGTTGGCCGATATTGATGATTTCATCGCTGTCCAGCACGCTGGTGCCGTTGAACGGGATATTCTCCGGGCGGTGCGGGCGGGTGCCCACGGCGATGACAAAACGGGAACCCTCGACGATCATGATTTCGCCATCCGCCGAGGTGATTTCAACGTGGTGGGTGTCGACAAAGCGGGCGGATCCGTGGGCCATCCTTACCCCGTTGCGGGTGAACTGGTGTTCCAGCACGTCCACTTCATGGGTGAGCGTCATCTGCATGCGGGCCATCAGGTCGGTGGCGCCGATATCCTGCTTGACCCGGTAGGCGCGTCCGTAAAAGCCGCGTTCGCGATAGCCGGTGAGGTTCAGGACGGTTTCGCGCAATGTTTTCGACGGGATGGTGCCGGTATGGACGGAAACCCCGCCTATTTTGTGGCCCTTTTCGATGACCAGCACGGATTTGCCGATCTTGGCCGCCTGGATCGCCGCCCGCTTGCCGGCAGGGCCGCTGCCGATCACGATCAGATCATAGTTGCTCAGCTGGAAACTCCTTTGACGGCTGGAGGGTCGTGCCGCCAATTGCCATGCAAATCATGCGCCGCGCAGAGCCAGCCGGCGAAGATTCCGTGAATTTCGATCGTGACAATCTTAAGTTGACAAAAGGGAAAAATTTACGGCGTATTAAGTGAAATGGTTGGCAGCACGTTTTCCGGGACGATCGCCTCCGAGGTTA
>Ga0116231_10010786_pt1 | contig 14453 bp, 11 predicted proteins | sample S1TSphgellanicum_2_FD_89695 | JGI IMG/M metagenome (GOLD analysis project Ga0116231, IMG submission 89695) | Host-associated microbial communities from peat moss isolated from Minnesota, USA - S1T2_Fd - Sphagnum magellanicum MG | ecosystem: Host-associated > Plants > Peat moss > Unclassified...
GGAGCTATGATCATGCAAGAGTTGACTCCAAAAATGTCGTGCTTTTCTCAAAAGGTCTGTTGTCCAAGTATCACTGCAAATGCAAAAGGGTGGCCTTTCACCAAGGATTACAGGAAGTAGAGGTGTATTTGAAAGAGTGTAAGCTTCCTGAAAGCATGGCACACATACAGGTTGATTCACCAGGAGTTCCTGGCACCAGTGGTTCTATTGACCGACAGCGGCAAGAGGTGGAAGGTGATGACCATGACTTTGTGGGTGATGAGAGGAAGTGTGTAATCCGGAAGAGTGTGAACAGTCTGTTCACTCTTCCCTTGAAACTGGGAACACTTGTGGTGCTAAGCTTGGGGCAAATTGTTCGGGACTCTGAGCATTTCCATGATCAGCACCATATTTGGACCGAAGGTTACACAGCTGTGCGCAAGTTTGCAATAATGAAAGAGGCAGATGTGGCGGCTGTTGAGTACAAAATGGAGGTGCTCAGGAACCCAGGCATGCGAATAATCCCTCTTTTCCGAGTTACTCCAAACAATGAAATGCCCATTGATGGCAATTCTCCATCAGCTTGCTGGAAGAAGATACTCTTAAAGTTGCAGAAAGCTGAAGAGAAAGCTGGGAGGTTTTTGAGTCCAGAGCAAGAGAAGCGACGAAGAATACGATCAGGCGCAGCTATGTTTGGGTTCAGTAATCCCCGAGTGTCAGAGCTTATCCAGGGTTTACCACATGCAAGAATGTGCTTCAAGTACAAGGGGTGGTCAGACAAATCACCTTTACCACCTGGTGAAGTAGATGAGGATCTGTTGCCTGCAGGGTACAGGCCTGTTGAAGTGCAATGGAAACACCTCGATCGCTGCACAGTGTGCTACCTTGATGTGGAGTATGTGGACAATCTCCTTCTGCAGTGTGACAAGTGCCGCATAATTGTACATATGAATTGTTATGGAGTGCTCGAGCCACCAGATGGGAAGCTTTGGCTTTGCAGCCTGTGTGGTGCTGATGCTCCAAAACAGCGACCGTTTTGCTGCTTGTGCCCCATCACAAGTGGAGCCATGAAGAGGACAACTGACGGGCGCTGGGCACATCTCACATGTGCATTATGGATGCCTGAATTATCAATGGTGGATAACAAGAGGATGGAGCCCGTGGATGGTATCAATGCTATTCACAAAGAACGCTGGAATTTAACTTGTAGTGTATGTAGAGTACCATATGGAGCTTGCATCCAGTGTGCAGACAGTCACTGCCGTGTGGCATATCATCCCCTGTGTGCTCGAGCTTCTAGCCTCCGCATGGAAGCCATAGAAGAGAGAAGGAGAGCCAATGGGGAGACATCACTGCGGCTCATTTCCTACTGCCGGAAGCACAGGCGACCTGCAAAGGCTCAGCATTTAAACAACACAGCATCTCAGGCCCGGCTTGCTTGCTCTGCTTATGAGCCTGTAGCAAATGCTTCTGGTTGTGCTCGCACTGAGCCATATGATGCTGCAACAAGGCGTGGCCGCAGGGAACCTGAGGCTCTAGCTGCTGCTCTAGTCAAGCAGCTTTTTGTCGAGAATTTACCAGTCATGGTGACGGGTTGTTGCCAGAAAGTACCAGAAGGGAAGGAGAAGTTCAAAGTGTGGTCCTGGAATCTGGAATCCATAAAATCAGGGTCGTCATCAACTGTCACAACACTACTTGATGCGCAAAGAGCACAACAGAGTGATGATGTAGTTTTGTCAGTATCAGAGAAGTTTGAAAACATGCGTACATCAATGTACCACCGACTTACATTTGGGAAATCTGCAATACATGGATGGGGGGTTTTCACCAAGCAGATTCATCATGCAAATGACATGGTGATTGAGTATGCAGGTGAGGTTGTGAGACCCATTGTGGCAGATATAAGGGAGGCGCGCTGTTACGACTCACTTGTGGGTGCTGGCACTTACATGTTCCGGGTGGATGATGAGCGTGTGGTGGATGCCACACACAGTGGAAGCCTTGCGCATCTCATAAACCACTCTTGTGAGCCAAATTGCTACTCACGCTTGGTTGCAGCAAGGGGCAAAGATCGCATCATAATCTTTGCCAAACGTGACATTGCACCTGGGGAGGAGTTGACGTATGACTACAGGTTTATGTCAAAAGATGAACAGCTGATTTGCTGCTGTGGCTCTCCCAGTTGTCGAGGCTCTGTAAATATCCTGGATGATGACACGGAGCCTAGCACAACATTGTTTCTGCCGCTCTCTGACCTGACCAAGTTGGAGCTTTCTTCCCCAAACCAAAGCAAGCAGTGACAACACAATATGCCAGTAAATAGGTTTGTAATTTCACACGAGACTCGAGAACAAATGTTGCAATCAATATTTATCATCATCCCCATGTGGTTTTTGCTATCACCCTAAATCCTAAAACCCATGCAGTTTTTGGTATCAACCATAATGGTCTCGATTTATAGAGCAAATTTGGGTTTAAATTTGTATTCGATTTGGAGGCCACATTGGCCCTCCTCAAGGGCATTTGATAGTCTGACAATTGTTGTTGGCTCCTACCTGGGGAGGAATTCTATAAAAAAGAACAAAAATATTACTAATGAATGTAAAGAAATTTGCAAGGAAAATTGGTACCACAAGGTTTAAATCTTGCTGTAAGTCTTGTGGACTCACTTCGTTTTTGTGCAACCATGTCCAGTTGAAAACCCTAATGCTATCTCTGTTTTGTTACCTGTGTTGTATGTATGCCTCATGTGGATTTCATTTTTTCAGCTTCTACTGAATTCAGAGATTTCCATTAGTGTTGTTTTATTGGTTCTTTTGTAAGTCACTGTTGCTCCAAAGAGCATATTTCAAGCTCAAATACAGTGGGAGCTCCAATTGGCTGCTGAAGGGAAAAGGGTTGGTGTTTCTTCAAAGCTTGTAATAAATTTATAAGTTTTCCTCTTATTTTTGTCTTGTGAGAAAAAGATTTAGTTAATGTTGATCAATATTTTGCATTGACATTGACCCACTTCTGGAACTGAGAATTCAATCGGGATTGTAAAATAGGTAGCTGATAGCATATATGGTGTTGTTTAAGGTCAACATGCATGTGATCACAATTGTTCATGCTTTGTTTTTGTTTTTTGCTGCTTTTGTTTTCTCTGTTCTTTTAATTTTGGGTTTCCTCTTTTCTCATGCTTTCTTGTGATGGGCACATCTTTCAATTCTATTCAAGATGATTTTATTGGCTCTGCCTGTAAGGGAGGGACTATGGAACATAGTTTTCATTTGGTCCCATGCATTGACAAATGTTTACCAAGTCAGAGTCACTGAACTGTGGGTTCATTGTTTGGGAACTTCATTGAACCTTTCATGTTTGAACTGTTTCTGGTTTGAACTTTCCCGTAAGGGGCAGAGCCATTGTCAAAATATGCGGTAGATGATTTAAAGTTCAGTCATGACCCAAGGCGATAAACCGCATGAAAAGAAAAAACTTTGCACCAAGGTTGGGTGGTTAGTTGACTGTTTGATAATGTATTGATTTCACTTCTAATTGAGTTGAGTCATTTCATCTTGTTGGCAATACTCCACAATGATGGATTTATCAAAGAACTTGCACTCATAGGTCTGCTGAAGTATGGAAAGTGAGGTTATGAGGTAGAGATGGTGATCTCAGCAAAATGCTTACTATGTTTGGTTTTCTCCATCATGCATTAAACTTATTTGGAAAGCCATTGCTCGCAATTTGAAGCTCTATTTCTCTCATCTCATACCAAGTTGGAGAAAATGTAGAATCATGGATCTTTAAAGAAGTGTCAGGAATGGGGATTCTTGGGCGAAACCTTGAGCTTCAATGTTGCAGGGCTCTGACGGGAGGTCCATCATGTGAAATATGTTGGTATACATTATAGTTGTAGGAAGAGAGTTGAGTTATGAGCTGCAAGTCAGATGAAAAGGCATGTTGGTGAAAAACCTACCACACTTAGGAGTGAAAAATGAGAGTGATAATATCAATAAAAATTTCCAACATTTGAATAATGAGGTATATTTGTGTGCAAGAGTTGTACAGCGATCGAGAAGGTGTGGTAGGGTGGGTTGATGGGTGAGAGGGGAAACAAAAGACAACAATTTGCCAGTGTTTTCCATCTTCTCTAATAAGGCCGGCTGATGTTGGAGTATGAAGCTATTAAGCTTCTATTTATTATCAGTTTTGGGTGTCAAAATGCTAGCTAAGAAACATTAGTCTAATTGGTCTGGATGGGTAATTGTGAACTTTTTGTGTGAGCAGGTCAAGAGTAAGGTGAAAGGGGTGTTGCTACTCCTCAATATATGGCACTCACTTGTGACAAAGTTAGAGTCATTGATGCAAAATCATGCATATGCATAACACTCGTGGGTCCTTGTTAGCTACACATCTTTATAAATTCCAAGTATATTTATGGAATATTGTTCAGTTCTTGCACATCGCTTCTACCTCAAACACCACATGTCGAAATAATCAAGGTTAAGTTAGCATCTTGAACAAGTCTCTTAATGATGGTTGATCTCACTACCATTAGTGTCTATTTTGCTATTAATTACAATTTGTGCACTATCATACCTCGTTCATGCATATGCATGCATCCACTCCCACCATTTCCTTACAATTGAAATCTTATACAAATCACATGTATAAAGTGTCATGTATTCATTGTTACTAGTGATACATACCATGGGTAGGCTTGAAGATCCTATTGCACTCTATTTCACTACAATCATAGTTTAGACACATTTGCTTTTTTGTTATTCTTCATTTTATATTCATCCACAATGGGTTTGGTGGCTACAACTAACTCCATGTTGGTAAGGCAATTTGATAACCATTTGTAGGGTCAACAATAACATGAAGGATTTTAGTAAGCCCACAATTGGTAAGACAATATTTTGATAGGTCTAAAAATCAACAAGATTTTAGTCAATTAATTTATTTGACAACCCTTTTTGGTAAAGTTGATTTTAGTAAGGACATTGTTTGGTTAACATTGTGTAATCAATTAGGTATATCCTAGTGTTGGGCAGTTATCAACAATCCATTGATTTTCAAAAAAATCTTGCATTAAAAATAAATTGTTCCCATTTTGGAGTGAGAATTGGCACTTTGACAAACTAAAAGTGATTAATATGTAAAAGGAATAAATTGAACTAATATTTTAAGATTTAACTATATGGTGTAATCATATTGTGTGAATTTCAAGAATAACTTTTGGATTGTCTTAACATATTGGACTTTTGAAGGATTACCACAAACCTTGTAACAATCCATAGTAAATGAATATAGATTCAATTTTCTTTAATAAAAAATTATCTTGGTAAGTATTTTGGCATGGAATATGGTGTGGTGAAAATTTTATTAACTTTTTTGAAAAGGTTATGAAGACTCAAAAGACCAACATATATTGAAATCTTGATTTTTAGAAAGATATTTTTTGTTGATGTTCATCTTAAAATATTAGTTAAAATAAGGGTGAAAAGGTCATAATCATGGATTTTTATTTACACCTTGTTATTTGGTTCATGTGATTCAAGGTGCCATGTTGGATCTTGCCTTCATAGTGTTAATTTGCCTTTATTATGGACTTTTAACATGCTTAAAGTGGTTCCACCTCATTGTGTTTTCACTCATGTGTTTCCATGAATAAATGCCAAATGGATTCTGTAGATTGATGTAAAAGCAATTCGTAATGGTTTGGCCCCAAGATTGTTTTTGATGATTGGAATTTGCATGAAATTCACATGATGAAAAAATAATGACAAACAACACAAGTAATGTCCTAGAACCTTGTTTGTTACTTTGAGAAGGTTGCAAGGTTGAGATTGTATACAAAATTGTTAGCCATTGTGCACCTTAAATAGAACCATAAAGTGATGTGTTAAAAGTTGCAAATTCTTGGTAAAATATACTTGTAATTTTCATGTCTTAATTTGCATGCAACATCTAAGTAATAGTTCCAAGGAAACTTTTGAAAACAATGCAAGGAATTGATTTTAACAATTTAAGTGACCACAAAATTTTTCACCTAGACACAAGCTTAGGAGGCTTTGATGAGCTACTACAACTGTCAACATTTAAGTGCCAATTTATTAAATATTTAAACTCCTCAAAATAATTCAAGGTTCGCATTTGCACAATTGCATTAGCAAATGGGTTCTTCTTCACCCCTAGTCATGAGCCTATTCCACATACCTTGTATATTTGTGAATATTTTTTATATCGCTTCATTGTTTGTATATAAACATGGTTAAAAATTGCTCATTTGTGAAACCCAATGTGGTCATTAGATGTTCATCCAAAGTTTCCTATAAATTACACATATATATACACATGCCAAGATTTGGGGTTCATGATAGTTGTAACATCAACATCCTAAAATCCATGATAAGTCTATATCTTTGACAAGAGTTCATAGATTTACATAGTACCTTCCATCCTTCTAGTTAATTGAGATAATAAATATGGGTGAATTTAATTTCATCAATTAGAAATTGCGTGTTGAAGATGGTTTCCATATGGGAGACACGTGTCAAAGGGCCATATGGCTATATGGTATTTTTGATATGTGATAAAGCATTAACAATTAACCTAGGGGGGTCATTTCCATTTTATTCCAAAAGACGTCTAAAAAAAAGAGGTTGTAACTTATTGCAAAAATTAAAAATTGAAAACTTACTTAATGTAAATAGGGTGCCTATAATTTGTTATGATAATATATATAGCTAAAATATGTTTAAAATATGCGATTATTTCATAGCAAACTAAAAAAATACCCTTTTATCTTATGTGTTTTTCAAAATATACAAGTAGTGACCTCCTTAGGGGCACTACCTAATGTTGGCCAATTTCAGATTTCTAGTTGTGTTTGGGTCCAATTTATGAACATGTGATTTGATGGGTATACATGGGACAAAAACCTTCACAATATACACCTTGGGTTAGGCCTCAAGTTACAAGGCTTGGACTTGACCTAGGACATGCCACGGTCAACTAGATTCAACTTTAGAATTGGCATGTGGGTCTTAAAGCCCTTTTAAAAAGGTCTTAGCCTTATGAGCTTACAAGGCCACCATTCCACCCAAAGTCTATTTGTTAATGGTTTAGTCCTCTTTGATCCCCTTTTTTTTTTTTTTAATAATTCTTTCCTTTCACCTATTTATATAGGTTATAGTAGTGAAAGTGTGGGCGAAGGATTATGAGATAAAAAATCCTTCCCTCTCTTTCCACCGTCCCTCAACAAAGGTAGAAAATTGGGCTTCTTGGGTGTATGTTGTTTCACCTCATAAGAAATTAAAATTGGACCCATCCTAAAATTGGAATGGAAGGGTCTTATAAATATTAAACTTGTTAAAATTAAATTCATCGGTTAAATTTTTATTTATTGAGCCTTTGAATTGATTGGTTTTAGTCTTTTGAAAATATTTACTAAACTTAGAATGAAAAGGTTTTCCTTTTAATAGAAAACCTTAAACCTAATAGACCCAATGGTTTAAAAAAACCAAGACCCAACTAATGTTAGTACTAACATTATAAAATCGTGTGTGTCGAGAATGTTAGTTTAATTACCCAATTAAATCTTGATTCCTAATTAGTTTAATGTTAAACTGGGTTGGTGTAGTTAATTGTGTTGTAGTTTGTGTCACAACCCTAACCTTGGGCTCGCGACCAAGGCAAGGGCTTGTAGGAGTGCAGGACAACAAGGAGGCCCGAGAGGCACATCTTATATTCCCAGGAGTGTAGGAGAGTGTGAGAGAAAGAACCTTCACATTCCCAAGTGAGCTCCCATTTGGGGAGTTGGAGTCATGATAGACTCCCGAATCTTCAAGGAGCGATTACAAAGGTCAAAACCAATTGGATTAAAGAGTTTTTTATATCATTGGAAAATTATTGAAACGTAGATGTCTAAAATGGGTTTGCATGACCCATTTGGACATCTAAAACACAGGTTATGGCCAAAAGAAAGGCTAGGAGTCAAATTGACAATTTGATTCCCGACCACTAAAAGTCGAGGATCGACCCGATTTCCTTGCGTGCAGGTGGCGTGCAACATACCGTTAGAAAGTTCTCAACAAGGGCTATAACTTTGCTTTAGATGTCATTTCAATCGGAGGTATGCACACAAAGGTATGGGGCCCCAAAGTCGCAAAAGTCCCAACTTTGGGAATTTCGAGACTCCCATTTGGGAGGGAGTCCTAGGACAAAATGTCATTTGGATGTGGGCCTCGTGGAGAGGCACAAAGAATACTATAAAAGGGAAGGTGGTGGCTTCCCCCAAATCCGGGCCGTGGTGAGTTTTGTGAATCCGAGTTTGCCTGTGGTTCATCCTAACACTAAGAATGCTCCAATTATGCACTAACCAACTTGTTGTTTGGTTTTGTGCAGGTCTGTGTGAGTGATTAGTTACTTGTCATTCTTCTTAGTCCCATCTTGGAACTCCAACACACCCCTTTACCCCCAAAGTGTTACGAACTAGGAAACGTGCCCCAATTCCGTGCTGTTCTATTGTTTTCACTTCAAACTCACCTTTGAATCTATCAAGGAGCTTGGGGGCACGTCAATTTGGATCTAGTTCAAGTGTGAATTGGGTTCAAAATATTTGGTGTTTAGGATATAATCTCAAATTGTGTGTTCTCAAATATTTTTTGGTGATTTGAAATTCTAAAACACATAAAATTTCTTGTTGTAGGTTTTTTGTATTTTTATGTGGGTTTGTTTGTGCACATTTTTGTGCGTTTTGAGCTTGGATTTTTGATATTTATAAATGAATATATCTTTTGTGTTTGGAGGGTGAAGCACCATTCAAGGCGATTTATGTTATTTTGTTTATGTGTGTGTGCTTAATGATAGTTATAGGCATTGATATGGTAGTGTGTGACATTTGTAAACTACTTCAAAGGGACAATTTTGATTTTTTCACTTAAATTGATCTTCAGAGAAATTCCACCCTCAGTTTTGGATATGTTTAACTTGGCCTTTCATTGCAGTTGTTACTTTTGATAAAATCATGACTTGTTAGAATAACATCCTACAAATCTTTTGAACCATACCCAAATTTGTGAAATGGTACCCACTTTCGTTCACATCACAATAATCAATTTGGGGATGAAAGAAGGAGAAGAAAGTCAAACTTGGCCCTATAGCCCCAACTTGAAGTTTTTTACAAATAAATCCATCACTATAATGGATTTGGCCCACGTATACAATATTCATATTGCATATTTTGAATGCTTATACCAATGGAAATGCTATAATGATAATGGTATTATCTTTATAAAATGAGTTGCAATTAGTTTTGAAGTGAATAAAGAAGGTACCTTCCAATGACTAGTGGTCAAAATTGAAAGTCCTTTCCCCTTTTGGTTAAAATTGAAACCTTTTTCGCCTTTAAACCCGAAGGATAACAAATTATAATCCAACCAATCTTTTAGTTTGAAAGACATTTAAATAAAGATTCCTTGAAAACAATATAAACATATAATACAATAAACTCAATGTGAAAAACATCACATTCACCTTATCTTAGTCCCTAGCCAAAAGGTCTTGATGTCTTGATGTAAAAATTTGAAATGCTTGTGGCCAATCACCTTAATTCACACCATGATTTCCCCTTGCCCCATGGTTTATTCCCAAATATATAAAGTAAGAAATATTTGGATGTTTCCAATAAAGGTTTCAATTTGAGAGGTTCTAATGTGAACAAAAGAAAGGGTGTAAAACCCAAAAATGTTTCGATAATGCATTAACAAATAACAAACTTAAAAATTGATCTTTATTATGTGACACTAACTTGCCAAAAACATTGTTGACAATCTAGTAATCACACCACCTTAACAATCTAGCCAAATCTATATGCACATGTTGGATTAAGTTGCGTTGAATTCCTTCTCTTGATCTATCATGGTCTTCACTATGGTTTCCTTTACACATCAACTCCACCATGCATTGTACACTAGAATATAGTCAAATTTTTTTTTTATATGTAGTTCAATCATGTTTGATAAATGCCTCTTACCCATTTCTAGCATCAAACTTCTATTAACACACATAATTATTCTACCAACAATACTACACCTAATGGATAGGTAAATATTTTCCCTACTCCAATCCCATAACCTTGGAATCCTTGACAGATGTTGCATTAAACCTCATTACAACTTGAAAAAATGAAAAATTTCTTTCGACAATGTTACAACATCAACATTTAAAATCCAAACCTCATCTAGAATTGCTGAAATCATAGGTCCCACTTCCCATCACTCAATAATTCAATTTTAGAAAACACAACACATCAATCATTCCAATATATTAAACTTGAGATAAGGAAATACACCGGACCAACTCACAAACCCCTTAGAGATTATCATCATTTCCAATCATGCCTCTACTTTGAAACATCTAAATCTATTCCTGCATTTTGTTTTAATTCTCCATTTATATTGGAACCAATTTGAAAAATTCGAATAGAAATAGAAACCTATTATGAGCATTCTCATATGCACACAACACCAAAACCAAAAGGAAGAAAAAGGATATTTCTTAGCTCCGACATGTTTTTAGTAGCTAGCAAGAAAAGAAAACCTCGTTGTTTGCCCTTGAATCGCCTCTTATCCTATCCCACATTTCTTTCTTGACCACTTGCCATGCCTCTCCATGAAAATAGCCATATCCTCCACCACAATCTCCATCTCCATCAATCTCCATTACCAAATTCCACCATAGAAAGATCATCTTACATTCTTCAATGTAGCCTTCACTAAGCTTTTCTGGAAGCCAAAAACAAATGTGATTTTTCTTTTCACCTTGCACTTTAATGTCCAAGAATGCTAAGCCCTAAACCTATGTGGATCAATCATCATTCAATGCTCAAACCGTCAATGCTGAAAACAAATCTGATCCCATAAGTGTACATTCATCATACTTAAAACATGAAAAGCCCTAATTTAGAGCTACATTAACTTGTAATGTAGTGAGCCACGATGCTTCTAGTAGTTACAAACTTACTATAAAGGCTTTAGAGATGTTGGATTGAATAGCACTTGTTGGTCTTGATGTTGGGATTTATCTCAAATAGAAAGGGTTCAAAGAAAAAGAAAAAGAATTATCCACTCCTAATATTTTCTTATTCACATGTTTATACAACTGTAAGAATAATATCTTAGTATCTTTCCCATTTTGGCATAAATTAAATTATTTTTTGCTTTGCCAAACTTTTGAAAAATTATTTCTAATTTGTGCCAAATTTTAAGAAAATTCAAGTTTTCACTGTGTTTGAACTGTAGACCTTTAAAGACATGGTCTTAAAACTGAGGCAGTCTAAACACACTAGACCATTCCATAACACTAAAAAAAACTTATTTATTATTTTGTATATTGATCACTTGCTGAAAATTTCAGAATTAAAAAACCAAGTGCCATAGCTAAGATCTAAAATTTAACTAATTATTTGGCAGTCTTTTGGTGAAATGGTAAAGGTACTATGATACATCATACATGTCAATTTAAAATCTTGAAATTCTAGATGTAAAATTTGTTTGTGATTGGCTTTATAGAGGCTAGTCTGAGTCAAATTAGTGAAGGCCAGGGTTGATAGGAGTTGTCCTTCACAATTAAATGCTTTTACATACACACATTTAAAACAGCACTATATTACATCCACACAAGTGGCTGAATAAATCTCCACAAGTGGTCAGGCTGCCATCAACTGTCATGAACAAACTGAAGTAGAGTCATGAAAAGAGTCTGGCTTTTCAGTTATAGGTGACTCCCACTCTTTTTGGTGACCAAAAATCAATACCCTCTAATCTCACACAACTAACCCTTGCCAATATGCATCTACCTACCTAACTACCTATCTTGTGACCACTACTCAATGTCTTACCTACTAACCCATCTACATAGTAACCTCTCACATTCCTTGCTTCCCTATGTAACTTACCCATTTACATAGATAGTTATTAGTGTTATGTGTGTGTGTATATATATGGTTTAGGACTTACATTCCGTGGTAAATAACAAAATGAAATTTATTTAGAATTTTTGGAAATATTAAAATTTATGTTGTTTTACATGGTCATGTAAAAGACCATGTAAAACCACATAACTTTTATTTTTGGGTTGGGGTTGTCAAAGTCTTAGAATTTCTTTTGGTGCTGTGCCAATCAAAGTGACCCAATTTACATGAGCAAGGTAAAGTGTTAAAAGATAATCTACCGATGAAGGAAGGTAGTTTGTTTTGTTTTGTAGTTATGAGATCCACTGAACAGGGATGCTTCAGATGGTTTCATGGTGTCTTTGGAAAGCTCTCGAGGAGGAGGGGTGCATGGGCTTAGTTCCATAACATTTGGACTTGCGGTGCAAAAGTTCTTGAATATTGAATGATTTTTTACTGAAAACTAAATTAAATCATGGCTGAAAATTTTGGAATAATTGGAATGTGCCTTTGGTGTCGTTGGAAAGATGTTGATGAGAGGATTAATTAGAATTTATTTGGTAAGATTTGAATTCAGAATGTGGGAGATATTGATTTTTTAGAGATTTCTGCCGCTGAAAATTCAAATAAATTCCAAAAAACCAGGTTTTGCAAGGAAAAATCAGTTGAGGATGTGATTGCACTTGGGCCAATGGCACAGGCCACACTAGTTTACATGATGAGTAAGCTTTTACACTTACCTTCACACAATGTGGGTAGTTACTTGAGTAGTGCAAGGGAACAAAGGACATCATTGAGATCTTGAGAGACAACCACAACTGAGTTAAAATGCAAAGGCGGGGGGGGGTGAGGGGGAAAGTAAGAGCGTTTACACAATTACCAATGTGAAACCCTTCTGACGAAGTTTTGGTTCTTGGTCACCATTGACATCCATGGTCAAGAACCAACACAGGTGAGTCAAAAACCAAGGGGGAAGTAAGTAGGGTTTATAGGATAGGTAACCAAGGTGGAACCCTGGTGACTAAGTTGTGGTTCTCCATCATCCACAAGCCCTATGAATATAGAGAACCACAGCTGAGTCAAAACAAACAGGTTTCGTGCATTGGTGGGTGATGATGGGTCACATGGTCCAATATTTTGGGACCACCAGAGAGAGGCAAAATAGAACTATAACTTTTGTTTTTCCTTCAAATCTACAAATGTGGCCTGTGCTGTTGGCCCAAGTGCTACCACGTCCTCAACTGATTTTTCCTTGCAAAACCTGATTTTTGGGAATTTATTCGAATTATTAGCAGGAGAAATCACTTAAAAATCAATATCTCCCACATTTTGAATTCAAATCTTATCAAATAAATTCCTTTAAATCCTGCTCATGAAGATCTTTCCAACAACACCAAAGACACATTCCAATTCCTCCAAAAATTTCAGCTATGATTTAATTTAATTTAATTTTCAGTGAAAAAATCATTTGATAATCAACAAGTTTTGCACTGCAAGTCCAAACATGGAACCAAGTCCACGCACCCCTTCTCCTCAAGAGCTTTCCAAAGACACCAAGAACACGATTTGAAGCATCCTGGTTCCGTGAATCTCATAACTACAAAACAAAACAAAACAAAACAAACCACTTTCCTTCATTGATAGATGGAGATCTATCTAACTGCATCTCTGTCTTGGAGGAATTTTCCTGAGGCCCTGTGGCTTGGCTTCCCTTTAAAGGGTCCATGAGATGGCCCTTTGGGATAAAACTAAGAAATTCATATATATATATATATATATATATATAGTAGATTAAATAATACTATGTCTCTTGGTGTCCAAGAATCATAATAATTTCTAGCAGGTCCAAATCATCAGTTGGCCAAAAAAAAGAAATGAATCCATCATGCAAATGAAGCAACCAAGCAAGTACCAAAATACTTAGATCAGCCTGTTATTGTGAACATGGATGGGTATATATATTGAAAGGAGCCAGCCAAGTGGCAAGATCACAAAGGGGCCCACAATAAAATAGTGATCTCAATCATGTGCAAGGTGGGTCCTTACAGGTTTGTTGGCCTTGAATACCAAGGCAAGGATATTGTTTTTAGATTCATTATAGAGTATAGTAGCTTAATGGATTTTGGCCCCTAGGTAATGATAATAGGTCTATTTTTATATGAGGATTTTTGAAAGATGATATTTTGGCTTGTGTCGAAACTTGAGATTAGTTATAGAGTTATAATATCTTGAAGGATTTTGGTTCCTTTTAGAGGATGTTTTGAAGATTATATTTTTGCATGGTGAAATATTTGAGTTTTCATAATTCTTCTTTTGCATTAAGATGCTTTTTAATGTAAATGGCAAGGCCACATTGTGACACACCTCTTGTTAATTTATCACTTGTTGCAACTTGTCAAAGGATGAAGTAAAAAAAATTCATGACTTTGTGGACAACAGCCAGGAGGGGATGAAGCATCAAACGAGGGCTGCAACTCAGGCCCAACAGGGCATGACTTTCCGGATAACTCTACTAAGTGGAAAATTTTGGAAA
>Ga0116231_10010788_pt1 | contig 14449 bp, 14 predicted proteins | sample S1TSphgellanicum_2_FD_89695 | JGI IMG/M metagenome (GOLD analysis project Ga0116231, IMG submission 89695) | Host-associated microbial communities from peat moss isolated from Minnesota, USA - S1T2_Fd - Sphagnum magellanicum MG | ecosystem: Host-associated > Plants > Peat moss > Unclassified...
AAAATATATGTTATTTTTTTTTTTTTCTATTTTTTCAATTTTTTTTTTTTTTTTTTTCTTAAATTACTTATTTCTAAGGACCAAAAACAATAGGCATTCTATTTTATACATTATCATCACATCTAGCCTAGTTTGGTGGCAAGATGCTTAATGATTTCTTTTTTCCCATTTACTTCTGACAATAAAATTAATAATATTTTTTTTAAAATTTTAAAAATCAATGTTTAGGCAATGATAATAATGATTGTAAATGATGGATGGATAATCATAAGTGACATTCAAGTGCTTGTTTAATCAAAATAATCATTTTTTAATACCCATTTAATTAAGAATGCAACATATGACATGTCACATAATAATAGATTAATAATTAACATTTATTAAATAAAATGCACAGGTCTTCGACAATTGTGAATAATGTCCAATGCATATAATATAGAGAGGATGGCTTTGAAAAATGTAAGAGTCATGATTGAAAAATTGGCACTTCCCTATTTCCGACTTGATACACAAGTATATATCAAAAAATTTGACAATGTCAAGAATTGATCTAAATTTCTTAATTATGAAGTATAGCACCACACATGGTGGATTGGGGTCAGCATTGAAAGCATCCCACCTTACACTTCCAACTCCCATTGAGATGAGGAGGGGACTTAGGCTAAATAAAAACTAAAGATGCCGCCATTTAATTTTTTCAGGATGTTAGAGGGCCCCAAATGTACAGCCGGACTCCACTATGGGCTTGTATTAAGCCCCTTACTTTGGGAATGCCCCCCATCTTGGGCCTTTAACCCTACAAGTATTTTGGAATGCTGCACTTGTAGGGCCTTACCCTATACAAGATGGGTCCTCCTTATTTCCCATTGATTTCTATTATCATATCACAATTATTTTGTGTGGTCATTCATGTTCAAGAATAAAAAAACCAATAATAGTTTAACAATTTGATATTTATGAATGTTAAAAAAATGAAGCTAGTGTGTGCTTGAGAGTTTCTTTCAAGATTTTCAGCATGACAACAGGTATTTTTCATAATTTTCAATAATTTCAAAAAGTAATTAACTAGTGCCTAACCAGGGCTAGGTAGTCTGGTACAGAAATTTTGTCCCAACACTTAAACTCAAGTATGGCCTCCCCTCTATCTGAATTGAATAAAGTCATGGCCTCCCCTCCCAAGAGGGGAGGCCATACTTGAAATAAGGGGGTGGGCGCCATCCCTGAAAGCACCGGAACTTGCCTGAAACCACCTCTTTCCTTGACTACATTATTTTGGGATTTGCTAAGTTGGTTTGGTGAAAACCCCACAAATATTTTTAATTTATTAGGTTGGAATAATGATTAGAAACCACCTACCCCTTACCTACTATCCACGTGTCACAAATCGCGGGCACCAACACACTTGGCTACAATTTCCTGGCCAAGGATCTGAAGCCACCGACCTAGCTACGTAATAGTCTACTGTCGCGAAGCACCGACGAAACTATATTCCATGCGCACAACATACGTACCAAAAAATTATACGTATTCGTATTCCATACGTATGAATATCCAATCCCACGACTCATCTAGGTGGGTACGGAGAATCTAACGGTCGAGAGGTAGCGATGCGTCCGTTTACCCGAAGGGAGGAATGAATCTACCAAAAGATGTTTTTTTCAGGGACGGACGTACAAGGAAGTAAAGGCCGGTCAGTACGGAGGAAGGGCGTTAGTGGGGCGCTGATGGCAGGCAGGTTGCAGTGTTCTCCCCACTCACCATGCGACATGTCTGCACCAGCAGCGTCACTCATCTTCGTCGAGCTGATCCTGCTGCCTTGCTCAGGTTGGGAGATTTTTAGTGTATATATAGCTCTGGTGGATTCAAGGTTTGTTGTCATTGATTGAAATATCGAAACCTGGTGAAGCGAACTTTTGTATCGTGGTTAAGGATTAGAAGCTGTGTCTTAGATCTCGTCACTTGTTTGCTTTGCAGCAGCGGCACCACCACCACCACCACCAGATCCCGTCGGGTTGGATTTTTATTACCTTCATACGGTCAAATTCGTTTGGGTTTTGTTTGGAATTTCTGTTTCGACTTTTTTGGGTCTTGACATTTGTGCCCCCCTAAGAAGGATTTGAAATTTTGGAAGCATTGTTTTGCGTCTGCAGTTTTGTGCGCTTCTTTGAGCGTACTGTTCGGACTAGTGTCTACTCGATTTTTGTTCGATTTGGTGTTTCTGCTCGAAACAATTGTCATCTCTAGAGAAGCTCTCTCTGTTTCTCAGATCGGCAGTCGTGGGTGTTTGCAGGAAGGCTAGCCATGGCAGGATACGGAGAGTACGAGGGTGAGTTTGGGCGTGAAAGAGGTCATGAGCACCACAAACATCACGAGAGTGAACGTGAGGAGAAACGCGAGGAACGCGAGGAGCGGCGTGAAGAACGGCGTGAAGAGGGTTACGAGGAGAGGCGTGAAGACCGGCGTGAAGAGGGTTACGGACGTCGAAACGAAGGGTATGGGGATCGTCCCTCTTATGACAATCAAGGATATGGCGATCAGGATCACCATGGTTACAGCAAGAGCTCGTTGAGGAAAGACGAGGTGAGTTTTGATGCATCGACTTTAGCTTTAGATCTGTTCTTAGAGGTTCCTCAACTGTGAGGGAAGAGTCTACTTTTATACGTTTTTGTAAGAATTGTTCGACTCTGCAGATGTATTTTATGCGCGTACTTCCAAGTTCGCACGTTTTTGTACTTTTGGTCATTGTCTTAAAATTCATCTTCTCCAAATAACTCAATATGGGTGACTGGTGTGAATAGATTGAAAATTTGAATAACCGCAATGACATCAGCGATGAGGAGAAAGCCAGACGTCGCCGCAAGCTGGAGGAGGAAATTGCCGGTGGTGTTGTTGGTGCAGGCATCTTGGGCTTTGCTGGTTATGAAGGTTATGAACATTACCACAAGGGTCATCAGCAGCAGTAGTTGCCGCCCAGAAGAAGGGCGAGAAGAAGGATCGTTGCGCTTTTTGAGTATGGTGTTCCATGAATAAGTATGTGACTTTGTTGTGAATAGACTTTTTGGGAGTGTTTTCTCTTGAAGACAATTTCATGTCCAAGCTTTTTGCCAGTTTTGACATGATAAGAGAATGGATAGTGCAAACTGTTTATTTTGTATGTGTAGGTGCTAATTGCAAAATGAGCCAGAAGGGAGTAAAACTTGGGCAGGCATCTCAAAATAAGTTCAATGTAGCCTGTTGGGGGTGGGGTGTTGAAGCAACAATAAATTCTATAGTATCCTTGATATGTTTTGTGTCCTTGATCCTTAGAATTTAAGGAGAGATGTATGGAGCTGTTCATGATGAGAAGTCTTTACACGGTTTTTGGGGTTGTGGCTGGCAATATGGCATTGATGAAGCTGGAGCATTTGGGTTTGTTGATGTCTGTAACATCCAATTTTAAGCAACAACAATCCAAATATACACGATCAAAAACTGCAATGGCAAGAGAAGAAAAATATACTTCCTATAAAAATGTGGGGAAAAAGACCATTTCTCTAAATTTTATATATATGGAAAAAAAACAATTATGCCAGTTGCAGGAAAAACAATTCCAAGCATAGATTGTGTCTGTAACATACTTCATCTTGGGGGCTGAGATTGAAAGAAACAAGTTTCTGTCCATGGTATACGTTTTGAACTAGAGAGAAAAACAAGTTAACCTCCATGGAAAAAGTTTTCAAAGTAAAGATACCTGTTCCAGAAGGGATAAAACTTGAAACTGGACGAAACTTGCAACATGACAAAAAGAAATCTATCTCCTCATCATAGCCTGTTCCAATGAGTTGCTTAGTGATGAAATGGTAAGCTCCATTAAACAAATCACCCAGCAAAGGGGGGAAGGAAGAACCAAGAGAGGGTACCCAACTCTGGGTCAGAAGAGCAAAACCCAAAGTGGCTCACAAAGGGGCAAAGGAACAAAAACCTCACCTTAGTTATCACAATACCCTACTAAGAGAGTTGGCACCCCTCCCTGAGTCAACCTCAAGCTCATTGGCAGAGGACTGGCCAAGATTTCACCTAGCACTCCAGTGGCTTTGAACCCAGGACCTTTTTATTTTGACACCCTAGGGTTATAGAATGACGGGCTAAAATCCCATTTTGGGTCAAAGTAAAAAAACTGGGCAGAAGCCCAGCCAACAACAACGCCTCAAGGGCCAAAGAAAAAACCAAGGGATCGCCCCCAACAACCACAGAACAACCACAGCAAACACTCCAGAGTCAAGAAAATCGGGAATCAACAAGTAAGTTCCACCCCATGAGGAAAGGAAAGACAAAAAACGAGCAAAGGCCTCAAGGAAACCACATGCTACTAGGAGAAATTGAAAGAAAGAAAAGAAAAGAAGCAAAAACTCTACCTGAATTTGATCCCAAAAAACAGGGACCAATACAAACATTACAAGTCAGGAAACTAAGAGGTAAAGGTTTGGCAATATGCTGAAATGCAAGGCCTTACATTCTTCCAAGAGAAGAATGTACTATCTATGAAGATCTTTATCAAACCACATGCACAGCTTGTGAGGTGATGACACCCTCCATCTTTCACGTAGTTGATGTAATTCCTTAGGCAGGAGCTCTGTATTGAGCTCCCTTGTTGAAGTATTTGGAGACAAGGCGTTAGATTCTAGAAGGATTGATTTCTCATTGTACTCCCTTGTTAATGCCAAAAGTTCACCTTGGAAGGGGCTTGATTCTATGTGAAGACTCCACATGTTGATTCACCCAAAAATCTCACATCTCTTGAAGTGTCCTTGGTGAATGAATGTCCTTTGGGAGATCAATTGACTCTTGTGAATCTTCTACCTCCTCTCCCAATTGATTGAGGAGATTCTCCTCATTTTCATTGTCCTCATCTTCTAATTCCGGGATTGTTTCCTCTTAAACTTCTTCCATAATGGCTCATAAAATTTAGTCAGCTATGTCTTTGGCATGCCCCAAGTTAGAACTCAATGATGTATGTGTCTAAGGACTATGATTCCTTCCATTTCCATCTACTCCATTTGAATCTTCCATGCCGGAATTGTTACTTATTTCATTAAACACTTGGACATGTTGTTTACTTGTTAATCCCATTCTACGATCCGCCATATGCTTGGGCAAGAAGTATTTGTTTGGTAAGATTTTCCATTGAAGCACACCAAAGTCTCTACAAAAAGATTCCCTTTAGTCCACACTTGTTTGAATTATAAAACAAGGCTTTTAAATTTTTTTGGAAATCTCTTGTGTTTGTGCAATTCTTTCCATGTTGCCATGCCTACTTGAATAGTAGTTTGCTAGGATCGAAACAATGCAACTCCTAGGTGGAATTATCCTTCCCTCAAGTCATGCTCACATTTTTGGCACTAGATGAAATGCAACTCCTAGGTGGAATTGTCCTTCCCTCAAGTCATGCTCACATTTTTGGCACTAGATGAACCAAAATAATGAGGACTTGAGAATATCCCATAGAGTTCTCATTGAAATGTTACATAGTTTACCCACTTCCCGCTCAAATTCTTCTTCTATTGCAACATTGTGTGGTTGTGGAATCTGCCCTAACATGACATGCTCTCAAGAATCAAGTCCTAGATTTAATGAACATCTAGCCCTAATTTCCTTTATGTTGCTCCATACTTCCTGCACTATTATGCACCCCATGAAACCATGCTCCAATGTCTCCAACGCACCACTATTACAAAGATTACAAATGTTGTTTTGCCTTAGTGTGCCATGTTCCAATTAGAAGCCCCTTTGCCAACATCAACCATAACATGGCTTAAATCTTCCTTGGGAGCAACGAATGCCACACTCTTTAATATATTCTACCCCTTTCTTTTTGTGTGTAACCTCTCTCCTTAAGGACTATGTCCATCTTCATTGGTTTCACCTACTTTTTAGTTGCAATTCGATAGCCTCTTTTTGTTGTATAGTTGAAGAAATTTCCTACATGCATGCTCCCTTGCCTTTGCCACATCCATTCAATAGGGTCCAATTGTAACTCTTACGTGACTCCACTCGTAATTGTCTTGGTCTTCCCTTGGTTGATCTTTCAGATTGAATTCCAAACATGTTCCTTCTCTTTTATTTCGAAGCATGGTCCAAGTTTCCTTAATCCTCCAATCATGGATTTCTATTACCACTTGTGAAGCATTCATGAGTAAATTTAAATTATTTACTCTTCTGTAAACTATTGCTGCCATTTTCCCATTCCTCTCACCTTGGATATGATAAAATTCCTACACTTGTAAATCCCCTTATGACAACTTTAAGACCTTCCATTGTCCTACTATAGGTTTCTAAAGTGGATTAGGCCTTTTCAAATTCCATGGCACATTATGAAGGAGTGTTTCTCTCTTTTCTGTTGTATTGCTAGAATGTGTAATCTTTTTTAAATATCTCATAATCTTCCACCTATTTCCTTCTTTTTTCCACAGGTCTTCAAGGTGTTGAATTCCTCTTGTAGCCCATAGAGAAAATTTGGATCATGGTTCCATGCCCCACGGGGTCCCATCTTGTTTACAAATCCTTGAATTTCCAAATAAAGGTTGGTGAAACATCTCCTTTCTATTTTTTAACTCTTCTTATGTCAGCCCTTCACGAACTTTTCACCAAGCTAACCAATGCCCTTGCCATAGTGGAGAGCCTTGAATTTCCACCTTGTTTACTGTCATGAGCCATCCCATTGAAGGCTGCCAATGTCCTTTAAAAGATTGCCTCAAATTATCTACTCTATGCTTGAAGAAAATCTTCCAAGGCTCTAAACATGGGTTGAAACTTTTCAATAGCACCTTCACCAACAATGTTGTTGTTTGTGCTTTTGGGTCTAAAGTTTTGATCCACCCTTAACAAGGGGTGATATGGTTGTGTCCCATGCAACTTTTGCTTTTCATTGACTATTTATTTTGCTAGACCAAACAAAATTGTGAAGCAAAATTTTAACCTTCTTCAAGGTTGACAATGACAAATCAGCACATGATGCACAATGTACTATATTGATCCAAGAATCATCTAATTTGTAATTACAATCCTTCCTACTAATGATAGTTTTCTAGAATTCCATATTGTTAGCTTCCTTCTTACTTGTTGTAATACCTTAGAGTCCTTTTCCTTTTGTGCCATTTTGTAGTTGATTGGAAATCCAAGGTATTTACTATTGTTGTCAGATGTCAACCAATGTAACCCTTTGTCTTCCCCCCACATCTAATCTCTTGGCCTTTCATATGCCCAAATGGCACTTGACTAATGCCAATTGATCCTTCCTCCTAAGGCTTTGCAAAACATTTGTAAAATTTGAAAAGTCCTTTGCAAATTGTCTTAAGTCCCCTTCAAAAATAATGTGGTGTCATCTACAAACATTTGATCACAAACCTTTCGCCCATCTAATAAAACTAACCCTTCAATCCCCTATGATGAGATCATCTATCCTAATACATCTGCTACAAAAAGGTATAAATAAGGTGCAATGGGGCATCCTTGCCGAATGGCCCTCTCCATTTTGAACTTTTCTCCTCTTCTCCCATTCACTACTACAAAAGATTCACTATTTTCGTACAATGAAGATGTCCATTGCATCCATTCATTTGATAAATTTTTAATTCTCATAGATTTTTATAAGAAGGTCCAATTAACCCTATCATAAGCTTTTTCAAAATCTAATAACAACAAGACCAAATCTTATCACTTTCCTTGGCCCATTCCATGGATTCAAAGGCTAAAAACACATTGTCTAGGATAGATTTACCTTGAACAAATCTTGTTTGTGATGGTTTAATCCATGCTAGCAAAAAAGGTTAAAGCCTATTTGTTAAAAATTTTGGTGTTATTTTGTATGTAAAGCCCAACATGAAAATTGGTCTATAATTTGTGAAGAATCTCCAGTCTCCTAACTTGGGGATGAATATTTGCAACCCATACTAAAGTTCTTTATTCATGGAACCATCTTGAAAAGTCTCTTGTAGAAGGTTTGTCATGTTTTCATTCACCTTTGGCCATAATTCATGAAAGAATTCCATGCGGATGCCATCCACTCCTGGAGCCTTGTGTTTGGGTAAATCAAAACCAACTTTATGTACCTTTATTTCATTAAGCTCTTGTACCAAGATTTTGTTCTTCTATTTTATCACCATGTTAGGTGCATTTTTCAATCATTGGTGTCTAACTTGAATGTTGTTCTCCATTACAACATCCTTGTGTAAAGGTTCTCGAAAAAAGATTGTACACATTGTGAAATGTCCATCTCTTCTAAAAATGCTTGTTCTTCATGCAACAATTCCTTGATGATGGTGCACGGTCTATGGCCTTTGTGAAATTCAAAAAACCTCGTGTGCAACTATCATCAACTATAGTCCATTTAGTTGCCATTGCTTTTTTGGTATATTCCATTTTGTCCATCCTTATTTCCTCTAGCATCTTTTACGTCTTGTTGAGTTCCCATGTTTGAGTACTATCCTAGTTGGTCATTAATTTGTATAAATTATTCCTCACACAATTTCTTGCTATATGCTTTGAGATTCTTAATGATAGAATCACTCTCTTTCTTAACAAAATCAAGAGCTTTCATCACCTTCAATCCTACTTTTTGATAAGCATTATCTTCCATCCTTTGCTTCCAGGCACTTAGTAATCGATCTTTGGTTTCTTCCCTTTGTAGTAGGTGTAGGTTAAATCCCAATTGACCTCCACATCTATGTGATTTCAGGGAGACTTGCACAAAAAATGGATCATGATCTAAAATGTGAGCCATTATAGGCCAAATCCCATTTTTTCCTCCATATTTTTGGATATGTGCATCAACATAAAGCCTATCTAGGCATGACCATATGAGTGAAGGGGACTTCTTGCTCCAAGTGAAATTTTTATTCCCTATTCTCCTAAAATATGTTAAGTTCCATGCATTTCACAAACCCAAACTCATTAGAAATGGGTTCCATGTGTTGAATTCCCTTCTTCCCATTGTGCTACCAAAGTAGCCCTGGCTACGATCCTCCATTAACTCCACATTGTTAAAGTCTCCCCCTACTAACCATTTAGCTTCTGGTAACTCCACATGTGCGAAAGGTTGCCATAGGCTCACATGTCTTGATGACTGATTTTGTGCATAGATGCATATTATCCCAATTTTCACTAATGGTGATAATTTAAATGTCACAAATTGAACTTGACTTGGTATGAAAATTCCATGTTGCTCTACCAATGGTGTGATTCTAACAAATACAATGATTATTGTGCTTACTTTAAATCTATTGCTATCTATTAAGTAAAGAACATCATTAAAAAAGCTAACTCCTCCTTTAAAATCCAATTGATTAGTTTTTTTCAAATAATCTTATAATCCCATATGATGTTCTTGCAACAAGATCACCTTTGGGGTAGATGCAAGCTACAGTGGCTCACTTTTTTGCGACCTTATGGACTTTTTGCAAAATGTATTCTATTCAAATGCCACAAACACATTGTAAAATCATCCATTTAACAAAAATATTTATGGATTAAGATTGTTAACTTGAATAAGAATGTTTATTAAGGGGAAAAATTCAATAAACATACACTAATCATATAGTGATGGACTTTTAAAATGGACATATGGATTATAATATGGGTTTTGAATTAGCATTCAATGCATTTTTTGTTATGATTTCATCTCAATATTTTTTATACGGATTCAATATATGATACATGATGAAAAAAAAATATGAATTGAAAAAAATTACACCAAAAACTTTAACAAACAAATAACTACGGACTTTTGAATGACTAGATTTAGGCCATACTTTCAAAAGTCCTAATCTTGGTCATTTTTTTGTTTGATTGAATTTTTTTCCCCCTTAACATGTATAATAAAGATTTTTTTAAATGGGCAACCTTTCAAATGGACTTTATTAATTAATTAATCACCACATAGGGCCAATCAAACGTTGGTTTTTAATTTCTTTTCCATTGTAGTGTTAATTTTTCCATTTATATGGACTTTTAGGATTAGGACTCTTGCCATTTTTGAACCACCATAGCTTGCATCTACCCCTAGTTGTGGTGTTTCTTTTCTAAAGAAATTTTTAATGTCACAACGTTTTCTGACCCCTTGAACACCTTGGCCTAGGCTCCTAATGTTCAAAGAAGTAATTACACGATCTTATTTAATCATGTAATGATATTGAATTTTCTATTTGAGTTTGATGAAATTGCCCCTCTTCCTTTGCCAAAATTTCAAATTTATTCTTATTACATTTCATGATTAGTCTAGGTGGAGAAATGTCATTATGAATAATCTCTCTACCTACTAATGGGTATAATAATGAAGCATGATCTTGAATCAACATCTATTGCCCTTTTCTTGCTCCTCCAACAATCATCTCTTATTGTCCTAGAAGAATTTTAAACCATCCATACCTATCAAGTTTTTGTAATAGTAGCTCTTCTTTTTGCACTGGGATTATTGCTAACCACACACAATGTTGAAACCCTTTAACTCCTTATATCCAAGTGTAGAATCAAAAGGCATCACCCCATGTCCTCAAAGGGTTTCTTTTGTTGTGGTCATTGATGATGATGGAACACAATTGCATTGCAATTTTATTCACCACATGCTTCCTTGCCAATTTCGCTATCCAATTTGTTATGCCTTCAGTAATGGACACTTGTGTTGTTACAATAGGCTTTCAATCTTGTCCTTGAATTGATTTAAGAATTTTCATCCTTCTTTTCCCATCTCATTTACTTAGGATGTAATGAAAACTAGAAAAACTCTTCCTCTTTTGTTTGTTGATTGTGGACAGTCTAGTAAAAAGAGATATGCCCAAAATTCTTGTGGCAATGTTGCAGTTTTGTACACCATTTTCCCTAATGTTACTTCCTCATGCAACCTACCATTTGAATTCTTAAGAAAATCAACTAATTTACCTTTTTTCTTTCCTTGATATGTCTTCCAAACAACTCCATTTCATTCCCCTTAGTCAATGAAATGGGCATTCCAAAAGAAATGATATTTGTAGGGGTTAGGAGATGCACTAGTGTGGGTTTTTTTTGTGTTTCGTGGAATGTTGATTTCAAACAAGAACTTGTTCACAGATTATGATGGAGTTATAAGCATGTCAAGTGGTACATGTGTCTAAACTATGCATGAAATTAATGTTCATATCTTCAAGATTGCTACATATCCAACCTTCTCCACTTATTTATTATCCTGCAATCTAGATTAGTTTGAAGGTAAACCTACTTCACCTTGCATTGTTGGTGGAACCAATGATTGTTGTAAAGTGGGGAAGTTATTCTTTGTCTCTTCCTCCTTCTATCTCTTAAAATTGTCCATAGGTTCTGTAGTTATCACTTTTTACCAAAAGATTCCAAACATGGAGTTTAGTGTTTGATTTGTTGATTTTTCCATCCTATCCTTTGCATCCTCCTTAATAGTCCCTCCCTTGGCTATTTCTTCCTCTTATGCTTTGGCTAATGACTTGCCTGTAGGCCTATGTGTTCCTTCTTGAAATTTTTCCCTTGAAAGGTTATCTTAAGAATTTTTGGCAGCTAAATGTTTTGCATGATATTGCATAGGTACCCATTTGGTCCTTCCATCAACATTCTTCCCAACAATTGATTTGGAGTTGAATGTGGTCTCCTCATCATGTCCTTCAACTATTAATAGATTTGTTCATCATTGTGAACTATTTTGAACCACTTACAGAAAACTAACTACAATTTTGTAAAAGTACAATCTGGGTAATCTCCCATATAATTGTTACACCAATCAGACACAATGTCTCTTAGGGTATTTGAAGCGACTGACTTAAATTTCGTTGTGAAGGTGTTGTCGGTATCTTGTAATCTTTTGTAATTCCTTGCTATTTAGGCTTGTCATGTTGATGTATTACTAGGTTTTGTGCTCCTCCTTGTTTCCTTTACTTGCCAATTTTTTGGCAAAAGACAAACCTTAACCAAGCGGCCCCATGCCTTACACCTATTGCATTGATTGGGCAAACCACTAAACAAGCTTGTGTTCAAAGTTCTGCTCTTCACTATCCCCTATAATGATGACCTTGTGTGGGAGATTATTTATGTTCCCTACCAAAATCTTCACCCTTAGGCCCATAGTTTTAAACCTATAGGTTTTTGAAGCTTCTACTTTAAGAACCTAACCTAATTTATTTGCTAGAATAGAAAGACATTCTTCATTTTTGAAATAGTAATTAATACCCAAGAATTTTACCCATATAAGGTAATGTAAAAGGGTAATGGTTTTTGTTTTACTTGATGAGAAACATGGATCCCATGTAAAGAAAATGATTTCTTTCCCTTCAAAGGTGAAGGAATTGTTAAGTGCATAGGTGCTACCTTGTTCCTTTGTGAATGTTGCCTCAAAAAAACCATTTCCAATCAGTGCAAAACTTGTCAAGGATTTATGAAGATTTTGATAAGCCCAAGATTTCAAGGTCTGAAGCCCAAGATTCTTGCCTTGCAATTGTCCAAATACTATTACTTTAATTGCAACTTCTTTGTGATGCCTCAAGGTTTTCTAGTCCTCTTTTGTTAGAGGTAATGTGATAGCTCTAATTTCATCTTTGCAAGTTGGTTTTACTACATCACCTATCGAAGTAAAAATGTTGGCTACTACCTACATTGCTACTTGACTAAGTAAGTCTCTGGGTCACAATGTGCCTGGTGGTTTCCGTTGTTTGAACACGTGGCTGCTTGTTATTTGGTTAAGAAACTCCTTTGTTTTACTAAGCACAAAAAATGCCCTTTCACCATTCTACTACAATTGCTTCCGTTTGCACCATTCTTGTTTTTGTGTCCTCACCACCCATAATTTCACCACTAACTTGATTACTAACTAGATAAGCCTTGAGTAATTGACTTAATTGCTAAGATGTATAATGGGTCATATAATGGGTTATACCAATGAACCATCACCTTTAAGGTAAATAATTCAAAATATCACATAATTCAAAATTGTTAAAGTTTTTGGATTCAAAACCCAATATATAAAGTGTGTTTTTGATATTTTGAATTTTGAGTATACTACGTAGTTTTTGTAATTGAAATTTTAGTTACATTATAAAATATATCTTTGGAAGGAAAAATTAGTTGAATAAGTAATTCACATTTGGGCCAACAACATAGGCTACACTAATAGTCATTGAATCTATATGTTAGATGTGGAAAATATTGATAAAGGCCCAATTAGAAGGTGCAAATGATGTTCATATTGATAGCAATATTTAACAATGAAGTTAGGCTTTGACATCAATTATATAAAAATTGCATCATTGGGCTGAAACTCAAATTTCATTGAACTTATCATGATAATATTGTAGGTTGCAACACCTATTACTTTTCAAAAGCATTATGCACATCATTGAAAAACCTTACACTAGAAATTTAGAGAGATTTGGTATAAATTAGTTAAGAACATCTCTAACACATATTAACACATTCCCATAACAAAACCAAAGTTGTCAAGGAGTTTGCTAGACATACATTGGTTTATAGTTGTTGTGCCCAAATAGAATTACATGCCATAAAACAAGAAAAAAAAACATTGTGTGCATGAGCTTGTTGGAGAATTAAAAAAACATTGAGTGCAAATTGAACACATAAGTTTGTCACAACAAGAAAAAATTAGCAAGTTTCTTGTAACAAGAAAAGATTAATGAACCAACAAAGCAAAATTTTTTTGAAAAGGAATTGAATGCATGAGCTCATCATAACAAGAATATTAATGAACTTGTTAATTTCTTCTTTAGCTTGTCATAGGAAGAAAAATTAGTAACTTGTTGCTTTGAGTTCATTTTAGTAAGAAAAACAACTTCTTGCTTTGAGTTCAATATAGTAAGAAAAACATTGTGAGCTTATTGCCAAAAAAACATCAAATGTGCATCACAAAAAAATTAACAAGCTAGTTGACTTTTTCTTCTTGTTTGTTGGAACAACAACAAAAAGGAAACAAAAAGAAGAAAAAAAAATGTTATGTTGAAATTTAAAAAACAATGATGTACAACAAATAACCAAGGAAATGTGCAACAATTTAAAAAATTGAAAAAATAATGTAATGGGGCTCTTGGTGACAATGGCAAAGGGCACATCATTATACCCAAAATAGGTAATCCTAAAAGGCAAAATTGGCAAAATTTGGTGATTGTGAGGTTTTGGTGGGGAGGCTACATCAAACTATCATTGACTAAGCCAATAGGCTAGTGCAATGGAGATTATTTAAACATCCTCTATTGTGATTCACTAAATTATGTGTATCTACAAAAGTCAATGCATTTCAAAAAACATTAAACAAATTTTTAATCATGTGTTACACCATTGAAAATTCATACATTAAATGTTTGGAGTGATTTGGTACAACATTCATTAAGCACATCTCTCATAATTCCTTTTATTGAATGTGAAAAGAACATCATGAATGCATTTCAAAGTCCATAATATAGTTTTAATG
>Ga0116231_10010789_pt1 | contig 14448 bp, 8 predicted proteins | sample S1TSphgellanicum_2_FD_89695 | JGI IMG/M metagenome (GOLD analysis project Ga0116231, IMG submission 89695) | Host-associated microbial communities from peat moss isolated from Minnesota, USA - S1T2_Fd - Sphagnum magellanicum MG | ecosystem: Host-associated > Plants > Peat moss > Unclassified...
ATCCGGGCGCCTGATTGAGCTTCAGGACCTCATGCACGCGGCCGCGATGCAAATCGCCATCGACGAGGACGACGCGCTTTCCATCATCGGCAAGAATTTTGGCAAGATTGGATGAAACCGTTGTTTTACCATCCGCGCTTGACGCAGAAGTAACCAGAATGACTTTTGATTGCCGTCCGGAAGCCGACTGGTAAAGATTGCTTCGCAAAAGCCGGAAGGCTTCCGAGAACGGGCTTTGCGGGCGATCAGACAAAATGCCCCTGGCGACTTCCATTCGCGATAGTCGGGGAACCATTCCATAGACAGGCAGCGGCACCGCACGGCGAATATCATCATCGCTTTGAAAGCTGCCCGAGATTGCGCGCTGGGCCAATACCAGCGCGAGTCCTGCAAATAGGCCTAAAACCAGTCCTGCCAATACGGTGAATGCCGCCTTCGGTTTGGTGGCGCTAAGCGGCAGTTCCGAAGGGCTGATCACCCTGGTTTCAACAATCGTCGCTGCCTTGGATACCTCTGCTTCTTCCTCTTTTTCCATCAGAAGAACATAAAGCTGGCCGAATACCTGGCTGGACTGCGTCAGCGTGAGTACTTGCAAGCTTTCTGCCGGCATGGATTTGATTTTCGCCTGATACTCCGCAATCATCGCTTGAATATTGGTTAACGACCGGGCCGCAAATGCTTCATCATTCGCGATGATGGTCCGGATGGATTCCTGGATTTTCGCGATCGTTGCTTCCTGAGCCTGAATCTCCGGCGCGTTACCAGTAAACTGCACGCGGTCCGCATCGAGTGCCGCCTCATCGTTCACCAATGTCGTACCCAGGGCGGCGAGCGACGTGTCGCCGGCTTGGCTCACGAGATAGGGATTGAGGCCGGCGCCGGTTTGCGAGAGTGAATTTCCAAGCTGCTGCAGTGCCTCTTGCTGCAGTTGGATTGTGCTTCGCTGGACCTCATAATTCGACAGCTGTGAAATCACCGCCTGGCCATTACCCGTGACGTCAATTATCCCGGTTTTAGCCTGGTAGGCAGCAAGATCCTTATTCGCAGCGGCAAGCGACCCGCTGATTTTTTCCAGCTGCCCGGAAACAAAGCTCTCTGTCGCCGAGGCGGATTCCGTTTTCCATGCAAGCTGCGTGGCGATGTAGTCATTCATCAACTGGTTTACGAATTGCTGGCCCTTATAGGGATCAGCCCATGAGAACTGAATCGTTGCGATATTGGCTTGAGAAGTCGCCGTTCCGCCGGCCGCGACGACCAACGGTCCCAACGGGAAATAGGCGGCGAGCGACTTTGCCGGCGAAATGGATAGACGATATTTGCTGCCGGCCGGCGGGACCGCGCCATCGATCGCTGATTTAATGACGAAGGCGATGCCGGCGCCAGATGCCGGTTGACCCAAAACACCCTTCAGCACGGTGTAGGGGCCGGAGAACCAACTGCCAGGTACCTGTAGATGATAGTTACCGTTACCGTCGAAGACCAGCTCATAACCAATACCGCTGGAACCAGGGTCCGCCAGGGTTGCATCCAGGACCTGCAAATCACCAGGCTGCGGCGCGAAGGCGTCGACCGACTCGCCATAGACATAGCGCCACCGCCAGAATCGCAGAACTGGCCGGCCTTCCGGAACAATCGAAGCGTTCAGCCCCGTCTCCAAAATGGCTTGTTCCAAAAGCGAGGTCGATTGCAGTAGCGCCACTTGAGTGTCAAGGTCGCTCACGCTTTGAAAGTCGGTCAGAAAATTCAGGCCCGACGAAGCCAGCGCACCAGCCGCATCCGCGCTTTCGCCGGTATCCCCAAGATAGACTGCGCCATTTAATGTAAACACCGGCCGGGCGGATAAAACCGCAAAAATTGCCACTGTCGTTACGATGACCGTAACGACAGCTATTTTTCGCCATTGCCGCCCTAGCGTGCGCGCAATATCGCCAATATCAATTTCGTCGTCACCGATGGCGGATTGCGGCTGTAATCCTAGAGAAGGCAAATTCGCACTCCCGATCCTAAATTGCGTTTTCCAAATGGCGCGTGGGGTTAAGGGTTGTTTCGGAGATATCTGACCTGGACGAATGGGCTTAGCACACCGGAGATCACCTGCAGGGATGGCAAGACCTGCTCAAGCACCTGATTCCAGCTCGCGATCGCGGTCGGCGGCACAAACACAATATCTCCGGGTTCCAGCGCGAAGGATGCAGCCTGACCTTGCATGATCATCGTAGCGTCAACAATCATGAATTGAGCACTCTGGCCGCGAGCGCGTATGATATGGATGCGCGACATCTGGGCATCGGTATAATTGGTCAGATCAAGCCCGGCGCTGGCGAGAGCCTGCAGCAATGATAAGGCGCCCGACACAAATTGCACCGGCCCGGGCTTGCCGACCGCGCCGAATATATAGGCATTTTCACTCTGCGACGACGGAATCACGATGGCGTCGCCGGAGGCGAGCGGTATGTTTTGCGAAAGATCGCCATTGACCAGAAGATCGTATAGGTCGACCGGCAGTTTGACATTCCCCTGCGCGACATAGGCCTCATAGAGATCGGCCTGCGGCAGGTTAACGCTACCGCCCAGCGCCAGCGCCTCTAAAAGTGTCAGCGGATGAACGGGATATTTTACACCGGGTGAAGCGAACTCTCCTAGGAGATAATAGCGAAGACTTTGCGCAGACTGAAGCTGGATTGAGACTTTGGGATTGGTTATATAGGTGGCGTAGGCATTGGTTAATGCGGTCTGCGCTTGGGCGAGCGTCATGCCGCCTAAACGGATATTCCCGATCAGCGGCAATCCCACGGTTCCATCACTCGTAATCAACGCGCCCTGACTCCCGGCATTCGGAGTTGGCACGTCCAGCTCAGGGTGCAGGTACACATATACTGAAATCTCATCGTCCGGGCCTAGAATATAGGCGCTGTCGGCAACAGTATCGGAGACCTGCCGCAGCTCGTCGGGAGTCAATGTCTCAGTTTGAGAAGAAAGTATCGCGCTCTGAGGCAGCGACTGAATAATATTGGGCTGCGATTTTGGCACCGGATCGCAACCGGAGAGTAGCGCGCAGCCAATCAGAGCAAGGGCCGTGTTGATCGCAAAGTTCTTGCCACACCAGGGCGAAAGCTGCCTGATGTAAGCTATTATATTTTTATGCCTCAACCTGATGCCGCCTCTTACTGTCCAGATTATTCGTATAGTGGTTTGATGTTTAAGGCCAGAAAATTTATACGGCGCTCATCTTTATTAAAATACTTATTGTGTCTTTGTCACAATAAAAATTGCGTGCCAGTGAACTGCGCTGAAATTTAATATTTCTGGACAGTCAACGCTCCATCGAAAGCCACCATCACCGGCATCGCCTAATGCCTTTCCGAGCGACTCAACTTAAAATGCATTCTTCCCAAAAAAGCCTTTGAATACGGTCCGCACCAAAATCGCCATATCCAGCATCGGCGACCAGTTTTCGATATAGTATATATCGTGCTCCACCCGGCGTTCGATCTGTTCCATCGTTTCCGTTGGACCGCGCCAGCCATTGACCTGCGCCCATCCGGTGATGCCCGGCTTGACCCGGTGTCTGCTGGCATATTCGTTAACCGCCTCGAAGAACGTCCGCCCCTCAACCTGCTGTCCGATCATGTGCGGCCGAGGTCCAACCAGGGACATATCGCCCTTCAAGACGTTGATCAGCTGGGGCAATTCATCAAGGCTGCTCTTGCGCAGCAATCCACCAAATTTGAATATCCGGTTATCGCTGCGGCGGGTCGGCGTATAGCTGCCGCAAAATTCGTAATCCATCGTCCGAAACTTGATGATATTGAATTCCCGGCCCTTATAGCCGACGCGCTTCTGCCGGAACAGAACCGGCCCTGGGCTCGTCATCGCAATGCCGGCGGCGCAGAACAGCAACACCGGCGAGACCAAAATCAGGCCGACCAGGGCACCCAACCGGTCAAGCGTGCCTTTGACCAGCCAGGCAAATTCCGAAATTGGACGATCCGCAATGGTAATAAGCTGCACGCCCGGCAAATCCGTACGCTCCAACTGCATCGGGCTGAAGCGTTGAATCCCGATTGCTCCAGGAAGGATGCGTATATTCAGCGGCAGCTGTCGCAAATGCTTGATGATCGCGGTGATCCGGTCGGTCGCAGTAATTGGCAGTGTCACCACGACCAAATCCACCGTATTGAGGGAGGCATAGGCCAGGAGATCGCCAACCCCACCCCGGGCCATCTCCCCCGTCTTATGGGCGGTTGTTGCCCGCCCATTATCCGGTGTCCGGTCGTCGAAGACGCCGGCAATGCGGATGCCGAACCGGTTCGTTTTAAACCGCTCGATCAAATGGCCGGTCAACTCGTTATCGCCAACGATAACGACGTTCTGGGTAATATAACCGCGCGCGATCCAGGAGCGGATCAGGGACGCCATAGCCGAGCGCCCAATCGCGGTCGCCAAGATCACGCCGCCATAGAATGCGACAAACCACGCTCTGGAAAAAAGCGCTTGCTGATGGGTCAGCGCGGCGATCGCCGCGAGCGCCATGAACAGCAGCGATACGCGCAGGACTATTGATTTGACGGCCTTGGATTCGTTGAGCAACGCATTGATATGGTAGAGATGGCCTTGGGCAAAATAAAAATGGCAGATGATCGCGATCACCGCCGCTCCCGACATGTAGTGAAGCGTGTCCCCGACCTTGCCGACCGTTATTGGGTAGACCAAGGCCGCGACCAGCATAATCAACCCAAAGTCGAGTAGCTGGGTCACGAAAATCAGATGCCAGCGGTTGACGACCCTGAAGAACAGATCTCCCAACGCCGCTTTTTGCCGGCCAGCGGGCGATCCTTGGCTTTCTGATGCATGCACAAAGTCCACTGGAGAACGCTCCTTTTGCCACGAAAGTAACCAAGCTTGAATAAGGCTACGCCCGTTACGACCAAGTCTATTGCAACCACTTAGCTATTGCAATCTTAATTTTATTGCAGCGCAGCAATCTGTTCACGCGTTGTTAAGCATTCCCCAAGGGTTTCATCTAGCGAACCTTTCCGGTTGCTTTATTTTTTTAAATCGGACATTTCGGCAACACTTCAACCAAAGATTGTACAGCCTCTAACATTGCGTCATACTAGCTTCCGGCTGCCACCCTCTAAATCAGTTCAAATCCCGTAGCGGCGTTCCCGAAGCTGAAACGAGCGGATCGCTCGCAGAAAGTCGATCCGCCGGAATGCCGGCCAATTGACGTCGCAAAAATGCAGCTCGCTATGCACGCTTTGCCAGAGCATGAAGCCGGAAAGCCGGGTTTCGCCGCTGGTCCGGATGATCAAATCCGGGTCCGGCATGGCCGAGAGGTAAAGATGCTTGCGGATCGCCTCCGGACTGACCGCGGCGGCGGCCTCGGCGGTCGAAAATCCGCGCGCCGCACAGTCGGCGATCAAAGCGCGCACCGCATCGGAAATCTCCTCGCGGCCGCCATAGCCCACCGCCAGCGTGACCGTTATAAGATTATTTTCCTTGGTCGCCGCCGCCGCCGCATCGATCGAGGCAAGCAGCCGCGGCGGTAGAATATCCCGCCGGCCGATCGCCGCGACCCGCACGCCGCGGCTGGCTGTGCGGGGGTCCGCCGCCAGCTCCTGCATTTTCGCTTCCAGCGCCCCTAGGATTCCTCCAATCTCGGCTTCCGGCCGCGCCAGATTATCCGGCGAAAATACCCATAGCGTCAGCATCGGAATTTTCAGCTCCGTGCTCCAGGCCAGAATTTCGTCGAGCTTGGCAGCGCCCAGCCGGTAGATCGTCTCGGGGTCGATCAGCCCATTGGCACGGCCATGCCGGCGGTTGCCGTCCAGGATAATGCCGACATGATGCGGCATCGGCCCCGCCGCGACCCTGCCGGCCAGCCGGCCTTCATAAATCCAGTAAACCAGGCTTTTGATCAGAGCGCGCAGCTTGGTCATCGCCGGTATCGGGCGCGTCTGGCCAGGGCAGCGTTTCGAGTGCCGGCGCTTGGCGCATTCGGGCGCAAGGGATGGTTTGTCACGCACCTCCTCTAGCATCAATTAGACGCGGCGAGCGCCGGTATTTCGGCGGCAATTTCAATTGCCTAGAACCGCTTGCGGTTCAGCCTATGTCTGAGTCGCCCTCGAGGAATATTTTATAGGCGGATTCAGACATTTGGCCCCAAAAGTCGGCCGCTTGGTTATTTGAACAAGTAGCGGCTGATCGCAAAATTCACATGGCGAATTTCGGGGCAGATTCCTGGCCGCCGCCATCGGCCGGCGCCAAATCCAGCAACGCCTGCGGCAATACCGTGGCCGGCGGTCCTTCGGCCCGTACTTTCCCGTCCTCGATCCAGACGACATGCTGCACATCCTTCACCGTCTCCAGCCGGTGCGTAATGATCAGGATCGTCTTGGACGCCATCCGGGTGTCGATCTCGTGCTTGACGCGATCTTCCAACCCGCGATCCAGCGCGCTCATGGCCTCGTCCAGGATCAACAGATGGGAATCCCGCAGGATTGCCCGCGCCAGCCCGATCCGTTGGCGCTGTCCGCCGGAAAACCGCAACCCTTCCTGACCGACCCAGGTATCATACCCGGCCGGTAGCTGCGCGACAAAAGGCGCCACACCGGCAGCTTCCGCCGCCGCGATCACCTTGCTCTCCTCACAGAATGGATCCGCCATCCGGATATTATCCATCACCGTGCCGCCGACCAGCTCGGTATCCTGGCCCGCCAGTCCAAGCTGGCCAACCCAGTCGGCGCGCCGCAGATCGCGAAGGTTCACGCCATCCACCGTAATCTCGCCGGCGCTCGGCTCATAGAGCCGCATCAGCAGGTTGACGATGGTGGTCTTGCCGGCACCGCTGGCGCCAATCAGCGCGGTTGTCACGCCGGCCGGGATCTCGAAGTTCAGATCGGTCAGCACATTGCTGCCGCCCGCCTCGTAACGAAAATCGACATTGCGGAAGACGATGCCGTGCTCCAGCCGCGAGAAAGCTATGCTGCCGTCCGGCGGAAATTCCTTGTCGTCGGTCTCCAGCATCATCCTGACCGAATGCAGCTGTGGCTGATTCTGCGCAAACTTCATCAGGTTATCTTCAAGTTCGCGGGTATGGGGCTGCAGCCGGTACAATAGCGCCACCGCGCCCAATGTCAGCGTGAAACTGGTATGCCACCAATTCGAGCCGGCGATGATCACGCAGAGAATGCCGAGATACCCCACCTCTGTTACCGGGCCGATCCAGGCGGAAAGCCGGGCCAGCGCGTTGGTCACCTCGCGCGCCTCATAGGAGGTATGGGTGAAGGATTCCTGATGCGCATTCTCCTGCCCATAGGCCCGGATGGTGCGCATGCCCTGGATCGTCATCAGCATCTGGGCGCCGAGAAATTCATGGGTGGCCTTTACCTTCAGGCCAAGTGCGCGCGCGCGGCCGGTGAACAGCCGCGTCACCGTCGAAATCAACGCCGAGCCGGCGAAGGCCACCAGCATGATCTTCCAGGAGAGCAGGGTCAGAAACAGCGTAAACACCGCAATCGAGCAGGCATTGATCACCAGCCGGGTGAAGCTGGAATAGGCGGCCGAGATTTCCCAGGTTTCGGTCGCCAGGACTTCGATCAGATTGGCCTGGGTGTGGCTTTGGATGAAGTTGTAGGCGACTTTCAGATATTGCGCGTGAACCAGATTGCGGGTGCGCTCGCTGATGGCGGCGGCGATGTTGGTGCTGATGCGGTTATACAGCATCGCCAGGGCACCGCGCGCGATGATCATCGCCAGAATCAGCCAGGCGAGCTTGTTGGTACTGCCGAAAATATGCGCCGCCCGGCCGACCGCCATGCCCATCAAGCCGCCGGTATTGGCGCTATGCCCGGTCGCCGCATACAGGAACAACACGATCAGCGTAATGCCGATGGTCTCGGCGAAGGAAGAGGCAAGACCCAATGCGATCAATACCGGTGTCGCCCATACCGGTTTGCCGACAATTTTCAGGACCCGCATCAAATCCTCGAATGCGGCGCGGCGCACATGCTGGCGGGTTTTGCCGGCCATGCTCAATCCGTCGCTTCCATCAAGCGGACATCGCCGACTGGAAAGCGTTCCCGCCGCACCGGCGGGGCCACCGCCTCGCCGCGGCGCTTGAGCATCCGCCGGTGTTTCTTCGATCGCAGGATGGTGATGAACAGGCGGGGCAGAAAAACCGTTGCGATATGTCGTGCGATCCGCGGATGATAGCGCCGCAGCAAATTCAGAATTCCCAGCAATTGCCGCCAGCGGCGCCCGTAGACGGCGTTGCCGCTCAGCCATTCCGCATAGCCCTGCACGCCGCCCAGAATAATCTCCCGCTTTTCCGGCAGCCTTGCGATCATGTGATCGGCCGAGAGCATCCAGGAGCGCAGCATCTTGTTGACCGAGCTCGACACGCTGCCCGGCATCTCGCGGTACCCGACCAGGAAATCCGGAACCACGGCAAATTGGCAGATCTCCGCCGCGCGGCAGCAAAAAAGATAATCATCGCAGCCTTGCGCGCCGGCTTCGCGCAGCGAATTGTCAAAGCCGCCGCAACGCATGAGGATTTCGCGGCGGACCAGCATCGAACTGCCATTGCCGACAAAATTATCCGCGAGAATCCGGTCTAGCACGTGACCGGAATATGGCTTGGCGTCCCATCTGCCCGCCATCATGCTGTTGGCATCGATGCGAATGAAGAAGCAGTAGACGAAGCCGACATCGGGCCCGCCAAGTGCGAGCGCCTGCAATTGCCGTTCGATTTTATCCGGCGCCCATAAATCGTCGGAATCGATCAGCGCGACGATATCGCCGCGCGCCGCCTGCCAGCCGGTATTGCGGGCAGCCGCAACCCCGGCATTTTCCTGCCGGATCACCCGCAGCCGGGGATCAGCCTCGGTATGGCGTTGCGCGACCGCCGCGGTGTCGTCGGTCGAGCCATCATCGACCACGATGATTTCCAGCGCCATGTGGGTCTGGCCACGGACGCTGCGCAAGGTCTCGTCCAGCGTCTTGCCGGCGTTATAGGCGGGCACCACGACACTGACGAGCGCGTCACTCACAGCACGGCCTCCATGCGGGCAATGAATTCCTCAAGCGGCCGGTCGCCCCGGACTTCGATCCGCGGCATGGCAAAGGGATTCATGTCGAGCCGCGCCGCGCTGCCATCGCGATCACCGCTGAACCCGATGCTGTAGCCGCATTGCCGAGCCATCACGCTGAGGCGGCTGTCCTCGATCGAAAAAGGAGCGGCGAAGCTGACCGGCGGATGCCCCAGCCACTGCGCCAGCATCGCCCGCGAACCGGCGAGTTCCTTGACCAGCGCTTCGGCGCTCAGCCCGTCCAGCGGCGTATGGGTTGCCATGTGGCTGCCGAATAACGCGCCCTCGGCGGCCAGGCGGGCGATGGTCGGCGCATCCATCAGCCGCGCCGGTTCGCCCATATGCGCATCCCAGATCGCGGTCTTGCCGACCAAATCGGTTACCACGAACATCTCCGCGGTGAAATCATGCGCCACCAGAATGGGCCAGGCATTATCGGCAAAGTCCTGAAAACCGTCGTCGAAGCTCAGCATCACCGGGCGGCCGGAAAATGGGTGATTGTCGCCGATCTGCTTCAGCAAATGCTGCGAGCCGACGGCATAAAATCCGTTGGCGCGCAACCAGCGCAACTGCGCCTTGAACTGCGCCGGGCTGACACGGTAGCGCGCCAAGGCCGCCGGCCCATCGTCAGAGACGCCGTGATACATCAGCACCGGAACCGAGAAGCGCTGTTCACGCCGGCTGGCCTCACTGCGCAAAATCTTCGCACCACCCCAGATGACCGATTGCGCAACCGATCGGTCGAGCGCTTCCACAACCGGCGCGGTCTCGATCACCGGCGCCGCCGCCATTTCGCCGGCAGCAAGACGCCGGAACCGGTCGATCCGGTATAAATCGGTGTCCAGCGATTGTTCCAGCGTCAGCCCCGGCACTTCGGAGAACACCCGGTTGATGACATCGACGCCGTAGACCGTGCCCCAATCGAACCCCGTGCGCGTCATGTCGTCATTCACGGCATGCGCATGCGCCATCAGGAGATGGCCGCCGGGCCGCAGCGCCGCCACGATGACCGGTGCGATCTGCCGCAATTCGGCCTCGTCCGCGAGGTAATAGAGGGCTTCAGAGCAGACGATCAGATCCATATCGCCGGGGATTGGTTGCGCTGAGAAATCCAGGAGCTGGTAGTCTATATGGGCATACTGCGCGCAGCGCCGCTGGGTGCGGCTGAGCGCCTTGCTCGAGATATCGGTCGCCAGGAGATGCTCGACATGGGGCGCCAGCTGGACCGTGAAGTGACCCTCCGCGCAGGCCAGCTCCAGCGCTTTGGCAATCTTGCCGGGCGGCAGCATCGCCAGCTGCCGCTGATATTTCTCTTGCTCGTAAGCCGACTCGTAACCCCAGGGGTCCTCTTTCTCAAAGACGCTTTCGAAATGCCCGCGGCGATCCGCCGGATCGACTCCGTCCTCGACGAACAGTTTTACCGGTTCGACCGCCGACGCCACGGCATGCGCGGCAGCGTATTCCTCGGCCCAGGCTTTGATCTCCGTCAGCCGTGCCGCGTGGCTTCCCGGCGGATCGGTGGCGGCCGCCTGGGCTGCAATCACCGTTCGCTTCAGCTCCCGCCACGACGCGCGCAGTTTCGAGCGCCGCCGCAACAGGCCTGGCCGGCGCAACAGCAATCCCGCCGCTTTACCTGCCAGCGCCAAATCTGCACCCGGCTTGGCCTGCCGCCAGGCCCGATAACCGACCGCAACAAACAGGCTGCCGAGCTCCAGCCATTGCCGCTTGGTAAAGGCGCCGAGTGCCGCCACGCTGATATAGCTGCGCACCGCGTCACCGCTGGTCAGACAGACATGGAAACGGTCCACCCCGGGCGCTGGGATCGTCACCGGCGGATCATTGACGTCGACCCGAACGCTCTGGGTCAGGCTGAGCCGTCGCGGCGCGCTTGCCGCGTCGGAATACAAAATCATCTCTTCGAGGTAATATTGAATGGCTCTCGCGGCCTTAGGATCGTTCCAAACTTCGCCGAGCCAGCGGATCAACTCGGTCACCCGCAGCCCGTAATCCGCCCAGCGTTCAGCCATCTGCGCCGGCAGCGAGCGGGTTCCCACCATCACCCCTTCGAAGATCACCTTGGCAATCCAGGCTGCCTCCTTATTGGCAGCCCCGAAAGGCCGCAGCATATCCTCGCCCAATTTGCCGGAATCGCCGCTGCCGCAAGCCATGCCGGCGGTCCAGAGCGCATTATACGCAGCCGCCCTGACGCGCGGTCCCAGCCGGTCCGAGGGCGGTTCGGTGCGCGCCTCCGGCATTCCGGCCAGGCGCTCGTCGCCGCTGAACCCGCGATTCAGAATGATGCGGCTATGGGCGAGCAACCATTCGACGTTGCGGCTGAGCGACGTGCTGTCGGTCCGGTAAAAGGCCAGGCCCTCATCCACCAGGATCCATTTTCCGGGAAAACGGGAGACACGTTGCCAAAGATCCCAGTCCTCGCAATTGCCGAGTGTGGTATCAAAACCGCCCAGCCGGACAATCAAGGCCCGCTCGACCAGCACCGCATGAATCGCGACCGGGCAGCCGCGCGCAAAATCCTCGAACGGATCATCCCCCAAATCGGGCATGCGGTAGGGCTCGGTCACCAACCCGCCCGGCATGACCCGGCAATAGCCGCAATAGGCAATGGCCGCACCCGGATGGTCGTTCAATGCTTGCAGCATTTTCTCGAAAAAGCTCGGATCGTTCCAATCATCGGCGTCGAGAAAATGCAGATATTTCCCGCGCGCCGCGGCAATTCCAAGGTTGCGCGCATTGCCGACGCCCCCGCCTGGCCCGTCTAGGGTGGAAAAACGCTTATCGCGGGCGGCGTAGGAGTCGATGATTGCCGCCGTCGCGTCAGTCGACCCGTCATTGACGATAATGGCTTCCCAGTCGCTTACGGTCTGTGCCAGCACGCTATCCAAGGTTTGCGCCAGCGTTGCTGCCGCGTTTCTTGCCGGTATAACGATCGATATCAAAGGCGGTTCATTCATCGCGGCGTCCGCTCATCTCGGCTTTCAATATGAACGGTTAAGGTGGTCGTTTAGGGTCCTGAAGAGAAGGTCTTTCCGCCGCATTTTAAGCATCGCATCCTCTACCCATCGCTGAATCGCCGGCGCGCGGTTGCGCTCAGGCTCGTTATACCAAAAATCCATTGGGTCACAGAGCGGCCAGATTCGAAACAAAATGCCAGCACCCGGTTAAGATAGCGCTCGGTGTAGTTGAAGACCACGGCATGTACAGCCGGACCCAGAACGAAAAATCCCACCAGCACCCAAAAATTTCCCTTGGCCGGGAGGAAATTCGCGATAACCGGATAAAGGGTGACAATCAACCAGCCATGCAGTAGCAGGAATTGCAACGAAGCCCGGCCGAAATATTGCCCGATCCTGCGGATCATCGCGGGGAGCGATTGCGCTGCCCATAGGATGCCTAGGAAAACGCCGATCTGCTCGATGATGAAGACCGGCAAAGACCCATAGGCGCCGACCATCGGCTCGGAGACAAAATCGACCTGGCAGAGCAGGCAGGGGGCGGTATGCCACATGCCCGGCACATTGAACCAGGTTAAAACCAGGCCGCCAATCAGGCCGCCAAGGCCGATGGCGGGTGGCACCAGCCAGTCCTTGGGAAACTTCATGCCTATCACCAGGAACAGCGCCGCCACCGGCCAGTTGCGCCATTCATAGAGGTTATCCGGCAGGTGCAGATGTTTCGCGGCAAGGATCAGCCCGGCAATGACCAGCCAGGACAGGAAAAAGAAAATCTTGCTCTTCTCGAAGATCCAGACCAGAACCCGCCCGACCGCCAGCACCGTGAAAAACCACGTCACATAGGTGCACCCGCCAGTGCCGTAAATTATCGGTTTTATGGCCGCCTTGATAAACGCGACCCCGGTGCCGTCATTGTTGTAGAGCAGCTCGTCGGGGATGATGCCCAGTCCTTCGGAGACCCAGGCAAGAAAGATCAGCATCAGCGATTGCGGCAGCATCGCCCGGAAAGATTTCTTGCCGATGCTGCGAAGCGACATGCCGCTTAAGAGAAAATAGATCGAAATTTGCGGCGCCAAGACTTTGATGAGCCCGAAAGCGAGGGGCGCATCCCGCCAGGAATCCATCGAATAGGTATAATCGTAGAGACCGTGGATGAAAAAAACCCAGAGCAGCAGGTAGCCGCGGGCGGTTTCGTTCCGGATGTCAAAATTCAACGATAGGGCTCCCCGCGCGCATCAGCGCGTCAAGCGATAACCGGTGCCCTGTCCCTACCAGCCTGATTTGCACCTGTCCGGCCTATCTTATGCCCGCAGCCCCCGCAAGACCCGCAAATTGGCGGTTTACATGCTGCGGGCCCGCCAAATAATAACCGCCTTTGGCCTTTTATGGGGGCCAAGGGCAGACCATCTGCCCTAACACCATTTGGAGTGAAGCCCATGCACCGCGCGATCGCCGTCATCCTATCGGTTTGCCTGCCCGGAATTTCGCTGGCGGCCCAGGCGGATACTGCGCAGCGGTTGCGCGGTACGATTGAAGCGGTCACCCCGACATCCGTCACGCTGCAAACCAAAGACGGCGCAACCGATATTCTAACCCTGTCCGGTGCCACGCGTTACACGATCGTCAATAAAGCCAGCTTGAATGAGATTTTGCCGGAAAGCTATATCGGCACCGCCGCCAAGGGTTCCGGCGCAAACATGATCGCGCTGGAAGTGGTCATCTTTCCGCCGTCGATGCGTGGCGCCGGTGAGGGTCACTACGCCTGGGACCCCCTGCCCGACGTATCGGCCCCGGCCGGCAATGCGGCCAGCAGCATGACCAATGGTAGTGTGTCCAGCGTCATGGAAACGCCGCCGAAGGTCAGCAGTTCCATGACCAATGGCAGCGTGCAGACCGTCTCGGCCCTGCCCGGCGCCAAACAGATCAGCGTTGTCTACAAAGGCGGTAAGCAGATTATCCTGGTGCTGCCGACGACGCCCGTGGTTGCCGTGCAGCCGGCAACACGCGCCGCCCTCACGCCAGGCGCCAAAGCCTTCGCGGTCGCGATCGACGAGAACGGTAAGCTCGCCGCGCAATATATCGCAGTCGGCGCTGAAGGCGTGACGCCGCCTATGTAGGAAGGAAGCGCTCTTTTTCTGAAGAACAAGAACCGGGCTGCCGGTGCGGCAAAAGCATTTTTTAATCTGTACCGGTGGCGTTCGAAGATCCCGGCTCAGATGACAAAAGTGGTTGCGGAGCTTTTTTCAAAAAGCGACCGAATTTAAGCAAAATCCGCCGACTTATGATCGAGTGCAGATTCCTCGGCGCCTTTTTCCAAATCGCTCTCGGTGAGGTCAAATTCGCGCATTTCTATTTCGCGCGCCTGGTACCAGAATTCCTCGGCG
>Ga0116231_10010791_pt1 | contig 14438 bp, 14 predicted proteins | sample S1TSphgellanicum_2_FD_89695 | JGI IMG/M metagenome (GOLD analysis project Ga0116231, IMG submission 89695) | Host-associated microbial communities from peat moss isolated from Minnesota, USA - S1T2_Fd - Sphagnum magellanicum MG | ecosystem: Host-associated > Plants > Peat moss > Unclassified...
GTACGGTCATCGTGGCGCCCGAAGGCATCAACGGCACCCTCGCCGGCCATCCCGCCGCCATCGCCACCATCACCGCCGCCCTCACCGAAAGATTCCCCGGCCTCGACATCAAATATTCGCAAGCCGGCGACACGCATTTCGACCGCCTGAAAATTAAGCAAAAACCCGAAATCGTCACCCTCGGCCGCCCCGAAGCCGACCCCCTGACCCATCCCGGCACCCCAATCGCACCCAAAAACTGGCACGAAATTCTAGACGATCCCGAAATCATTCTGCTCGACATCCGCAAAGCCTTCGAAACCGATCTCGGCACCTTCCCCGGCGCCCTCAGCACCCATTTCGAAAGTTTTCGCGCCTTCCCCGATTTCGCCGCATCGCACCTCGATCCCAAAAAACACCAGAAAATCGCCATGTTCTGCACCGGCGGAATCCGCTGCGAAAAAGCCGCCGCCTACCTCCTCGCCCACAATTTTAAGACCGTCTTCCAACTCCAGGGCGGCATCCTGCGCTACCTCGAAGACGTGCCGCCCGCACAAAACCGCTCCACCGGCGCCTGCTTCGTCTTCGATCGTAGAAAAACCCTTGGCCAAAACCTCGCCTTGCCGGATGCGCCGCATAAACCAAATGTTCATCCAAATTTACTTGACTCGGCGCGCATAAGCGATGCGGAGTAGCCGCAACTCAGGAGGGTTTGACCGGCATTGGCCTTGACCAGTCCGCATTTCATGCGTTTTTCCATCGGGATGATGTCCCCGATGGATCACCACTCATGACGGCCTTGCCCAAACCCACCCGCAAACTCCACGTCGTCACCCATGGCTGCCAGATGAACGTGTACGATTCCGCGCGCATGGCGGACGTCCTCGCCCCGCTCGGCTACGTCCCGGTGGACAAGCCCGACGGCGCCGACATGGTCATCATGAACACCTGCCACATCCGCGAACGCGCCGAGGAAAAAGTTTTCTCCGCCCTCGGCCGCCTGCGCGACCTCAAAACCGCCGGCGGCAACAACATGATGATCGCCGTCACCGGCTGCGTCGCGCAAGCCGAAGGCGACGTCATCCTCGAACGCGCCCCCTATGTGGACCTCGTCGTCGGCCCGCAATCCTACCACCGCCTCCCCGAACTCATCGCCAAGGCCCACCGCACCAAACAATCGGTTCTCGACACGGACTTCCCCGCCGAGCAAAAATTCGACTTTCTGCCGGACGCCGCCGCCCCGCAGGGCGTCATCGCCAACCTCACCATCCAGGAAGGCTGCGACAAATTCTGCTCCTTCTGCGTCGTCCCCTACACCCGCGGCGCCGAGACCTCCCGGCCCGCTGCCTCGATCATCGCCGAAGCCCGCCGTATGGTAGCCTCCGGCGCCCGCGAAATCGCCCTCCTCGGCCAGAACGTCAACGCCTATCACGGGCAAGGCCCGGACGGCGAAACCTGGACCCTCCCCCGCCTCCTGCGCGCCCTCGCCGAAATCAAAAACCTCCACCGCCTGCGCTACACCACCTCCCACCCCGGCGACATGACCGAGGAGCTGATGCTGGCGCACCGCGACAACCCGGCCTTGATGCCCTTCCTGCACCTCCCCGTCCAATCCGGCTCCGACAAAATCTTGGCCGCCATGAACCGCAAGCACAAAGCCGATGATTTCAGAAAAATCATCGCCCGGCTGCGCGACCTGCGCCCCGACATGGCTTTTTCGTCCGATTTCATCATCGGCCACCCCGGCGAAACCGACAAAGATTTCCAGGCCACCATGACCCTCGTCCGCGAAACCCGCTTCGCCCTCGCCTACAGTTTTAACTACTCCCCCCGCCCCGGCACGCCGGCGGCCGCCCTGCCGCAAATCCCCGACGACGTGAAAAACGCCCGCCTCTATGAACTCCAGGCCGAACTCCGCCGCCAGCAGGACGAATTCAACGCCGCCACCGTCGGCCTCACCACCCCGGTCCTCTTCACCGGCCACGGCCGCAAACCCGGCCAGATCGCCGGCCGCACAATCTACGCCCAGCCCGTCAACGTCGATCACCCCACACCCCTGACCGGCGAAATCCACAGCGTGAGAATCACCCACGCCAACCCCAACTCCCTACTCGGCACCATCCCCAACCAGGAGATCCTCGCAGCTTGAGCCAGATCCTCGCCTCAGCATCCACCCTCCCCACCCCGCCGCCCCGGTCCCTCACCCTCACCTTCGCGAATCACGCGCTCATCCCGCTGCTCCTCGGCGACCATGACCGCCATCTCGCCCGCATCGAGCAGCGCCTCGGCGTCCGCCTCGCCAGCCGCGGCAACCGCATCGCCATTTCCGGCCCCGCCGCCGCCGTCGCCGCCGCCGAAGCCGCCCTCGCCGCCCTCTACCGCCAGCTCGAACGCGGCGAATTTCTGGACGGCCCGAAAGTGGACGCCGCCATGCGCCTCACCGACCCCACCGCCGACCCCCGCCTGCCCCTCTCGGACCTGCCCGCCATCCGCACCCGCAAAGGCGCCATCGGCCCCCGCAGCCCCGGCCAGACCGGCTATATCGACCTCCTCGCCCGCCACGAAATGGTTTTCGCCCTCGGCCCCGCCGGCACCGGCAAAACCTACCTCGCCGTCGCGCAAGCCGTCGCCATGCTCACCTCCGGCAAAGTGGACCGCATCGTGCTCTCCCGCCCGGCGGTGGAAGCCGGCGAGCGCCTCGGCTTCCTCCCCGGCGACATGAAGGAAAAAGTGGACCCCTACCTGCGCCCCCTCTATGACGCCCTCAACGACATGCTCCCCGGCGACCAGCTCACCAAGCGCATGGCCGTCGGCGAAATCGAAATCGCCCCCCTCGCCTTTATGCGCGGCAGAACGTTGTCACACGCCTTCGTCATCCTGGACGAAGCCCAGAACACCACCCCCGTGCAAATGAAAATGTTCTTGACGCGCATGGGCGAAGGCACCCGCATGGTCATCACCGGCGACCTCACCCAAATCGACCTCCCCGCCGGCACGCGTTCGGGTCTCGCGGACGCGCTCGACACCCTCGAAGGCATTTCCGGCATCGGCGTAGCCCGCTTCAACAACGCCGACGTCGTGCGCCATCCTCTCGTCGGCCGCATCGTCGAAGCCTACGACCAGCGCCACGCCGCCGCCCGCGAACACGCGCGCGAGCGCCACACGTAATGGAACCCCGACCTACCCCCCCCGCCCCCCCATCCGGGGGCGGGCTGACCATCACCGACCGCCTCTGGCGCATCCATGTCCGCAACGTCGAAAAACTGGTCGAACAAACCATGCGCGCCGCCGCCTGCGGCGCCGGCATCGTCCTCACCGACGACCGTCACCTGAAACGCCTCAACTTTTTGTCGCGCGGCCAGAACAAACCCACCAACGTCCTCACCTACCAGCACCCCCCAGAAATTTTCCTCGCCTCCGGCACGGTTCTCCGCGAGGCGCGCGAGGCCGGCAAAACCCCCGCCGCCCACCTCACCCATCTGCTCATCCACGGCGCCCTGCACCTGGCCGGCCACGACCACCACCACGCCGGCGACGCCCGCCGCATGGAACACGCCGAAACCAAACTTTTAGCCCGCCTAGGCGTCAAAAACCCCTGGAAAAACCAATGAGCTCCGCCCTGCACCGCCTGCTCGGCCGCCTGCGCAACACCGAACAATCCGTCCGCGACTCCATCGCCGAGCTCGTCCAGGAAGCCGGCACGGAAACCCCCACCGGCCAGCCCGGCGAACCCCCCGGCCTGGACGTCCAGGAACGCGCCCTCATCGCCAACGTGCTGCGCCTGCGCGAAATCACCGCCGACGACGTCATGGTCCCCCGCCCCGACATCGTCGCCATGCGCGCGGACGTCACCCTGGCCCAGGCCATCGCCCTGATCCGCGAGGAAGGCCATTCCCGCATGCCGGTTTTCCGCGAACACCTCGACGACGTGCTCGGCATGGTCCACATCAAAGACGTCTTCGCCTTCGAAGGCCCCCCCGACTCCTTCTCTGTCGAAAAAATCCTCCGCAAACCCCTGATGGTCGCCCCCCAAATCACCGTCCTCGACCTGCTGCTGCAAATGCGCCAGACCCGCACCCACCTCGCTCTGGTCGTTGACGAATACGGCGGCATCGACGGCCTGGTCACCATCGAGGACCTGGTCGAAACCATCGTCGGCGACATCGCCGACGAGCACGACGAAATCGAAGGCCCCATGCTCACCGAGCGCCCCGACGGCGCGCTGGATCTCAACGCCCTGCTCCCCGTCGAAGATTTCGAAGCGAAAATGGGCACGATCCTCTCCGACGACGAACGCGCCGCCGACATCGAGACCATCGGCGGCCTGGTCTTCAACCTCGCCGGCCGCGTCCCCACCAAAGGCGAAATCATCCCCCACCCCTCCGGCATCGAATTTTTAGTCCTAGAAGCCGACGCCCGCCGCATCCGCCGCCTCCGCGCCCGCAAAACCGTCGCCCAAGATGCCGCACCCTAACCCCCCAACCCCGGGCCTCGTCATGCCAGAATCGTAGGGCGGAAAAGCGAAGCGTCTTCCGCCACTTCTCCCGCCACGACAGGCGCAGTCCGCATTGAGCACGCCATATGACCGACCCAACACCCCCACCCCCCGCCTACCTCGAATCCATCCTCTGCCTCACCGCCTTCGCCGCCGGCGCGGTGGACGTCATCAGCTTCACCCGCCTCGGCGGCATTTTCGCCTCCGCCATGACCGGCAACCTCGCCTTCCTCGGCATCTATCTCGCCCGCCTCTCCTTCTATTCCGCCATCGGCTCCACCATCGCGCTCTGCGGCTTCATCGCCGGCGCCGCCCTCGGCCACATTTTTACCCGCGGCAAATCCCGCCCCGAGTCCTTAAAAATCCTCCTCGGCATAGAAATCCTGCTCCTCCTGGCCGTGGTGATCCTCTGGTTTCCCTTCGCCCATAAAAACGGCAGCCTCGCCGCCGACATCCTCATCGCCCTGCTCTCGGTCTCCATGGGCCTGCAAAGCATCACCGGCAAAAAAATCAACCTCTCGAACATCCCCACCGTGGTCTTCACCAGCACGCTCACCAACCTCGTCATCGGCCTCACCGACGCGCTCGCCGCCGAAAAATTCATCCTCCCCAAAGACACCAAACGCCAGGCCGCCTCGTTCTCCTGCTATTTTCTCGGCGCCCTCGCCGCCGGCATTCTCGCCTACCTCAACGCCGCCGCCCTCCCATGTCTCCCCGCCGCCGCCATCGCCGCCGCCCTGGCCATCAAAATCCTGCAACAAGTGGAATAAATCCATGGAACAAGAACTCGCCTTGCGTCCCTTCCTGCCCGCCAAAGACTTCGAAGCGTCCAAGGCTTTCTACCAGGCGCTAGGCTTTACGCTGACCTTGGAAGACGAAACCATCGCCATTCTAAAGCTCGGCAGCTTCAGTTTCATCCTGACAAAATTTTACCACCAGCAAGCCGCCGAAAATCTAATGCTGCAACTCATGGTGCGCAACGTGGAAACCTGGTGGACGCGGGTAACGGACGCGAACCTCGAGCAAAACTTCGGCGTCAAACCCCCCCGCGCCCCCGCGATGCAGCCCTGGGGCATGAAAGTCGCTTTCTTATTCGACCCCGCCGGAATCCTCTGGCACATCGCCGAATCCCTCTTCTAACACGTACCAGCGTTATTTTTGACGCTTTGCCCTCTCCACGTCATGCCAGCGCATGCTGGCATCCACGGCTTATCCGCAAAAGCCCTGAACTCTCCTACTGATTCACCGTCTGCGTATGCGTCTCCTGCGTCGTCACCGTCCCCGGCGCCATCGGCTGCGCCGCCGGCGCAACCGTCGTTTCCTCGGTCGTCGTGGTCGTCGTCTGCGGCACCGGCGGACTATCGCAAGCCGCCAGCATCAAAACCGCGCCCGCGGCCAGCACCCCTATTGCACGGCGCATGATCAATCCCCCGGCGTGGTGGTGGTGGTCGTGGTAATCTTCTTCGTAATCACCTCTTCCGGCGGCGGCACGATCGTCGTGGTCGTGCTGCTATCGCTCGCGGCCGCATCCCCATTCCCATACGTCGTCTGCGTGGACTGATACGTATTCCCATAAGCATCCACGGCCTTTTTCGTAACCGTGGTGCTCAGCGTCCCCGCCGGCGGCGCCACAACCGGCGCCACGGTGGTGGTGGTTTCAGACGTGGTGGTCTGCGCCAGCGCGGCCCCTCCAGACAGCAGCATTGCTGCCGCCGCGGTAAGCAAAATCTGTTTCATGGTGATTTCCTCTACAAAATAAAAAAGGCAAGAAGTTACTTTTTTGAAAAAAAAGTAACCAAAAAACTTTTGCTCCGCTTCGCGCCGTGTTGGCCCGCTACGGGCCAACACGGCGCGAAGCGGCCAAAAGTTTTTGCGCGCTTTTTTCAAAAAGCGCTGCTTACTTACTTTCTTCCTGTTAGTGATAAGCCCCGCCGCCCAGCCCCCCGGCCAGCCACAGCACCAGCAGCACAATCACAATCAGCCCCAGCACGCCGCCGGAACCATACCCGCCATAACTGCGATGCGCATAATATCCGCCGCCCCCGCCAAACAGCAGGACGAGCACGATGATAATGAGAATAAGGCTCACGTTGCGTTCTCCAAAAAAATTGTTTTCTGAATCGGTAAATTGTGGGCCGGTGCACCATCGAAAAGATGCCGCGTATTAAAACGCGGTCACCGCACGGACATATCGGGCCGCTTGACTCTCGTCCGCCAATGAGAACAAATGGTGAACATGATCCCCCTGCCTCTCTCGCCCCCGGATGGCCCGCCGCATTTGCCCCAGCCCCGCCTGGCGGCCAGCGCGGTGCATGAAATGCGCGGCCCGGAGGGCAATTTCGCCCATCTGGCCTTCGCCGTCCTGCTGCTGGCGCAAGCCGCCGCCGGCGCGCCGGTGCTATGGGTCAGCACCGCCCAAAACGCCTATCCGCCGGGCCTGGCCTGGCTGGGCCTGGACCCCGCCAACATCCTGTTCGCCCAGGCGCGGGACGACGCCGCCTGCCTCGCCACGCTGGAAGTCGCCTTGCGCGGCGGCATGACCGGCATCGCGGAGGCCGGCATGTTCACCCGCCTGGCCGCCCGCCGCCTGGCGCTGGCGGCGCGCGAGGGCGGCGGCTGGGGTTTTATTCTGCGCCACGCCCCCCGCCACACGCCGCAGGATTCCTCCGCCTGCGCCACCCGCTGGTTCATCGAACCCGCCCCCGGCGGTTTTCGCGCGGAGCTGCTCTACGCCAAAGCCGGCCGCCCCGGCGTGTTTTTCTTTGAGGTGACGGAGGGTGATCATGACAAAACGCCGCCTGCTCTCACTGCAATTCCCGAACGGCCCGAACAGCGCCGCGCCGCCGGCTGATCTGCCCGCCCTGGCGCTCTGGTGCCAGCAATATTCTCCGCTCACCGCGGTGGCGCCGCCGGACGGCGTCTTCATCGACATTTTCGGCTGCGCCCATCTCTTCGGCGGCGAATTTTTGCTCCGCGCCCACATCCTCAAACGCCTGCCCGACGCGCGCATAGCCATCGCGGACACCGCCCAAGCCGCCTGGGGTCTCGCAAGATTTGGAGAACCTGGCAGCGAAGATCTAAAACCCCTCCCGCTCGCGGCTCTCGGCCTCGACGACCGCACGATCACAAAACTTCGCCGCGTCGGCATCCGCCGCATCGGCGAGCTCATGCGCCTGCCGCGCGCCGAACTCACCGCCGGCTATGGCCCAGAACCCGCCCGCAAACTCGCGCAAGCCCTCGGCACCGCCCCCGAAAGCCTGCCATTCATCAAAGCCCCCCCCGAATGGCGCGAGATTCTGCAATTCCCCGAACCCATTTTTGCCCCCGCCCAACTGCAAGCCGCCTTGGGCAAACTAACAGCGCGTCTATGCCCCAAACTCGCCGCCGCCCGCCTCGGCGCCACCACCCTCACCGCCCTGTTCTACCGCGTCGACTCCCAGCGCCCCGAAATCACCCTAAAATTCGCCGCCCCCTGCCGGGACGATCCGCAAATCATCAAGCTATTGAACGAAAATCTCAAAACCATCGACCCCGGCTTCGGCGTGGACGCCATCACGCTCACCGCCGAACAAACCGAACCCCTCGCCCCCACGCAAATCTCCCTGGAACGCCAAAAACCGGATTATTCAAAGCCCACTAACATCCTCCTCAACCGCCTCGGCCCCGAAAAAATCTGGCGCGCGCAGCCGCACGCCAGCCACATCCCGGAATACGCCGTCCGCCGCCGCCCCATCACCCTGCCCCCCGTCCCCTGGCAAAAACCCAGCTTCAAGCGCCCGCTAAAACTCCTCGAAAAACCCGTCCCCATCACCGTCATCGCCCCGGTGCCGGACGATCCGCCGGTGCAATTCTCCTGGCGCGGCAAAAGCCACCGCATCCGCAAAGCCACCGGCCCGGAGCGCATCGCCCGCGAATGGTGGCGCCACGAGCACGACAACGCCCGCCCCGAATCCGAAAAACTCCGCGACTACTACGCGGTCGAAGATTCTGACGGCGCCAAATTCTGGCTCTTCCGCGCCGGCCCCCACGGCGGCACGAAGCCCGTGCAGTGGTTCATCCACGGATTTTTTGGTTAAGGTTTTTGGCAGTAAGGAGTTACTTTTTTTGAAAAAAAAGTAACCAAAAAAACTTTTGCGTGGGGGCTTTGCCCCTCCGGTGTCTCTTTAATTGCCCCCAGCGGGGGCAATTAAAGAGACACCGGAGGGGCAAAGCCCCCACGCAAAAGTTTTTTGCGCGCTTTTTTTCAAAAAAGCGCTTCTTTCTTCCCTCTCTAAGCCGCCAGCCCAATCCCCTCCAGCCGATCCTCCAACTCCTCCCCCGCCTCCCGCAACGCCTCCAGCATCGCCGCATCCGGCGCCCAATAGCTCCGCTCCTGCGCCTCGATCAGCCGGCTCGTCAGCCTGGCCGAGGCCGTCGGGTTCAACTTCGCCAGCCTTTCCCGCATCTCCTTATCCAGCACAAACGTTTCGGTGATGCGCTTATACACCCAGGGGTCCACGGACCCTGTGGTCGCGGACCACCCCAGCGCGTTCGTCACCTGAGATTCCAGTTGCCGCACGCCCTCATGCCCATGCACCAGCAAATCCTCGATATATTTCGGGTTCAGCGTCCGCGTCCGCATTTCCAGCGCCACCTGCTCATTCAGCGTCCTAACCAGCCCCTCCCCGCGCGTCTGGTCCCCGATATACAGCGCCGTCTGCCCGCGCGTCCCCCGCGCCGCGTCCACCGCTTTCGTCAGCCCGCCCAGCCCATCAAAATAATGGTCCACGCTCGTCACGCCCAGTTCCAGCGACTCCAAATTCTGATAAGCCGCCTCAACCGTTTTCAAAACCGACGAAAACACCGCATCATGCCGCGCCGCCTTCCCATCCACGCCATAAGCAAACCCCTTGCGCTGCACATAAGCCCGCCCGAGTTCATCCTCATCCTGCCAAGCGCCGGTCTCGATCAACTGATTCACATTCGCCCCATAAGCGCCCTCCTGATTCGAAAACACCCGCAGCGCCGCCTCCTCAACCGTCCCGCCTTTCTCCGCCAGCAGCGCCAGCACGTGTTTTCTAACAAAATTCCGCTCAACGGGCTCATCGGCCCGAGCCGCCAACAACGCCGCCTCCGCCAGCAATTTGGTCTGCATCGGCAACAAATCTCGGAAAATGCCGGAAAGCGTCACCACCACATCCACCCGCGGCCGCCCCAATTCCGCCAGCGGCACCAATTCCGCCCCGCACAGCCGGCCATAACCATCCCGCCGCGGCCTGGCCCCCAGCAGCCACAGCGCCTGCGCCAGCGGCCCGCCCTCGGATTTCAGATTATCGCTGCCCCACAGCATCATCGCCACCGTCTCCGGCAACGCCCCGCCATCCCCCACGTGCCGCGCCAAAAGTTTCTCGGCTTGCCGGGCGCCATCCCGCACCGCATATTCAGTCGGCATCCGGAACGGATCAAACCCATACAGATTCCGCCCCGTCGGCAGCACCGCCGTCGTCTTCAGCAAATCCCCCCCCGGCGCCGGCCTTATATATTTCCCATCCAGAGCGGAAAGAATCCCCGGCAATTCGTCATCCCGCGCCAGCAGCGCATCCACCCGCGCCCGCTCCGCCGGCTCCGTTATCCCCGCCGCATCCATCACCCTCGCGCGGGCCCCAGCCTCGGGCGGAGCCCCCACCACATGCAACCCTTCCGGTATCAGAGTATATTCCACCTCCAAAACCTTCTCCCACAGCACATTCATCTCGGCCGAAAAGTCCACCCAAGCCGGCTCGGCCGCACAAAAATCCAACCCGCTCGCCTGCGCCTGCACCAATTCCACCAGCGCATCGCGCTCCGCCGCCCCCGGCGCCAGCCCCCGCGCCCGCGTCAGCGACGTTTTCAACTCCGTCAGCCCCTTATAAAGCCCCGCGGCCGCCACCGGCGGAGTCAAATAACTCACCAGCGTCGCCATCCCCCGCCGTTTCGCCAGCATCCCCTCGGACGGATTATTCGCCGCATAAAGATAAAAATTCGGCATCGCCCCAATCAGCCGGTCCGGCCAGCATTTGCCGGAAAGACCCACCTGTTTCCCCGGCATAAACTCTAGCGCCCCATGAGTCCCAAAATGCAACAACGCATCCGCCCCAAAATCCTCACTCAGATACCGGTAAAACGCGCAGAACGCATGCGTCGGCGCAAAACTCCCCTCGAACAACAGCCGCATCGGGTCGCCCTCATACCCAAACGCCGGCTGCACCCCCACAAACACATTCCCAAATTTCTCGCCCATCACAAAAATCGACGCCCCATCCGTCAACTGCCTTCCCGGCGCCGGCCCCCAAACCTTCTCCAATTCCGCCAGATGCGTCTCCCTTCGAATATGCGCATCCCGCGCCACCAGCGCCCCCACATTCGCCGGCGTCCCGTATTTCTCCGCATTCCCCTTAAGAATGCGCGCCCGCAGCTCATCCACACTCTCCGGCACGTCCACGGAATACCCCGCCCCGCTCATCGCCCGCAGCGTATTCAGCAACGACTCGAACACCGACAAATAAGCCGCCGTCCCGCTCGCCCCCGCATTCGGCGGAAAATTAAACAGCACAATCCCAATTTTCCGCTCCGCCCTTACCGACTTCCGCAGCCGCGCCAGCCGCCCCACCCGCGCCGCCAGCCTTGCCGCCCGCTCCGGATGCACACACATCCGCCGCCGCTCCAGCGCGTCCCCCCCGCCATGCCGCCCGCCAAAAATCATCGGCATCGTCGCGCCATCCAGCTCCGGCAGCGCCACCATCAGCGTCGCCTCCACCGGCGTCAGCCCGCGAGCATCCGCCTCCCACTCCTCGATCGTCTGAAATTCCAACGGCGCCGCCACCACATAAGGCACATCCAGCCCCGCCAGCACCGCCTCCGCCGCCGCCGAGTCATTGTAAGCCGGCCCGCCAACAAACGAAAACCCCGTCAGCGACACCACCGCATCAACGCAACAAACCCCATCCCGCACAAAATATTTCTGGACCGCACTCCGCTGGTCCAACCCCACCGCGAAAATCGGCAGCACATTAAACCCCTCCGCCTCGAACGCGGAAATCACCCCGTCATAATGCGCCGTATCCTCCGCCAAAATATAAGACCGGAGCAAAAGAATCCCAATCGTCCCGCGCGCGTAACGGCAATGCGGCACCCCGCCCACCTCCTCCGCAATCCGCGGCGCCGCCCTTGGATGATAAACCCCCAATTCCGGATACTCGATCGGCATCGGCGGCATTTTCCCAGCCCTTAACGCCGCCCGTTCCCCGCTGGCATATTTATGCACCAACAACCGCACCAGATTCTCAAAATTCCCCGCCGACCCCGCCAGCCAATACTGCATCCCCAGAAAATAAATCCTCAGATCCTGCGCCGTCCCCGGAATAAATTTCAGAATTTTAGGCAAATTCCGCAGCATCTTCATCTGGCTCTCGCCAGCGGAAAGCTTCGCCGTCCCCGTCCGCTTCCCCTTCAATTTCTTCAGCATCGCCAGCGGCCCGCCCGGCTCGTTCCCCATATCCAGCCGCCCCAGCCTGGTCTGCTTCACCACCTCGGCGGCCGACAACGCACAGAACATCGCGTCACACCCATCCCGCCGCGCCGCCAGTTGCGCCGCCACCAGCCTTACATGCTCATCCAAAAACAGCATCGTCGCCACGACGATATCCGCCCCCGCAATCGCCTCATGGCACGCCGCCAGCGCGGAAGAATCGGTCCCGAACTGGTCCGCCGAGTGCAACTCCACCCGTATCCCCGGCCACGTCTTCCGCAGCGCCCCCTCCGCCGCCGCCGCCGCCCCCGCCAGGTGGCTATCCATCGTCACGATCGCGACAAGCAATCCGGGCTGTAGGAGCGCCGTCTCTGGGGTCCGATGCATCCCGGTCAATTTATAATCCTCCTCCAGAGTACGGCCCCCAACCCTATGCCGCCCGCCGCGCAAGTGTCAATAAATATGTACGTCAATAAATGTTGACACTCGCCGCCCGTCCGCGCCAAACTCCTGGCAACAGGAGACCGCCCATGCCCCTCACCGACGAAATTTTCGACGTAGTCGTCATCGGCGGCGGCCCCGCCGGCGCCACCGCCGCCGAGCACCTGGCCCATTCCGGCCGCAAAGTGCTCCTCCTGGACAAAGCCGGGCGTATAAAACCCTGCGGCGGCGCCATCCCCCCCCGCCTCATCCGCGACTACGACATCCCGGAACACCTCATCGTCGCGCACGCCCGCGGCGCCAAAATTTTCGCCCCCAGCGGCCGCGCCGAAATGATGCCCATCGACGACGGCGGCTATGTCGGCATGGTGGACCGCGACGTATTCGACGAATTTTTGCGCACCCGCGCGGCCGACGCCGGCGCCGTCCGCGAAACCGGCCTGTTCCAAAAAATCACCCGCGAATCCTCAGACCATTGCACCGTCCACTACCACGCCGGCCAATCCTCCGCCGCGCCGGAGAAAAAAATCCGCACCAAACTGGTCATCGGCGCCGACGGCGCCGTCTCCGCGGTCGCCCGCCAGGAAATCCCGGGCGGCACCAAAACCAAACACGTTTTCGCCTACCACGAAATCATCCGCTCCCCCGCCCCCTCCGCCGACTGGGACGCCAACCGCTGCGACATCTACTACCAAGGCGCCGTCTCCCCGGATTTCTACGGCTGGGTTTTCCCGCACGGTGACACCGCCTCCATCGGCACCGGCAGCGCCAAAAAAGGTTTTGCCCTGCGCGAAGCCGTCGGCGCCCTGCGCGCCTCCGCCGGCCTCACCGACGCCAAAACCCTCCGCAAAGAAGGCGCCCCCTTACCAATCAAACCCCTAAAAACCTGGGACAACGGCAAAGACGTGGTTCTGGCCGGCGACGCCGCCGGCGTCGTAGCCCCCGCCAGCGGCGAGGGCATCTACTACGCCATGTACGGCGGCCAGCTAGCCGCCGAAGCCGCCGAAACCGCCCTAGCCACCGCCAACCCCAAAGCCCTGGCCTTGGCGCGCAAAAACTTCATGAAAGCCCACGGCCAGGTCTTCATGGTCTTAGGCTTCATGCAAAACTTCTGGTACAGCACCGACAACCGCCGCGAACGCTTCGTCAGAATCTGCGGCGACAAAGACGTCCAATCCCTAACCTGGACCGCCTACATGAACAAAGTGCTCGTCCGCGCCAAACCCGCCGCCCACCTCCGCATCTTCGCCAAAAACATAGCCCACCTAACCGGCCTAGCCCGCGCCTAACCCGGGCCTAACCCGGCACCCCCTCCACGTCATGGCCGGGCTTGACCCGGCCATCCACGCCTTTCCGGCCGTGTCGTGGTTTTCACCAACAAGCGACCGTAGGGCGGATGAAATCCGCCATCTTTACCTGCCCCGCGCATGCCGGTTGATGTGGCCCTGAAAAAAAACCATTCCAAATCCGGCCATTTTCCATTACCCTCCCGCAATGTCCACCTACCGCCGCAACCGCGTCCCCGGCGCCGCCTATTTCTTCACCGCCAACCTCGCAGACCGCCGATCCGACCTCCTCGTGCGCGAAATCGCCACCCTCCGCGCCGCCATCCGCGCCGTCCTGCGCGAAACCCCATTTCACATCGACGCCAGGGTCGTCCTCCCCGACCACTTGCACTGCATCTGGACCCTCCCCGAAAACGACTCCGACTATTCCAACCGCTGGCGCGCCCTCAAAACCAACTTCACCAAAACCCTACGCAACCAACAACCACCAAACACACCCCCCCGCCCCATCTGGCAAAACCGTTTCTGGGAGCACACAATCCGCGACGACCACGACTACCGCACCCACATGGACTACATCCATTTCAACCCCGTCAAACACGGCCTAGCCCCCCACCCCGCCGCCTGGCCCCACTCCACCTTCCAAAAATGCGTCGCCCTAGGCCTCTACCCCCCCTCCTGGTCCTCCCCACCCGAGCCTCCCACCACCCCCAACATGGGCGAACGCCCCTAAACCCCAAAACTCCCTCCA
>Ga0116231_10010792_pt1 | contig 14437 bp, 7 predicted proteins | sample S1TSphgellanicum_2_FD_89695 | JGI IMG/M metagenome (GOLD analysis project Ga0116231, IMG submission 89695) | Host-associated microbial communities from peat moss isolated from Minnesota, USA - S1T2_Fd - Sphagnum magellanicum MG | ecosystem: Host-associated > Plants > Peat moss > Unclassified...
CACGGCTTTGAGGACGATAGGCGCGGGATGGAGCGGATCGGCGGCTGCCGCGCCGTCGTCCGTGGCGGTGGGAGTGCCGTCGGCGTTGGGTGGAGGGGTCAGGCTCGGTAACCGTTCCGCGGCGAGATCGGCGGCTCGCTGCGCCTCCGCTTTCTGAGCGTCGGCCTTCATCTGCTGCGCGGTCGCGTCGCCGGTGGCCAGGTCCTGCTGCGCGACGGCTGGAAGCTCCGACTGCGTGCCTGTGATGACGAGGACCTCTTCAAGCTGCGCCAGGTTCACGGCGGGATGGACGCGGATGAGGGTGTAGAGCTGACGGTCGCGGTCCGGCGCGATGGACTCGATCGTCCCAACTTTCAGGCCGCGAGGAAAGATCTGGTCGCCGCCCGAGGTGAGGACTTCTTCGCCGGGCTTGATGCGCGAATCCGCGGTAAGATTACCGATCTGGACGCGGCCGTCGGGGCCGCCGCGGACGATGGCCCGGATGCGCGTGCTGGCGAGGATGACACCTGCTCCCGACGAAGGGTCGTCGATCTCCAGGACCTGGGCGGTGTGCGGGAAGACGTCGCGGATCTTGCCGACGATGCCGTCCGGCGTGATGACGGCCATATCGGGCTTGAGGCCGAAGTCCGCGCCCTTGTCGATGAGCAAGACCTTCGAGGAATCGACGCCGCTGGTGCCGATCACCTGCGCCGCAACGGTGGCGTTCACATACTGCTCACGGAAGGCGAGCAGCGCCTGTAGCCGACGGCCCTGCAGGGCATCCTCGGCGAACTCGGCCTGTTCCAGGCGCAGTCGCGCGACCTCCTTCTCGAGGTCGGCGTTCTGCTGCCGGGTGCGGCGAAGGTCGATGTAGTTGTTCCAGTTGCCGCGAATGCCCCGGCCGAAGAACGCGGTGACGCGCTCAAACGGAGCGACCGCGCCCGCAGCCCACGACCGCAGCAGCGTCACCTTGCGGCCGTCCGGCTGGCTGGGGCCGCGAAGGTCCCGCACCTGCACGGCGAGCAGGATCGTCTGCGCCAGCAGAACGGCGACCAGCACCAGGGCATTCCTGTAACGGACGAAGAAAGATTCCATTGGGTAAAACGCGGCCTCTCTCCATTATCCAGCAGATTGCGCTCGCGGGAATGCTAAGGGAGATGCGAGGAAGAGACTTCCGCGCGACGTCCACAATGAATTCCTTGCGGATCGACTTTGTGGATCCGACCCGTATTCTCCAGGCCGGCGAGACCGCTCGATTTACCTTTCATTGGGCAGCCAGAGGCCACTGAGAAGGCCGGGACTACCGTGTTTCGGTACTCCAGCCTGGCCACAGCGAACTGCTGCCCGGCTCCTTCTGAATGGCAGCGCTCGTGTGAACGTGGATGCGCCGTTGAAGATGCATCGCCCGAATTGAGCGGCACTCAATTCCGCAAGGGGGGACTCTGGAATGGGTCGCTGCTCCTACGGAACATAGCCCGGCCCGCGTAGTACCATGCCAGGGAGCGCCCCGGTCATATTGCCGGAGTCAATAACTGGCACGCCGTTGACCAGGACAAAGTCCATGCCCGCCGAGAATTGGTTTGGATCTTCGAAGGTCGATTTGTCGGTGATCTTCTCGGGATCAAAGACCACCACATCCGCCCACATGCCCTGCTTGAGGACGCCGCGGTCGGTGAGCCGCATGCGCTGCGCGGGAAGCGCGGAGAATTTGCGGATGGCATCGGCCAGCGTGAGCTCTTTCTCTTCGCGAACGTACTTTCGCAAGATGCGGGGAAATGTGCCGTAGGCGCGAGGGTGAGGATGCTCGCGGCCGAGCAGGCCTTCCGGCGACGTGCCCTGCGAGTCGTTGTCAATCGAAACCCATGGCTGCTTCAACGCAAGCACGACGTCGGACTCATTCATGCCGAAGACAGCGACATTGGTGAAGGCCTTGTCCTTGATGAGAATGTCGCAGAGCGCGTCGATGGCGTCTTCATGCCACATCGCAGCCACTTCACTCAGGCGCTTGCCTTGGAGCGGCAGAAGCTCCGGGTTCTGCACGACCGCGATCTGAATGGCGTCGGGACCGGGAATCTCGAGCCACTCGTTGTCCCAGGCTTTGCCGGTGGAATCGGGGCCGGGGGTCGTCATGTCCTTGCGAATGCGCGCGCGGGTAGCGGGGTCTTTCAGGCGTTCGACGAGTTGCGCGTCGCCGCCGTCATGCGCCCAGGGCGGGACGAATGCGGAAAAGGAGTTGAACCAGGCGGTGTAAGCGTAGGTGTCGGCACTTATGTCCACGCCGGAGGCGCGATACTGGTCGATCTTCGCGACGATCTGCGGCATGCGGCCCCAGTTTGCCTTGCCCGCGGATTTAAGATGCCAGATCTCGACGGGAACGTGCGCCTCGCGGCCGATCCGGGCGGCTTCGTCGATGGAGTTGAGCACCCCATCGCCCTCGCTCCGCATGTGCGTGGCATAGATGCCGCCGAAGGGTGCGGCCGCGCCAGCAAGGGCGATCAGCTCTTCAGTTGTTGCGTAGGGCGCGGGCGCGTATTGCAATGCGGTTGAGACGCCAACGGCACCGTCGCGCATTGCCTGTTGAACGAGCTCCTTCATCTCGCCAAGCTGCGGCGCGCCGGGTTGCACGTCGGCGTCGCCGAGTACCATCCTTCGCACCTGGGTTGCGCCCACGTAGCTCGCCAGGTTGATGCCCATGCCCTGTTTTTCAAGGCGCGCGAAGTACTGGCGGAAGGTCCGCCAGTCGGGTGCGATCTTGTAATGTCCGTAGCTGGCGCGGTCGGCAGCGAGGATTGCGTCGTTCAGTGGGGCGACCGATCCGCCTTCGCCCGTGATCTCGGTCGTAATGCCCTGGTAGATCTTCGAGGGGAGCCTAGGGTCGACGAGGATGCTCAACTCCGACTGGCCGAGCATGTCGATGAAGCCCGGTGCTACCACTTCCCCATGTGCGTTGATGGTGCGCTTTGCGTCCGCACCCGCAAGGTTGCCAATCGCGGCGATGCGACCGTAGCGGATGCCGACGTCGCCTGAATACCAGGGCGAACCGGTGCCATCGATGATGCGGCCATTTGCGATAACGACGTCAAATGGCTGCTTCGAAGAGGGTACCTGCGATGAGACGGAGAGAACCACAGACAGGGTCAGTAAAAGCAAGCAGATAGGACGCATCTATTCGATGACCTTTCAGACGGTATGTTGCTCTCCAGAGGCCGCTCTTTCGGATCTACCAGCTGCCTCTTTCGCCGAGCACGTCAATGAGCGAACAGATCCGGTCCGCGCCATTCTTCCAATTCGTATGAATCGCTTTTTCGATCGCCTTCGCGTTGCGCTTCGCGATTGAGGAGATAATCTCCTTGTGTTCCGAGACGGAATAAGGGATGTTCTGAGCGATTCTATGAACATAGAGGCGCCAATATCGCTCAATCTGCGGCTGCACCATTTGATGGAGAGAGCGCAGGCGTGCTCCGCCGCCGGCAATAACGAACTCGCGGTGAAACTTTGAATCCAATTCGAAGACATCGCCTGGATGCATCAGGTTCGCGTCCGCCACACCCTGCAATTTCTCGTTGAGATCGCTCATTCTCTTGCAAAGCCCGTCCAGTGCATGATCGTCAAGCGCAATAGTTAGAGTGCCGGCCAAAGACTCAATCTGGGCCACGATTAAATACAGCTCCTGCGCATCCAGTTTGGTCAGCGGGGAGATGCGCAAGCGGGAGTTTGCACCCGCCGGGGGGTCGACGATAAACCCCTCCTGCTGAAGAAGCTGAAGCGCGCCGCGAATCGGGGTGCGGCTGAAGCCGAGACGCTCTGTCAACTCCGCTTCAACCACCCAGGAACCGGGAGCGATCTGTCCCTCTACGATCAACTCGCGCAACTTCAGCACAGCGGAGCTCACGCTCTCGCCGCGTTTGACCGTTTGGGTCTTTCTTGTCTTCGTCGCTAATTTGCTCGGTTTCATATGTTCCGGTCTTGGTCCTCGGGAACTGCCCCGGTGAAGTCACGTGCCTATTTGCGTTCGTCGCGAATGGCGGCACAGTTCCGGGCGAAGCGCCCGCCTCGGTTGAAATAGAGCGAAGCTTTCGGTTCTCCGGATCCGAGACGCAGGCTCAACGCATGCCGATTGCTCTAAACATAGTACACATAAGTGCATACATCTACGGAATTCGTGTGCGATGATCGGCTCGACTTCACTTCATTTCCAGAATGTAGGTTGCACGCTCTGTGCTCCGCCGGAATCCAGTCACTGCAAGCCCATCGCTGAACATGGCCTGAAGTTGCGTCCGCAGCCGCGCCTGTTCTCGAAGGCGGTCGCTCAACGCCATCTCCGCCGTTCCGGCCGCCGCATGAAACTCAATGAGTTTGCTCGCCTTTGCCGGTTGCGGCCGTTCTCCTTTGAGCAAGCCTTCCACGCGCGGACTGTCGAGCTTCCACTCGATCACCATCCTGTCAGTAGGTACGCCCCCATGCAGCGGGCTGCTTGTCGTTCCATAGAAGTTGGGCAGATAACGCGTTCCAATTCCCCCAAGCACGGACAGATTGAAGTAGGCATTTCTTGTCTGCATCGGGTCGTAGGTCCATGAAATCAGGTTCACGCCTCTGCGCAGCGCATCCTCCCGCTGAGCGAGCTTGATCAGCTTGCCGAGACCGCGGTTCTGGTATTCCGGAAGCACACCAACCATGTGGGAATGAAAGTGGAAACGTCCTCCCTCGGAGGAGCCAAAGGACAAGGCGAGCGCAACCATTTTGCCGCCGTCGAAAGCGCCCAAAGCCTGTCCGCCAAAGCAGGCCGCCGCGGAGAACACATTGGATGGAATTACATCGCAGTCACTGTATCCCCAGGTCCGCCTTTGGAGCTCGATTGCCTGCTGGAAGTGGTGCTGTTCTTGCAGCGGTTGGACATCTATACCGAGGCCGTTTCCGAAAGCGATGGCGCTGAGCATTGAGTGATTGCTCCTTCTCCGGTGATTCTACAATATGTATGCATAAATGAATGCAATAAAAAGTGCAAATGTTATCATCGTTTCAGTATGCTGTTGCTGGGCGGGCAGGCGTTTCGCGCGCGCCAGCGGCACTGACCATTTCTCTTTCCCGGAGACGCAAATGCATCTCATCTCTGCTGACACGCCGCAAACAGAAGCTCCAACGCAGCCCTCGCTTTCGCGCGTTCTCGGCGTTCGCGACGGCATCGCAATCGTGGTCGGGACCGTGATTGGATCCGGTATCTTCCTGGTCCCGGGTCCAATCGCGCAACAGCTTCCCACGCTCACCCTTGCGCTCTCAGTCTGGGTAGCTGGCGGACTCCTCAGCTTGTTTGGAAGCCTCTCGCTCGGAGAACTGGCCGCGGCGTATCCCGGCGCGGGAGGCCTCTACGTTTATCTGCGGCAAGCCTACGGAAGGCCGGTTGCCTTCCTCTACGGATGGGCCCTCTTCAGCCTTATTCAGTCCGGCAGTATTGCCACACTGGGCTCCGGGTCAGCTTGTATCTCTCCAAACTCATCCCCCTGACGCCATTAGCATGCAAGATCATTCCCATCGCCTGCATTCTTCTGTTTTCGCTGATCAATCTGTTCGGAATGCGCCTGGCGCGACTCGTGCAGAACCTGGGCACAATTAGCAAGGTTGCCGGACTTGCGCTGGTATTCGGCCTGCTGATCAGCCGGGGTCGCCCATCTCTCTTGCGTCTCGAAGTGCCTCACGCTCCATCGCCCGCCCTGTTACTTGGGTTTGGGACGGCACTTACTGCCGTGCTTTGGGCATATGAAGGCTGGCATGTTGTTTCCTTCACTGCCAGCGAGTTTCGGGCCCCCTCGCGCGACCTGCCCAGGAGCCTGGTATGGGGGACTCTGATTGTTACTGCAGTCTATTTGTTGCTCAACGTCGCATACTATTCGGTCTTGTCCTCAGCGCAAATCGCAGCGGGAAGCAGCACGGCAGCCGTTGCCATGAAAACCGCATGGGGAGAAGGCGCTCTGCTCCTGGTCTCGGCAGTGGTGCTCACATCTATTCTGGGGGCGACGAACGGCATGATCATGACCGCGCCCCGCGTTTACTACGCAATGGCGAGGGATGGTGTGTTCTTCGCGAAGTTCGGCGAGATCAGCAGGAAATTCCACGTGCCAGTCTTCGCAATCCTCATGCAGTCCATTTGGGCCTCCGCTCTTACGCTCATGGGAAGTTTTCAGCAATTGTTTACCTATGTGGTATTTACCGCCTGGGTCTTCTATGGGTTGACGGTTGCGGCAGTGATTGTTCTGCGCCTGCGGGAACCGCTGCGCGAACGAAAGTTCCTTACCCCGGGTTACCCATGGACCCCCGCGGCCTTTGTGGTGGCGGCCGCGGGAGTGGCAGTGAGCACGATCATTGCCAGCCCGATTCATGCTGCCTTCGGGATCGCCTTGATCCTTGTTGGAGCGCCGCTTTACCTCGCATTCCGAGCCAAGCAAGAAGGACTGCGCTAAGCCATCTGGAGAAGGATGGAACTACTCGGGCGTCGCACTCCCGCTACTTCGGCGCGGTCTGCCGGTCCAGTTCTTCGAAGGTCACATTCGAAATCGCATAGTGCGGATAGCTGGAATAGTCGAAGTGCCACCACTCCACGTCATTGACTGTGAATCCTTCATGTTCCATGGTCCGGCGCAAGAGATCCCGGTGCCATCGTTCAATGGATGCGCCTCCCGGATAATAGGGATACGACCTTTCCGACATCTCGTCATAGCCTCCCGTCATACGAATGGGCAGGCCGGTCTTCAGGTCATACAGCGTCAAGTCGACCGCGCAACCGCGATTGTGACGCGACCCTTTACTGGGGTCCGCGACAAAGATCTTCTTGTCGTCAGGCGTGCCATCCCAAAACATCTTTGTGACATACCACGGCCGATAGGAATCATGGATCAGCAAGCCATAACCTAACTTACGAAGTGCCTGCGATGCGCGGGCTACAGCCTCCGCCGCGGGCCGCTGCATGTACGCGCGGGCCTCAGTATAAAGCGGCGCAGCCAGGAAGTTCCGGCTCGATGCGTATCCGATGTCCAGCTTGATCGATGGATCGAGTCGGTTTACCTCGACAAAGTCCGCAGGATAGAACGTGCCCGATTCGGTGGGCGGCAAGGCAGCCAGCGCTTCTTTGCGCAGGTCATCGACGGGCTTCAGCGGAGCAATCTGAAAGACAGCATCGTCTTTTTCTGTGGGCAGTCTCGGAAAGATAACTCGCCCAACTCGAACCCCTGAGATAGCACCATCCGCCGATCGCTGGAATACGGCAAGTTCGCCCTGATAATGGCCAGTCTGTGGGAGAGCAAACGTATCTCCGGCACGCGCCTCGAGGGCGGCGAATTCAAGCGATCCCGTCAAGAGATTCAGCTGGCCGCTCTCTTCGAGAACATACAGCTTATGGGAGTTCCAACCGTACTCGCCGATGAATTCCTTCAGACTCTGCTTGGGCTCAGATGGCGGCTCGTCCTTCTGCCTGCGAAATATGCGGCCGCCGATTGCGAGCGTGGAATCAAATTTGCCGGCCTCGTGAAACACAATAGGCACGGAATTGAACGCAAGGCGGCTATCCTCTACCCAATACGGCCCCCTATCCTTCAGGTCAATCAAGCGATTGTCGCCGCTCTGCGACAGTAGAACCCGACCACCGCGGTTGGTCAGCTTCACCCAGTCCGCATTGTTCTGGTAAACGCCCTCTGCCTCGCCGGCAATTGCCGAAGAAATAGCTCTCGCCGCCGGCCACGACGGAAGTGGTTCATGCGCCTTCGCACTGAGCGCGACTCTTAGCGCATACTCGGCGATATGATTGACCACGGCATTTGCGGAGTCGAGGTTCGCCATTACCACTACGCCGACTCTCTCACCCGGCAGGTATGCAAGCACAGACGAGAAGCCATCGCCGGCCCCATCTTTCCTCAAGAGCCTATGTCCGTCGATACCATTTTGTTTTAGGTAGCTCTCTATCGGACGGAAAGCGCCGTGAGCGATCGCAGCACTCAGGAAGCGGCCCATATCTTCTGCTGTCGATTGCATGCCTTCAGCTGGACTTTCACCGATCGGGAGAATTGGCACTGCAGCATTTAATCCGTCATAACTCCACATGGTGCCTTCGGCAATGCCATTCGAATCACGGTTTGGAATAAAGTCACTGTGAGTCATACCATACGGCTCGAAGATAGACTGGGTCATCAGCTCAGTGAAGGGATGAGCTGAAACGGTCTGCAGAATCAGCCCAAGCGTGGCGCCGCCAGCGGTGGAGAACTTTATCGTGGAACCCGGCGCATACACCAATTCAGTCTGATTCAGGCTGTCCACCGTGGCGCTCAGACTGCGCTCTGAGGTATCGAAGACAGATCCAATGGGCGGTTCGCGGACAAGGCCGGATCGGTCGAGCATAAGGTGTCTTACTGTAATCGTCCGGCCAAACGGATTTATTGGATGAAAGTCGCGCAGATAACTGTCGACAGGAGCGTCAAGGTTTAGTCGATTGCGCTGGGCAAGCTCAAGCGCGGCGATATTTGTGAAGAGCTGTGATAGCGATCCGATGCGATAGACTGTCTGCGCCGACGCGGCCCTTGTGTGTTGTGCATCTTCAAATCCGAACCCGTCAGCCCACACGATGTGTCGATCGTCGACGAGTACGATCGAAACCGAGGGAAGCTGTTTGTCGGTCATTTCGGCCGTAACTGTTCGCCTTAGAGAGTCGATGGCCCGCGACCAGTCGGGGGTTGGCGTCGCTTGTGAGAGACATAAGCCGCTCATCAGGGGCAGGCAAGGCAGGAAGAGGCTGACGATGATTTGCATTCGTCGAGGGACGGCGCGACGTCTGTACAGCACGATCTTGCTCATGAAATCTCCAAGGAGCCCGATGCATCGTAGACTCAGAGAGTTTACGACTCCCTTGCGTTCGGTTATGAGCTTGTCTAACAGTAGGCCCGAACGGGACCCTTGCACAACGGCCGGGATTCGGCGTTTCTCGGTCACTAAGAAAGGCAGTGTGCCAGGACTCCCCGACCGACGAGGAGACTCCCGGCACACTGGGTTGGCGTTCGGACTCAGTATCTGTCCTAGAAGCTGGCGCGAAGTGAGAATTGCTGCACGCGAGGCTGTGTCAGAGTATTCGAATAAACTCCAAAGTCACCGTTTCCGAACACCGATTGCAGCGATGTATTTGGATTGACATCGAAGCGAACGGAATTTGTTAGGTTGAAGACTTCCCAAGCGAACTTAAGAGAGACACCGTCTCGTACCTCAAAGGATTTGTTCAATCCGGAGTCGATTCCGAAGTACCCGTCGCCGCGGAACGCATTGCGCGTGCCGACTTCGCCGGGCAGCGGATACCGGATCGGCGAACCGGGCTGGTTGACGTTTGCTTCAAGTGAAGCCGGATCGGCGAAGACTTCAGGACCCTCGCCCGGAATGATGTGCTTGTGGAGCGCCACGGGCCCCTGCTTTACGAGGAACGACTGATAGTTCCAGGCGGTCGTCCAGCCTGAGCCGATCTGATCTCCGAAGGGCAACCCGCTTGTCAGGCGAGCCAATCCAGTAAGCTGCCATCCGCCCGCCAGGGCCTCCAGTAAACTGTTACCGTCGTGAAGGTAACGCCTCGAGTGACCAAACGGGAGGAGGTAGACCCAATCAGCCGTGAGCAAGTGCCGAACGTCATAGTCGGAGACAGCCCGATTCAGCTTAGGATTGAAGGCGTTCACGATTTGACTGAAGGAGTTATATCCCGTATACGATCCCGGCAAGTAATTTGTGTTGGCGCCACGCTCCGCGTCCGATCCCAGGTCGATCGACTTACTGAAGGTATAACTGAAGTCGGCTTGTAATCCCTGGTGCATGGGATGCCTCAGGATAACCTGCGCGGAGTTATAGCTTGTGGTACCGATAGACGAAAGCGTGGGTAGACTGTCGAACTGGCTCGCGAAGTAGCGGTTCGTCTTTCCGCCGCAACCAGGCGTGCAATTCACATCCATATTGTACAAACCGAAGGCAGCGTTCAACGGTGCGACTGCGTAGTTGTTGAAGATGTTCTGGGTGGCAGTATATCCAGGTGTCCCCGTGCCGCTGGCACCGAGACCGGCCGCGTCTGGAAACAGATTTTCAAAATATGGAATCTTGCCTACACTTGTCACGTTGATTCCCGAATAGATCTCCTTCTCGATCGTGTCGGCAGCGGTGAAATAGTCGGATCCGGATTGCGGGTCCACAAGATCTAGCGGCATTCCAAGATCGCGATTCTGCAGTGTTCTGCGACCGAAGCGACCGACATAGTCCGTTTCCAGGGTGAACCCTCCAGGAAGCAGCCGCTGAACGGAGAAATCAGCCTGGAACGAATGCGGTGTCTTCACCCCGTCATCCGCGGTAAAGCTAAGTTGGGTCTCCGCGCCAATCGGTGGAAGGAACGGAAAGTTGACGCTTCCACTTGGCGCCGGAAGACCGGAGGCCGCAATGGGGATGTTGGTGAGCCCCGTGAATCGCGGAGCGGCTTGGGTCGTCGTGTAGCCCGCCGCAGTTTGCTCCTGGCCAGAAAGGCCGGAGGACCCGTACGTCGCCATCATGTTTGCAATGGAGAGTCCGAAGTTGTCGTAGTTCAGTCCGCCACCTGCACGAATCGATGTCTTGGCGTCCAGTGCGTAGGCCACACCCACGCGGGGTGCAATATCGGCCTTTGCCATCTTCCACAAAGGGAGCCCTCCATTCGCTTTGCCAGACGGCACGTAGGAAAAATCAGGCTGAACGGATTCACCTTGCGATGCCGCCGCCACGCGATTTGCAAACCACTGGCTCAAACTGATATTCGGCGAGACCTGTTGTCCGTTCACTTCATAGGGTGTCTGGTTCAGGGAATGGCGGATGCCGTAAGTGATGGTAAGCTTGGGCGTAACCTGGTAGGTGTCCTGCAGATAATACTCAAATTGATTCGCCTTGAAGTCGCGGTCGATGTAACTACCCTCAGGCAACAAGGTGGCCTGCGTCTTCGAGGTGACCTTGTATTCGTAGTTCAAGTAGGTGGTTGCAACAACGCCCGCCAGATTCATCGCCGCGTAGCTGTAGGACTGGATAAAGTCTGAGTTGATTGCGGGAAATCCAAACGCCGAGGCGTCGAGATCCTGCCCTGTATTGGCAAGAGTGTCCCCCACCTCGCCCGTTGCCGACTGCGCGGAATTGAACGTCCCGTTATCTGTGCTGGAATTGTCGTGGATGAGGCGATAGTCAAGGCCGAATTGAAAATTGTGTCTCCTCTTCAGCCATGATAGGTCGTCGACCAAATTGGTCACTGGTACATCCGTAATTGTGGAATAGTTTTCCGACACAGGGTCGCTTACACTGGCCAGAGCGATATAACCTGCGGCTCCAGGCGCGCGATTCGAGAAGCCCTGCCTGGTATATCCGAAACGCAGGTTGTTGACGAGGCTCTGATTGATTGTCCAGATATCGCCCGCGGCGAGCCCTTTGGTGTTATCGCGATTCAGATTGCTTGGCGGCTGACCGGGAAATTGAGGGATTCCTGAGTTGCTGTCGTCTTGTAGATTGCCCCTTACAAACAAGCTGTGCCTGCTGGATAGGTTGTAGTCGATCCTCGCGATGTTGGTCCAGAGATTGATGGGGTTGGGTGCCGCCCAGGTGTAGGAGGCCGTGTTGTATCCATCGCCAGCGAGATTGCCATTCGGCAGCGGATAGGAGTTGAAGAGTTTCAGAATATTCGGATTGTCGCCCGGTCCCCAAGGGCAAGTGCCGAGAGCGAAGCAATGCGGGTCCGTAGAGGCAAACTGAGCCGGCGTCAGCGTGGTTTCGCCGCCCGAGACGTTCTCATAGGAAAGGTAGCCGGCGCGGAATGCGGCATTGGGCACAATCAAAGTGGATTGTTGGGCCTCAGCGGTGCGCTGCATTTCAAAATTGAGGAAGTAATAAAGCTTGTCTTTCTTAGCCGGGCCGCCAATTGCCGCTCCAAACGTGTTCCGGATCAATTCTCCAGGCTTGTTTGCTTCGCCATTCAGTGCCTCAGCTTCCTTGTTGAACCAGTTGTTGGCGGCCGTAGCCGTGTTCCTGTTGTACTCATAAAGGCTCCCGTGAAGAGCATTGGTGCCGCTCTTGGTAAGCACGTTCACCTGCGCGCCGGACGACCGTCCGGAGTCCGCTCCATTGTTGGAGGTGGTAACGCGGAATTCCTGTACCGAATCGATCGTCGGACGGAGCACGCCTTGAAACGCGTAACCATTTACCTGGTCGTTGTTATCCAGGCCGTCAAGCGTAATATTCCCCTGGTCCGACCGGGCACCGGCAACTGCGCCGCTCCGGCTGTCCGAGGCCAGGTTCGTATTCACGTGGCCCAGATAAAGCACACCGGGTTGCAGGCTGAGCAGGTCGGTCACGTTGCGGCCTTCCATGGGAAGTGCCGCGACTGTGCTTTCATCAACCGCGTTTCCTATGGACGCGTTGGTCGTATTCAAAGTCTCCGCCGCTCCGCCCTGCACTTCCACCGAAGCAGATTGCGACTCCACCGCAAGGACTACGTTCAACGTAGAAGGTTGGGCAATCAGGAGTTCGGCCTCCTCAACCTCCGTGTTGAACCCGCTGTCGCGAACGGTGAGTTCATATTTTCCCGGGGGGACCTGCTGAAACTGATAATCACCGTCCTTTCCGGTCACGCGCGTGGCATCGAATCCAGTCTCCTTGCGGGACAGTTCCACTGACGCTCCAACAATTGCAGCGCCATTCGAGTCCGAGACGGTTCCTCGCACGGAGGAGGTTGCTACCTGTGCAGGCAGAGATGACGACATGACGAGAAAGAGAGCAATCGTCAGGAGAATTAAGCGGATTTTCATCGATTTCCCCCTAAAGGCTATGGAAATGGCAATGCAAGTGGCCTGATTTGCGTGTATGCAGTTAGTAAAGCCAAACATGAATCGAATGTCAACAAATTTCTGCATGCAAAAAAATATCAAGCAAAGCATACGAAAATGGATACAAACGAAGAGGGGATACAAGAGGGGCGCCTCCGCCATCGCCCGGTCGTCGCTGTCGTAGGAGGTGACGAGGAAGAGGCCCGTCGTGGAGCGGGCAGAGTCTGCGCGCCTGCTCCGCAGCCTTTGCGGCCGCGCGGCCGCGAGGCCGCGATACTGCCAGACGAATGTGCTCGTAGCAAACAGCAGCAGGACCCTGGCGATGCGAAGGCTCCGACTCACTGTCGGCGGAACCGGCTTGCTGCAGACCGGCGGTGCGCCGACGGTGAGCGGCAGCACGTTCTCCGGTGACTCCACCTAGGAGGCGGCGGCGCGATCGCGGTCACGGCGTTCATTGCGCTGGACGCGGACCGACGACAAATCTACCGGCGGCTCGTCAGGCCGCTCTGATTGATTTGAATGACTCGGAAGCGGCTCGCTCGACGAACGGTCGTGCCCGCCTTTCCGTAGCAACTGGCTTCAAAGGCAAGCGGGCGGGAGATCGTTCTATTGGACCGTGACAGCGTAGGTAGTGCTATGGCTTATTGCGCCAGCGGTCGCGGTGATCGTGAGGGTCGAAGTTCCACCCGGCGTCGTGTGGCCCGACCCTCCGCAGCCAAGCGCGGCTGAACCGGCCAAGAGCAGCGCAGCCATGAGGAGCTTCACGAAAGCGAACCCGCGAGCAGGTCTGCGAGCAGATGCAAGTGCCAGAACACCCGCGAGGCTGGCGAAGGTGAGTGCGCCAGGTCCTCCAGGATGACGATCTGAGCCTGGGTGTAAAGGGCGGTCGAGCGCGGCAGTGTTCACGTTGGTCTGAAGCGTGAGGGTCGCGGTGACGGCAGCGGTGCCCGAGGGCGTCACCGTGGACGGAGCGATGGTGCAGGTTGCGTTCGTTGGCGCGCCGGCGCAGGCGAGGGCCACCTGTTGATTGAACCCGCCGACGGGCGTGATGGAGACTGTCGAGGTGACGGAACTGCCGGGGGCTACCGTTCCACTCGCGGGGGCGAGCCCGATGGTGAAGTCGGCCGCTACTGGCGCGGTGATGGTGATGGCGACGGCTGAGGACGTGGAGGCGGCATTGCCTGAGTCGCCGCCATAACTGGCGGTGATCGAATGGGAGCCGACAGAGAGGCTCGCCGTGGAATACGAGGCTGTGCCGGAGGCGAGGGTCCCGGTTCCAAGCATCGTGGTGCCGTCGTAGAAGGTGACGGTGCCGGTGGGCGCGGCGGTGCCGGAGGCAGGAGCTACCGTCGCGGTGAAGGTGAGGCTGGTCCCGGCAACAGCGTTCGTGGCCGATGCGGTCAGCGTTGTGGTCGTCGCGAGAGGCGGCGCGGTTATGACAACGGTCACGGCGGCGGAGGTTGACGTGTTGTAGGTTGTGTCTCCCGAGTAGGTCGCGGTGATGGAATGCGTGGCCACGGCGAGAGTGCTGGTCGAGAAGGTTGCGACACCGGCGGTGAGATTGCCGCTGCCGAGGCTGGAGGTGCCGTCGTAGAAGGTGACCGTGCCGGTCGGGGTGCCCG
>Ga0116231_10010793_pt1 | contig 14435 bp, 15 predicted proteins | sample S1TSphgellanicum_2_FD_89695 | JGI IMG/M metagenome (GOLD analysis project Ga0116231, IMG submission 89695) | Host-associated microbial communities from peat moss isolated from Minnesota, USA - S1T2_Fd - Sphagnum magellanicum MG | ecosystem: Host-associated > Plants > Peat moss > Unclassified...
CCGATCTCGTGTTCGATCGCGAGCGCCGCGTCGATGTCGATCTCGCCCGCATGCGCGCGCAGGTCTGCCAGCTCGGCCGCGCTCACGAGGCCGCTGTGCAGTTGCGACTCCGCGAGTGCGACCCAGACCGCCCGCCAAAGCGTCCGGCGCCGGTGTTCGGAGAACAGTTCGCGCAACTCGGTGCGCGCATAGCGCCAGGAAAACGGCGATGCGTAGGACGTGTGGTTCATCGTGCTTTTCCGCGCCTTCGCGCCGTACGCAGCCCGTGCCTCGACACCAAGCGGCACGCAACAAAAACGGACCGCCCGAAGGCGGCCCGTTGTACTCCAGACGAGACGGGTCTAGTAACCGAGCGTGATCGGATCGAACGCGCCGACGATCTCCGGCTTACCGGCATCGGCGTTCGGCGCTTGCGGACCGTCGATGACGAACGCGGTGAGCAGGTAGTCGTTGTCCGAGGTGTACGGGAGAACGTCGTTCACGTTGCTCGCGTCGATGGCGTTCGTTGTCGCACAGGCGGCGTTGGGCGCGGTCGGGACCTTCCCAGCGTAGAGGCAACCCGTCGGGGTCGTCGGCGTTGCCGTCGCGGCGGTATACAAGGCATACCCGACGCCGGGCGAACTCGCGAAGGCCGGCAGCGCCGACGCCGCGACCGTCTGCGTCCCCTTGAAGGCAAACTTGGTCGCCGCCGCCGGGGTGCCCGACGTGAAGTCGACGGCCGTGTTGGCCGGCGTCCCCGAGCTGGTGGCGTTCGGGTTGAAGTAGCCCGCCGAGAGCGAGGCATTGGTCGGCGAAGCAAAGACCATGAGTACGGAGGGTTGGATCGGCGTCGAGAGGTTCAGCGCCGCTGCGGCGGCCGTCGTGATGTTCGCGGCGATCAGCGTGCCTTTGGCGACGGTACCCGCGATGACGATGTTCGTGCGCACGTTCGAGGCCGGCGTAACCGAGGCTTCAAGCGGTGCGCCATTCGTGCCAAGAGCCGGAGCCGTGTTGGCCGGGTTCGATCCGCATGCGCTGTTGGTGATGTCACCAGCGGTGTAGGCATAGACCGAGATCGCATGCGGGACGGCACCCGTCACGATGTAGAACGACGACACGGTCTTATAGGCGACGTTGGTCGCGACGAACTGGCCGTCGACGCAGATGTCGACGGGGCCGGCGTCCGGCGACCCATGGACGAACCGGATCGCGGCGGTGCCGGTCGATATCCCGTTGATGTTGCCTTGCGCGCCGCCGCCGTTGTTGGCCGTACTGGTGGGCGGAAGTGCTGTCCCGTTAGACGCAACACATCCCGTCACCGCCATGGCCAAAACGCCCAGCGCGGTAGCACGAGAGAGAAAACTACGCATGAGGTGAGAACTCCTTACAAAGTTCCGTGCGTTTGACAAACGAGAACGCGGGTGCAACTTACGAGTTGCCCCACGGCTCGTCCGACCTTACCTCGCCGGGAGACTGCAATCCTTTGCTCGGTCGCTTACCGTCCCGAGGTCACACGCGCCGCGATTTCGGCCGTCAGCAGTTCGATCATCGCGCGCGGGTCGTCGATCCGGCCGGTCACCACCGCCTCGAACCCCCGGACCGCGGCTTCGTAGCCGTAACGCGCCCGGGCCGCCCCGATCCGGCGCGCCGTCGCCTGCAATTTTCCGACCCGCCAGCGATGGCGCGGTTCGACCGCCGCACCGCCGCCCGGGCGCGCCAGTTCCCAAATCAAGCCGAGATCGGTCGCCAGCGCGCTCGCGAGCGGGACCGCCGCACCGCGTGGGTCGGCGGCGAAGAGTTCGAAGGCGATCGCCAGCGCATCGGCCGTGCGGCCCTCGACCAGCGCCGCCGCGTACTGCCAGGCCTTCGGATCTTCGACGGCCACGCTCTCGGCCGCGAGCGCCTCGTAGGTGATCGTCCCGCCCGCCAAGGCCAGTTTCTCGAGGTCGTTCTGGATCGCGCCGAGATCGGCGTCGCTGGCGGCGAGCTCCGCGATCGCGCGCGGTTCGGCGCGGGCATCGAGCCGCGCCAGGGTTTCACGAACGAACCGTTCGCGCACGTCGGCATTGGGCGTCGTATCGATCCGCAGCGCCTTGCGTCCGGCCAGCGCGCCGAACGGCTCGGGCTTCGTTTTCTTGTTGGGCGGAAAGAGATCTTCGAGGACGAGCACGTTGCCGGCCGGGATCGCCTCGGCCGCGGCCCAGACGTCGCGGCGCGGCTGCGCGCGCAGCGCCTGACAATCGCGTACGACGACGACGCGCCGTTCGGCGAGAAACGGCATCGCCGCGACCGCGTCGGCGATCGCCCGGCCGACGTGCTCGGTCTGCGGTCCCGCGATCGTATCGAGGTTGAGCGCGCGCACCTCGGGCGGCAGCGTCCGTTCGACGATCGCGTCGATGGCACGCTGGGCGAGCAGCGACTCCGTCCCTTCGATGACGATCAGCCCGTCGAGTTTCGGCGCCTTCTCGATGAAATCGAAAAACTTCACCCGTGCGCGAGCTCGGGTGCGAGCAGACGCGGACGGTCGGCCAGTCCCGGAACCGATTCGAAATACGGTGGCCGCAGCACGCCGTATTCGGTGATGAACGCGGTCACGAGGTGCCCCGGCGTCACGTCGAAGGCCGGGTTATAGACATCGTCTTCGGGCGCGATGCGCACTTCGTCCGGCGCGCGCTCTTCGATCGGGATTCCGGCGCCGGTATCAAGTGAGAAATCGAACGTCGAGCGCGGCGCGGCGACGTAGAACGGGATCCCGTGATGCGCCGCCGCGATCGCGACGCCGTAGGTGCCGATCTTGTTGGCGGTGTCGCCGTTGCGCGCGATGCGATCCGCGCCGACGATCACGGCATCGATATTCTTGCGCTGCATCGCGATCGCTGCCGCGCCGTCGACGAGCAGCGTCGCCGGCACGCCGGCCTCGCGCAACTCGAACATCGTCAGCCGCGCGCCCTGCAAAAGCGGCCGCGTCTCATCGGCAAATACGTGGAGGTGCTTGCCGGCGCGATGGGCCGCGATGATGCATCCCAGCGCCGTCCCCGCGCCCGCGGTCGCGATCGGGCCGGTGTTGCAATGCGTGAGGATGCTGCCGCGCAACGGAAAGAGCGCGATCGCCGCTTCCCCGATGCGACGGTCGATGTCGCGCTGTTCGTCGTGGATGCGGCGCGCCTCCGCCGCATAGTCGCCGTCGCCGGCAGCGAGCACGCGATCCACCGCCCAGGCGAGGTTGACGGCGGTCGGACGCGCTTCGCGAATCCGGTGCGCGGCGGCGACGAAGTCGTCGCCCGCATGCAACCGCGCCGCGATCGCTACACCATAGGCACCGAACACGCCGATCGCCGGCGCACCGCGTACTGCCAGCGTGCGGATCGCGTCCACGATCTCGTCGACCGACGTCGCACGCTCGCGTTTGACCGCGTGCGGCAACGCACGCTGATCGAGATAGCCGACGGCGTCTCCGTCAATCCAAACCGATTCCACCCGCCGAGGTTCGGCGCGCGGGATCGCGACTCCGGGCGCCCGGCGGCGCTACGCGCGGACGGCTTGCTGGCTCGTGTAACAGGAGCGGCAGTAGACGGGCCGGTCGCCGCGCGGTTTGAACGGCACCGTCGTTTGCTGGCCGCACGACGCGCAGGTAGCGTCGAACATCTCGCGCGCGGCGCCGCTGTACCCGCCGGTCCCGGCCGGCCGTTGTGTCTTGCGAGCGCTCCGGCACTCCCGGCAGCGCTGCGGTTCGTTCTCGAAGCCCTTTTCCAAATAGAACTGCTGATCGCGTACGGTGAAGTCGAAGGGGTTGCCGCAGTCCTTACAGATCAGTGTCTTGTTTTCCACGTCATACCGGCGCCGGCCATCGCCCGCGCGCTCCTACAGAAAAAGCGAAGAGCCGACGGCCGAAGTGGCCGCCGTTCCGCGAGTATAGGGTCAGTTGGGTTCCCGTGCAAGCGACCCGGTCCAGGCGATCGCGCCTCGAAAACGGCGCTTGTCGGCAGGAACGCTCAAGCCAAGCGGTTCTCGGAAGTTTACGGCCGAAGGCGCGGCGCGATGAACGAATTCCGCTTGCGCCTCCTTACCGTCGTCGCCGCGTGCGCGTTTGCGCTTCCCGGTCTCGCCGGGCCGGCCGGCGCCCAAACCGTTAGCGCGCATCCCTCGGCCGTGCCGGTCGCTCCGCTCGCTGAATGTCACGTCGCGGTCGTCGCAATCCTGTCGCTGCCGGGCACGTCGAACAGTAAAGACTACGGCGCGTTCCTCCAGTCACCGGACGGGGCGGGGACAGCCTCCGGATCGCTCTGGGTCGCGACCAGCAGCGGCTCGTATCGCGTCCTCTTCAAGGGGCACGCGGTCTTGGGACCGGAATTCGACGGCGACGTCGATCCCGTCACGTTCCGCCTCCCGAAGAACGCGGAGCTGCGGAGCGCGTTCGTCGATCTGCTCGACGATCCCGATCCCGGCCCGTGCACCATCTACAAGAGCTGGGCGCCGGGGATGACGGCGCACCTGCGGACCGATCTCGCGGCGCGCTTCGCATCCGTCAAGGAGCCCCCGGCCACCGTCCCAGCCCTCGTGATCGATCGCTCGCGCGACTGCCATTCGGGCGGCGCACCTGCCCGCACCCTGCTCGAAGCCATCCCCGCGAGCTCGGTCAATGTGACCGGCGAGGTCGATGTCGCGATTCATCTCGCGCCGGACAGCAGCGTGACCAGCGCGACGATCAAGAAGAGTTCGAGCCCGGCGCTCGACGCGGTAGCACTCACCGCGGCGCGCGAATCCGTCTTCGCGACGGAGATCAAGGAGTGCGATCCGGTCGCGACCGACGTCGTCTATACGGTCCGCTTCCAAGCCAAGCCCGCGCCGGCCGCCTCGCGTTAGCGAAAGCCGACGCGCGTCTGCGCTTTGGGTTCGGCTTCGATGAGCGCGACGGTGACGGCGGCGAGCGCCGCTTCGTAGCCTTTGTCCAAGCGCGCCGGATCGGCGCGCTCTTCGGCTTGCGCGCGGTTTTCGGTCGTCAGGATGCCGAAGCCGATCGGCACGCCGGTGGTGAGCTGGACGGTCATGATCCCGCGCGAGCATTCGCCCGCGACGTAGTCGAAGTGCGGCGTGTCGCCGCGGATCACGATGCCCAGCGCGACGACCCCGTCGTACTCGCCCGCGACGATCAATTTGTGCGCCGCGAGCGGGATCTCGAAGCAGCCCGGCACGTCGACGACGGTGACGTCGTCGTCCGCAACCCCGCAATCGCGCAGCGCTCGCCGCGCGCCGTCTTCGAGCCAGCCGGCGAGCTCGCGATAGAAGCGTGCCACGACGATCGCGAAGCGTTTCCCCGACGCATCGGGTAGCGCACCCGGTTTTGATTCGACTTTCATGCAGACTCCGTCGCCACCGGACGCCGGGCGGCGAACATGTGGCCCATTTTGTCGCGTTTGGTGTTGAGATAGTCCGCGTTGTACGGCGTGGGATCCATTTGGATCGGCACGCGACTCGCGATCGTGAGACCGTAGCCTTCCAGCCCGGCGATCTTCGTCGGGTTGTTGGTGAGCAGCCGCATCTCGCGCACACCCAGATCGACCAGAATCTGCGAACCCAGGCCGTAGTCGCGTTTATCGGCCGGCAAGCCGAGCTGCAGGTTCGCCTCGACCGTGTCGGCGCCCGCATCCTGCAGCGCGTAGGCGCGCAGTTTGTTGGCGAGGCCGATCCCGCGGCCTTCCTGATGCAGATACAAGAAGACGCCGCGTCCTTCGCGCGCGATCGCCGCGAGCGCAGCATCGCGCTGCGGACCGCAATCGCAGCGCATGGAGTAGAGCGCGTCGCCGGTGAGACACTCGCTGTGCACGCGCACGAGGATGTTCTTGCCGTCGCCGATCTCCCCCATCACCATCGCGACGTGCGCGGTTTCGTCGACGTCCGAGCTGTACGCGATCCCGCGAAATTCGCCGAACTGCGTCGGCAGATCGAACTCCGCGATCCGGTGGACGAGTTTTTCATGCCGCATGCGGTACGCGATCAAATCTTTGACCGTGACGAGCTTCAAGCCGTGCTTCGCCGCATACTCGCGCAAGCGCGGTAAGCGCATCATCGTGCCGTCGTCGTCCATGATCTCGCAGATCACACCCGCGGGATAGCGGCCCGCCAGCCGCGCGAGATCGACGGAGGCTTCGGTTTGCCCCGCGCGCACGAGCACGCCGCCGCTGCGGGCGCGAAGCGGGAACGTATGCCCGGGCCGCAAGAAGTCGGCCGGCCCGGTGGACGGATCGACGAGCGCGCGGATCGTGTTGGAGCGATCTTGCGCCGAGATCCCGGTCGTGACACGGCCGCGGGCTTCGACCGACACGGTGAACGCGGTCCCGAGCGGCGTCGTGTTGTCGACGACCATCGGCGGAATCTGCAGTTGATCGAGCCGTTCGCCGAGCAGCGCGACGCAGATCAGGCCGCCGGCCTCTTTGCGCATGAAGTTGATCGCTTCGGGCGTCACCCAGTCGGCCGCCATGACGAGATCGCCCTCGTTTTCGCGATCCTCGTCGTCGAGCACGACGACCATCTTGCCGGCCTTGACGTCGGCGATCGCCGACTCGATGCTATCCATCCGTCTCCGTTCGGGGTCAAGGCGCGCCGCGAGTTGCGGCAGCGCCGTGGAGAGGGCGTGGATCGAGCGGTAGGACGGCTTGCGCGCGCCCGAGCGCAGGTACGAGATCGCCCCCTCGCTGAGCCCCGAGCGCTGGGCCAACTCCGCCGCCGTCAGACCCGTCGCAGCCATGACCGCGTTCAGATCATCCGCAAAACTCTCCACCAGCATAGACTATCGACGCGACTTAACAGTTGTCAAATTCCAGCGAATTTCCGATCCGGGGGAGCGGCGAGCGTGAGCGTGAGCACTTAACCATCGATAAGCAAGGAAGCCCTTAGTCCACTCGGAATCGACCTGGCTCGGCGCGTTCCAACGCCGTGAGTTTACTTTGTAAGGGGGCCATGGACGTGCGGAGCCGGTTTGTCGGACTGGGAGTTCTCGTTGCTGTGGCCGCGCTTGCGGCGTGCGGCGGGGGCAGCGGGGGGTCAACCCTGCCGCAGCCCCTTCCCTCGGCCTCGGCTTCGACCGGAAGCGGGACGTCGACGGCAACGTTCACGGCCGGATCGCAGCCGCAGACCGTGTCGCTTGCGACAATCTCGAGCGGGGTCGGCGGATCGGTCACCATACCGGGTGTGTCGAGCGGGAGCGGGTCGGGGTCCGTCACGCTGAGCGCATCGCCGCCGGCCAACCTGCCCGGCTTGCAAAGCGTCGCACGGAACGCGCAGATCGGCCGCGGCGCCCAGGGAGCCCGGCGCGCGCCGGATGATGCCGGCGCAACAGCGGTCTACGCCTACGCGATCTTCGCCGTCAGTTCCGCACTCACGCTGAGCGAGTCACCGTCGTTCACCTTGACGTTCGCGAGCCCGCCGCCCGCGACCCAGTCGTATTACGCGGCGTACTATAACGGTAGCACGTGGCAAGACGCCTACCTGACCGGAACCGTGAGCGGCTCGACGATCACGTTCGCCGCGAACCCCGCGCCGCTTTCGTGGGTCCCCGGCAGCCTCTACGCCTTCGCGTTCTATGCAACGGCTACGTCCGCAAGCCCGATTGCGACGTCGCCTTCGCCGTCACCATCACCATCGCCATCGCCATCGCCGTCTCCGTCTCCGTCTCCGCTACCATCACCATCGCTGTCGCCATCGCCATCGCCATCACCGTCGCCATCGCCATCTCCGTCGCCATCGCCATCGCCATCTCCGTCGCCATCGCCATCTCCGTCGCCATCGCGTGCACCGTTGCCGTCGCCGTCACCATCACCATCACCATCGCCGTCGCCATCACCATCGCCATCGCCGTCACCATCGCATGCTCCGTCGCCATCGCCATCGCCATCCGCGTCGCCGGTGCCATCGCCGTCACCCTCGCACGCGCCGCTAGCCTCGCCCTCGCCGTCGGCATCGCCGGCTCCATCGCCGTCGCCGGCGCCGTCTTCCGCGCCGCTGACTGGGCCGACGACGTATGGTTCCGCATGGGGTCCGGGAGCCGTCGCCAACGCGTTTACGTTCCCGGTCCAGAACGGCTATAACGGTGCGGGGCGCACCGTCGCGATCATCATCGACACCGCGCCGGTCACCTCGGACCTGACCGCGTATTTCACGTACTTCCAGACGCCGGCTACATCGCGAACCATCACCTCCGAAGTGGTCGACGGGAGCGTCGGGACGGACAGCGCGTTCGAAGCGACGCTCGACACGGAAACGGTCGGCGGCCTCGCGCCCGGCGCGAACATCATTATCTACGAGATCCCCGAACTCAACGACATCGATATCGACGATGCCAACAATCAGGTCATCTCGGACGGGATCGCCAAGGTCGTGAGCATGTCGTTCGGCGGGTGCGAGAGCCCGGACACGCCCTATGGTCAGGCACCGATTTTCGCAACCGGCGCGGGCGACGGGATCACCTATCTCGCCTCATCCGGCGATCAAGGCAATGAGTGCGCCGCGAGCGCCAGCAGCTTCACGCCGGGCGTGAACTATCCCGCAAGCGACCCCAACGTCACCGGCGTCGGCGGGAACGAAAGCCTCTCGAGTCTCACCAATCCCGTTGCGTGGAACGATAACGTCGGCAGTTCGCAGGGTGCGACCGGCGGCGGCGTCTCCGCGTCATTCACGCTCCCGTCGTTCCAGACTGGGGTAAGCGGCCTTGCGAGTACCGCCAACCGGAACGTTCCGGACATCGCGCTACCGGCCGTGAACGTCGCCGTCTACCAAGGCGGCAGTTGGCTCGGCGGCCTCGGAACGTCCTGGTCGGCGCCGGAGATGGCGGCGATGATCGCCGAGCTCGATGAATACTGCGGCGCGAATCTCGGCAACGTCAACCCCGCATTATATATGGCGTCGAGTTCCGACTACATCGATGTCACGAGCGGCAACAACCAGTTCGGCACGTCGTCGCCGTACTACACGGCAACGACCGGTTACGACAATACGACCGGGCTCGGCATGCCGATGGGGATGTCGCTCGCCGGCTCCGTCTGCGGTGCGACCACGGCCGGCCATCGCGGCCATATCACGCGCACCCACGTTGCGAGCCGCGGCACGGCGATCGCAGTTGCCATGAACCATCCGGCCGATCGCGCGTTCACGCTCAAAGCACGGCCCACCGCGCTGCGTTCCGCACCGGACTTGGGCGAGCGGTCATCGTCAGCGACGACCCGCATCCAGATCGTCCTCGCGCCGGCGGCTGCGCGCATGGGCGGCGATACCCAAGTCGCAGCCGTCCTGCGAGAAAACGGCTTGAGCATCACGAAGATGTTCCGCAACCACCTCATCGTGGACGCGCAAGGGACGACCGCGCAGATCGAGCGGCTGTTCTCCACGACGATCCACAACTACGCGCAGTGGCAACACGGAACGCGCTATGCACCAAGCGCATCGCTCACCGTTCCCGCCTCGCTTGCGCCGTTCGTAAGCGGCGTCATCGCCAACAACGCGATAACGATGCAAACGCCGAAACGCGGCAACCCGATCCGCGGCGGCTTTCACTTCTAAGTGACGACGGGGCGCGCCGCCGGCCTGATCGCTGCCTTGCAGGCGATCGCGGCGAGCGCGGCCCTCGGGCTCCTGTGCGGTTGCGGCGGCGCCGGGAAACCCGCAACGTCGTCGCAACCGCCAGGCACGCAGACGGGCGGCGCTACGCAAGGCATCGAGGTTCCGGGACCGAGTCAGGCGCTCTTCAACAAGCCGTACTACACGTGTCTACGCAACGTGTATGTCGCGTCGAACGGAAACGACGCGAACAGCGGAGCGAGTGTAGCGCAACCATGGCAGACGCTGCAACATGCGGACGCCGCGGGACGGACCGCGGGCGACTGCGTGAACATCGCGCCCGGGACGTACACCGCGGGCGTCACGATCAGGAGCGGCGGGAACGCGGCGACTAGCACCGGCTACGTCGTCTACCGGTGCACGGTCATGGATGCGTGTATCGTATCCGGCTTCGCTGCGTCCCAAGACGGCTCGTTCGCTTGGGATTTTTCGCAGCAGCCGATGAGCGGCAACTATATCATGATCGACGGCATCGTCTTGCGCGCTCCGGCCGAAACGCCGTATGGACAAGGGATCGAGCTTTGGGACGGCAACGAAAGCGGCCCCGGCGCGAAGCGCTCAGTACATCACGTCTGGGTGCTCAATTCCGTAATCAGCGGCTACGGGCAATCCGGCGCTTCGATGAACGACGGCGAGTACTTCTACATCGTCCACAACCGGATCGCCGGCAACGCGAACGTCAACTGCGACGACGGAGGCTCGGGCCTCTCGTTCTTCGAGCTCAAGGCGTTCCCCGGACTTGTACGGACCGCGGACGACGCGAGCAATAGCATCCTCGGAGCGATCGGCTCCTTCAATAACGCGATCGAATGGAACGTCTTCTCCAACAACGCGACGACCGGTTGCGGAACGCCGGCAAATCCGTACGACACCGACGGCAACAACATCATCGTCGACACGCTCGACAATTCCGGCGGCACCGGCGTGACCTACCCGGGATCGGTGCTCGTCGCGTTCAACGTCACGTACAACGCCGGCGGTCGCGGGATCGAACTCTTCCAATCCGAGAACGTTACGGTCGCAAACAACAGCTGCTACAATAGCGCCCTCGATCCGGGCAACAACGCCTCGTTCCGGGCATGCATCGGCGACAACGCCGGGTACAACGACACGTTCTTCAACAATATCGCCTACGCGATCCCGGCGAATCCGGCCCCGTCGGCAACCTGCGTGATCGACGACGCGACCGGAGCGCAGGGAAGTTGTCTCGAGCTGAACAGCGCCTACAGCGGGCTTGGCATGGGGTCACCCACCGATACCTTCACCAACAACATCGCCTTCTGCGCAACCACACCCGGAGGCCCCGGCTGCGAGCCGACGAGCAGCGGCGTGACCTTCTCGTGCTCGTCGAATACCTGCGGCGTCAATCCCGGCTGGATCGACGTCGGCACGACCTCGACCGGAACGGAGACAACCCCGCCGCAGGGCGCGAACTTCGCGCTGCAGAGCACCAGCCCGGCGATCGGCACGGGGCGAACACGCTCGTATCTCTCGCCGCAATCCGTCGACATCGGCGCCTGCTATCACACGATCAACGTGTGCCCCGCCTCCCCGTAGGATCGCGCGACCCGGAGAGCGCGATACCCGCAACGCGGATCACGGCGCTACAAGCGCGCTCCTAAGCGCATCAGGGACCCGTGTAGGCCGGAGGGTCGTGCCATCGAGGGCCGCGAGGACGAGACGTACGTCGGCGAGCTGCTTGGCGTCGGCCGGGCGCTCCATCGGGAACCTCAGGTGGATCGACGATCCGCCGATCTTCTCAAGCTGCGCGTGCGTCGCGAGGTCGTCGTCGAGCCGGGCAGGCGCGATGTAGCGCACGTCGAGGTGGACGCGCGCAAGCCAGATCCCGTACCGTTCGTGCAACGTATCGTACGTGAAGCCGAGCGCGCGGAAGAATTCGGCCTCGGCCGCATCCGTGTAGCGCAAATAGGCGCCGTAGTACATGACGTTCATCTTGTCGACATCGCTCCAGCGCACGCGCTGCACGACCGTCGGGCCGTGGATCAAATTTCGAACGCCCAGGCGATCTCATCGGAGCGCACACCGCCGTTTGCATACGCTGCCGCCGCACCGTGTGCGTAGCGCGCGACGGGGTCGATTTCGAGCGTCACGCGGTCGCCCGCGCCCTTCGTGCCCAGCGTTGTCCGCTTCGCCGTCTCCGGAATGAGCGCGATCGTGAAACGGCCGGCTGCGGTGGAGGCGACGGTCAGCGAGACACCGTCCACGCTCACGTAGCCTTTCTCGACGATGTACGCAGCGATCTCCGGCGGCGTTTCCACCGCGAGCCGGAAACCTTGGCCTTCAACCTCTTTCGCGACGATCGCCGCGTGCGCATCGACGTGACCGTAGACGAGATGGCCGCCGATGCGGTCGCCCAGACGCAGCGACAATTCGACGTTGACGGGCATCCCCGCGGCGAGCCGATCGAACGCGGCGCGGCGAATCGTCTCCGGTACGACGTCGAAACGCATCGTCTCGGCATCCACGGCCGTCACGGTGAGACAGACGCCGTTGATCGCGACGGAATCCTTGATCTCGACGCCTTCGGCGATCGCATCAGGAGCGTGTACCGTGAGCGTGATCCCGCGTTCGAGGTCACCGTCGATCGCCGCGATGCGGCCCAGGTGTGCGATTAAACCGCTGAACATATGTCGATTCGTCCGGAGAGCATGAGATCGTCGCCGAGCCGTTCGACCCGGTCGAAGCGCCACCCGTTGCGTAGCGTCGAGAGGTCCGCTCCGGCAAGCACCGGCACCGCCGCGGGCGATTGCAAGAAACGCGGCGCGACGAGCCAGGTCGCGCGCTGCACGAGTCCGGCGGCGACGAGCCGTCCTGCAAGCGTCGGGCCGCCCTCGCAGAGGACCGTGTCGATCCCGCGCGCGCGAAGCGCTTCGAGCGCAGCGCGCAGGTCGAGGTGTTGTGCAGCCGCATCGCCGGCGTAGATCACGTCGGCAACGTCCTCGAGCGCGGCGAATCGCGCGCGTGCGCCCGCCGGCGCGAGCACCGTTGTCGGCGCGTAGGAATTCGGGGGTGCATCGGCCGGCGCGGCGAGGACGCGTGCGCCGCGCGGGATCGGATCGGTTTCGCACGCGACGACGCGCCGGTACGGTTTGTGGCGGACCGCGTGCGGCCGCACCGTGAGCTGCGGATCGTCGATCCGAATCGTCCCGGCGCCCACGAGCACGGCGTCGTGCTGCGCGCGCGCATCGCGCACGAACGCGCGCGCTTCTTCACCGGTCAGCCATTCGGCCCGGCCCGGTTGCGATGCGATCGCGCCATCGAGCGACATCGCCATCTTCAGCGTGACGAACGGCAGCGCCGGCTGCGCGATCGTGAAGGCAAACCGCTCGATGAGCCCCGTCGCCGCGGGCGCATCGAAGACATCGACCACAATCGACGCCGCGCGCAGGCGCGCGATCCCGCCGCCGGCGGTCTTCGGATTCGGATCGGGCGCGCCGACGACGACCCGTGCAATGCCCGCTTGGATCAGCGCCCCCGTACAGGGCGGCGTACGGCCGTGATGATCGCACGGCTCCAGCGATACGTACGCGGTGGCGCCGCGCACGTCGTTCCCCGCGGCGCGCGCATTTGCAAGCGCTTCGACCTCGGCATGCGCCTCACCGCGCCGGCGATGCCAGCCCTCACCGAGCGTTACGCCGTCGCGAACGATGACGGCGCCGACGGGCGGGTTCGGCGAGGCATCGGCGATCGCGCGCGCCGCGAGTTCACACGCGCGTGCGAGATACACCGCGTCGGTGTTCAGGCGACCGAGACGCCCTTCCAGAACGCGATGTAGCCTTTGATCTGCTTCGCCGCATCTTTGGGCTCGGGATAGTACCAAGCCGCATCCGCGTTCTGCTTGCCGTTCACGTCGACGGTGTAGTAGCTCGCTGTTCCCTTCCACGGGCACACCGAGTGTGTCTCCGAGGGCTTGAAGAACTCGCGCTTGATCGCCTCGGGCGGGAAGTAATGGTTTCCCTCGACGACTTCGGTATGGTCGCTTTCGGCAAGGACCGTGCCGTTCCAGATGGCTTTCACGCTCGGATCAACCCGCGGCGATTTGGCTTGGTTTCCGCCCCGGCGGCGTACGCGCGAGGAAGACGGCGGCGCCGACCGTGACGCCGGCTTCGAAGAGCGCGTCTGCCGCATCGGCAAGGGTGGCGCCGGTCGTGCACACATCGTCGATGAGCGTGACGCGCGCCGGCAAGACCGCCCCACGGCGCACGCGGAAACGCCCCCGGGCGTGCAGTCGCCCGCTGCGCGAGCGGCCATGCTGCGCGCCGCCGCCTTTTTCCAGCACGTCGCAGACGCTGAGTCCGTTGGCCGACGCGGCGCGATGCGCGAGCTGGACGGCCTGATCGAATCCGCGGGCGCGTCGCCGCCGGGGGCTCGTCGGCAACGGCACGAGCGGATCGGTGAGACTGCCGAGCTCGCGCGCGAGCAGCGGCGCGAGCGCGGCGAGCTGATCGCGTTCGCCGCGTTTCATCGCAACGATCGCTTCACGGAGCGATCCGGCGTACGCGCCCGCCGCACGCGCGTCGATCCCGGCGATCACGAACCGCTGCGCGTCCGCCTCCGCCGGCCCACACGCCCGGCAGAGCGCGAGCGCCCCGCGACCGCACACGATGCACGAAACGGGAAAGAGCCAATCGCGAATCGTCGTCCACACGCCCGCCGTTCACGACGAGGCGCGTGTGCCGCTAGGCCAGGCGCACTTCCAGCGCCGTGATCCGCCGCTCGTGCGAGTCGAGCCGCTCGTCGACGTCATCGAACCGTCGCAACATGCGTTGCTCGAGCCGTGCAACGTCGTTCCGAACATCCAAAATACTGGCTTCGACCTTCTCAAA
>Ga0116231_10010794_pt1 | contig 14435 bp, 12 predicted proteins | sample S1TSphgellanicum_2_FD_89695 | JGI IMG/M metagenome (GOLD analysis project Ga0116231, IMG submission 89695) | Host-associated microbial communities from peat moss isolated from Minnesota, USA - S1T2_Fd - Sphagnum magellanicum MG | ecosystem: Host-associated > Plants > Peat moss > Unclassified...
CTTAAAGAGAATGACACGATTCTCTATATCAACGATGTGCCCACAAGTAACCTGACCTTACAAGCGGCTAGTGACCTCATTGACGATTCGGAAAATCTTTGTCTCGTCGTGAGCTCGAAATCGACGCCAGTCGATGACTCTCTCGACCAAGAATCCGAGCTCATAGATGAATTCAGGTACATAAAACTTGTTTTTTTTAACTCATTCAATATTTCCTCCAATATCATTCTAAATATTAACACTGCTAATGATTTTATCACACTTTTTTTCTGAGGCATGGAAAAAATCAACACTTTTCCATTAGCGATCCATAATCCATAATCTACATTTAAATTTCGATTATCTTGCATTTATTTTTAAATGAAACAATCTTTTATCAGGTGTTTTTTTTGTTCTTTTGTTTTGGCTCAGCTTGAGTTTGAACTCACTCATTTAAATCCAAAAAAACTAAAAATAACTAAAAAAAACCATAAATAACCGTAAATAACGTGGGGTGAAATAACTTAAAACAAAAAAAAAAACCTTAAAATAACTGAAAATGGCCTAACATAGGTAATATTTTATAGTAAGCAAAATCTTATCCATTTATTAAACATTTTATTTTTCAAAAGAATGGTCATTGAAATGTTATTGAATAATGATATTCAAAAAAAAAATTGTTCAAATGATTTTATATTTTCAAAAGGAAATAAATGTAATTATGTAGATTATTGAAAAATAAATAAAAGTTCAATACTTTCATGTGGACAAAATCTTAATAAAATATGAATTTTTAAAATTTATGTTTTTGTAATGTTTAAAATGAAGTATTTGATAAATAAAATGCAATGTAACACATTATCATAACAAGTGTGGTGGCTTAATAAGAGGGGTGTTTACTTCCATCATAAAGGTCAAGTATCAAACCTCACAAATGGTGTGTTTATGGCAGCCCTCATAAGTTTACGGATATCCATAAACTAAATAAACTAAGCTAGTTTATGGATGCCACCCAAGCTTAGTTTATGGAGGCAAGGAATCAGTACTCCAAGCTTTACAGGATGGGGCGCTGCTTGGTCTGGAAGATGCCCTCAAGTGACAAGTGCATCAGGCAGGTGCGGAACTCATCCATCTCCCACTTGAGAATGGAGAAATCGGACTCAACAGCAGTCGTGTTGGTGAAGGCGGTGGCCAATCCGCCGAGGAAGGCACGCAGGCGCTCGACTCGTGCTTGTTGTGGCACCGCGTCCCAGGCGTTGTTGAAAGTTGTCTGCACGTCGTGCTTGTCCAGGGTGGCGTGCAGCACCGCGTCCTCGTTGTACACCTTCAGCAGGTAGCGGTGACCCTCTTCGACTTGGTCGATGGACTCTTCGGACCAGAACTTGGAGAGATGGTCACGGTACGGGTCGAGCACTTGCTCAATGAAGTTGCCGTGGCGCAGCTTGACGATTTGGTTAGGCATCACCGGCAGGGCATCTTGCTCAAGCGGCTCATTATTTTCGTCGCGTTCAACGCGGATGTTGCTGAGTCCGGTGACGATGAACATGGCGTACTGGGCAAGCTGGCTCATGACCTCCTTTTGGGCTGGCGCGTCCAGGCGCTCGTAACACGACTTGGGGAACGAGCCCTGGTCCTTGACGTAGAGGACGAGCTTGGCCCGCTCAATGCGCCACTACTCGAACGTCTCGAACTCATCGCCGTCACCGTCACCGTCGCCGGCATGGACGATGCCGAACATCGCGACCAAAGTGACGATGAGCGTCTGGATGAGCGATTCTTGCTGCACGATCAACAGCGAACGGCTCTGCAACATGACGAACATCTTGTTGATCTCCTCGATGGCGGGCACGATGGCGTAAGCGATGACCCACCATTGATCCGACGACAACTTGTTGCTGGCATTGGCCGTCACATGTTGAACGATGGTGTGGTGGTACTGCTTGAGAAAGTTGAGTAACACGCCCAGATTGACCCAACGGTTGGTCTTCTTGGGGCACTTCACGTTCATGCACGTGATTAGGTTCGCCTATGAGCGTAGATAGACCGATAGTGACCACGCCTGCTTGCACCACTCGCCGTCGTACAACATCTCGGCGCCGTCCTTGATGACGACGTCCATCTGGTGCAGTGGGCACCAGATGCGCAAGACGTGATGCTCTGCCTCACAAGCCATGCGCGTGACCAGGCCGTTGAGTCGCCCGACCATGGTTGGCTCGCCGTCGGTGCCCACGTTGATTAGCTTGCAGCGCCAAAGGCCATACATCGCGTCCAAGAACTTCACCAGCATGTTGAATGTGTTGAGTGCAGTGTGGCGGTCAAATTGGGGGATGGCAACGAGGTGAAGATTTAGCAAGACGCTGTGGTAGCACACGCGCATGTGCAGGTCGAAGAAGTGCTGGTTGCGATGGGTACTGCCGTCGCCGACGAGTGACAACGCCCAGATCGACTCATCGATGCATAGGTCAGCGATGCGTTGAAGGGCAAACGCGACACCAGCGCGAACATACTGGCCAACGATGGTGTCGTTGATTCGCCCAGCTTGGACAGGCCGAACGCTCCTTGGTATGCTACATCGCGGCCACCACCTGGCGGAACGACATTCCCATCGAGACATGGTCCATGGCCAGCTCGTATCGCATCGTGCCCTTGATGGTGATGACATACTTGTCCTCGTCAACGTTCGCCACGTCCTTGACGAACAACTTCAGCGCCAGAGTTTTCTGCTTGGCCTTGGTGGCGGCCTTCTTGGCGATCGCAACGGCCGCGCCACCATCGTCATCATCATCATCATCAAAATCGACGAGCACCTCGTCGGGCCGAATGAACAGGTCGGCGATGATGATGTCGACGATGGGCGCCAATACGTGGAACGTGAGCGAGTCGGACTCCAAGTCAATGTATTGATGCAGCGTGTTGGTGTGGTTCGCCTTGCCATCGAAGTGCGTGCGCTTCTCCTCGTTGGATACGTGCTGTACTCGGCCCATAGATCAGTGTGCTGCAACTCGTGGTGACTACGGTAGTTGTGCGGCGCGAACGACGTCCAGTACTTGGTGTTGTTGCGCGAGCTACGTTGGCACTTTTCGCTGGTGTGCTCGTCATCAGCCTTGACCTTAGCGCGGCCGAAGAAAGCACAGAAGTTGCAGCGCACTGACGTGACACGCTTGTTGGCCTCCTCGGTGATCTTCAGTCCGAATTGGAGGCAATGCGCCAGCTAAAACAGCGTGGCAGGCTTCTTCGACATTTCGAACCACCGACGATTGTGAACAGCACCAGTGCGCAACCTGTGCTGCGCAAAACCGCGGGAAAATAACCCTTCTTAGTTTATGGATGGCGCCTAAACTTAGTTTATGGATATCCGTAAGGGTTTTTGCCAAATCCGTAAACTTATGAGGCCAGGTTTATGGTCAATAGTGGTAAATCAATCAAATATTCTCCTATGTAATTATTTAAAGTAGGTGCTTACTTAGGTTGATTACATAGCCTATATACTTAGGCTATGTTTTAACCTAACATAAGTAGTGACACATGTCAATAATTCATAGGCTAAAAAATCATGAAATTATCAATAATATTAAATATTAAATAATTTAAATTTAATTGATTTCCATGCTACTTAGTTAATTAACTAGCAAGTGAAATGGTTTGGTAAATTTGTATTTCACTTGAAAGTAATCTTATTTCATTAAGTATTAATGGATCAATTCACTATCCGTAACAATCGGTCCCTGTTCACTAGGGGGTTCATTAGTTTCATCACGGTAAAAATGTCCAAATTCACTCAAAACCTGTAAAACTCATAATGAATTAAAATGCATTTGTTATTAGGTTGTAGAGGTAAGGATTTTATGTCCTCACCTCCACATTAGAAAACAAATTCTTTATCAATTTAACACAACCTTTTGATGTGATATAAAATGTAATCACATTATAATAAACATTTTTTTTAACCTACATAAACAACTTAACTATGAGCTACCTAGGGCTACCTAGACTACTTAAGGGTTACACATGCCTACATATGTGTTCATGAGAATACCTAAGTGATATGATAAACATTTTATAATCATATATGAAATATTTATTGTTGCACCCTATCCATCAATGATAGCTAGATTTCCATGTCATCTTATTCATCTAAGTAGGCAAACTTCAACCTTTATGGATACAAAATGTTAAATGTAACATTATCATCTATTAGTTATATGAAAGATTAATTCATGATTAGTATTTTTACACACATAATAAACATATATATATTATGACTTTCGTCATTTTAAAAATCATGGAGGACCTTTAGTCATTGTTTTCATGGTTGCATAATACAAGATTTTTTATAGTAATACATATAGGACATTCAATGCCTTAATATTGGGAATTCATTTTTGGATTTTTAGGAAAATGATCACTTCTTTGACATTACCCCCATGGATAATCCAAAGTATCTTGCAAGGAAGAATGTGGTGCCTCCTCTCAAGTTTGGGCCATATGAATTTAGTATGAGCCTAAAGCAAGTTGTGACCCAATGTTGGTTCTATTTTCACTAACCACATGTGCATTATATGGCTTATGCAAATGAATTAACTAAAGTGTGTTCATGAATATTAATCAATTGTAACTTTGTCCTAATCTTGCTTAATCTAGGCACCTTTGAGCTCCCACACATCCTTCTTGTCCCAATACAAGGAAATAAGGAACATGCTTCAAAGTTCCTCCTTCAATTTTCCATTTTTGTAAATTTGGGGAGTTACCATTGAAACCTTGGGACAAGTAAGGTGCATCATGCAATGTTGCCATCACCAAAATTAGATAATGAATGCAAGGTAATGCAACATAATATGTGCCATTACCTCATGTCAAATTGCCAAATTTTGTTTTACAATGTAATATGTACAATGAACATCGCATATCATACATTGTAATGTAGGAAATCACAAAGTTTATCTCATTTATATGTCATGAATTGTGGTTTTTTTTGTGAAAAAAATCATACTATCCTATAATCTTGTTTTATTAATTATATGTTGAAGTCTAACCTCAAGAGGTTAATTTATTTTCTCCTACAATCATATGTTGGAGTTGAGGTTAATTTTTAATTACATTGTCATGCACATTCAATCATGTCTTGGAGTTGAACCCAATTTTGTTGTGTTGTGTAGATATCATATGGTTGATTTGTTACTAGATTTGTGACCACTTATCATGTTGCTTATTTTTTTGCACCTTGGGATGTTTGTTTGTTTATTTTTGTCATACACGTTATGTGAAGTCCATTTTTAATCATTGTGTTGGGATGTTGGGATCTTATATCATATGTATTGTATTTGTGATCAATCCAGCAAGTGTACAACATCCCATCATTGTCATAATCCACAAGATTCTTAAAACTTTTGAATTCTTCATTAGCATCTTTTTTTTGGACCATAATAAAGAACATATAAATTTGCACAACACATATTCACTATTCCAACAAAGTCACAAACAAATATGTTGTGATTAATGTTGTGTGCTTATTAAAAACAAAGATAAATCCCCACTTATCCTTCAAGGTTCAAAAAATCATAGGTTCTAGTAACATTTAGAGGTGAGGATTTGAAAGAACCTTGTGTTCTAAAGACTTGGCACCTTGGAAAATACTCATATATTTAAAAATTCTAAACCTTGTGCAAAGAAGTTTTGTTGGTTCTTTCAAAGGTACTTATTGCCATTAGTAGGTGCTTGTTTTTTTAATTTTCTCTTAGACTTTGTGTTTACAATTGGAATTTTACGTGTTTATACATTAATTGATTAAAACTTTGGTGGCAATGGCAATTTCTTCTTAATAGTGAATATGAAGTTGAACACATGAAGTTTAAACATTTTTGCATTTGTTTGAATAGGAGGGAGATTTACATTATGTTATTTGTCATCTCATTTAGGTGTTGTCTATTGTCATGCTGTCATTTAAAGATTTAGTCCATTGCTATGAGTTGTTCTTCTTGGGTTAAAAGGAAAAACATGTGTGGCTTGTAAGAGCCCCCTAATCTTTTGCACAAGGGTTGCCTAAAAAATGTTTCGATAGCCAAATTTGTTTAATTTGCAACACAATGGACAACAAACATCAAAGGAAATGTTCTTTTAGGAATATGTGTTATCACATTGTTGTGGACACTATAAATCACAATGAAACCATCAAAACAAAAAATATAAGCTTTCCATTGATTTCTTCAATAGTTAGGCCCCCATAAGACCATCAAGGAATTCAATATCACATTGGTCAAGTTATTAGTTGTGCCACCATCTACTAGCCTTTCCAAATCCACCAAAATCAATATGAGTTTGAAACAATCCACGAGGTAAGCATGAATGTTAACCTATGACTTGGTATCAATTGTTGTCATTTCATCACAATTAATAGCAAGGCACCTTGCTACATGAACTCTAGCTTTAGTTGTGGTGAACATTATGTAGTGCAAAAATTCTACAATCTCCCATCCAATATTATCATTTCAATGTTTTTTTGGGGTGTTTTTCACCTTCAAGAGTTGGAACAACAATTTCATGGCCTCAAAATTTGTGAATGATGACCTCATTGCAAAAGCCAAAAACAACAAATTGCAAAAAACCTTCCTTGTCTTCTTTCCAACCACATCCTAGTTTACAATTACCAAGTATGCCATTATGTCTTTTCCCCTACTAAAGAAGAAATGTTCATCTTTTGCAAGTTGTGATTATGTGAACATATAGAACTAACCCACATTGCAATTAGGTCTTATAACCTTGTATTTGTGCCTTCCAACAAGTTTTAAGAGGTTGCTGAATTTTGGAACCAATAGTTTATTCAATTTGTGTGCAAACACGACACCTCACCATATATGCAGTTTCCCATCAAAACCAACCATAGTTTTTGCCCATGGAAGTTTTGCAATCCATACATTTGAAAACATTTGGTTTATTTCCCATTCCCACCTTTTTTTCTTTTTCTTTGGTGGGTTAGATTCAAACTCTAACAATGGGTCTAAACTCAACAAGTTGATGCAACACAACACATATGAACACCATAAGCACTTGCAACAACTTCAATTATAGTGTATAACACATTTACTATAAACAACAACAAATGAAGGACCTTGATTTGATAAATCAACATTGACAATGTTCAAGACCCCAACAACAAAAAAATTGTACTTGAACTTGTTCAAAAGTTACAAAAGTGCCATGGTGTATATTTTCAAGAATTGAAGAAGAACAAGAAAGCAAAAAACTTTGGAGCTTGAAACTACCAAAGTAAACAACAAAGTGGTTGACATTTATGAAATGTAAAGATTAGAAACCTCCATGCACATAAATGTTGTAAATATATAAAAAGTTGAAAAGGCATCACAATTGAGTGAATTCATCTTAACAATTGTTCTTCCATTGCATTGATAGTTGCATCAAACCACACTAAGCAACAAACCTCAAATTACAATGGACATCATTGAGATGAGGCCCATGACTAATAGCTCTACAAAAAAAAACCTTTGAACGTTGAATCTTTAAGATCCAAAAAACTTCCAAGTTCTAACATCTCATTTGGTGGCAACCTAAACTTTTAAACTTCATGAAATAAGAGACAACCTTAACTAAGATAAGGTGAGAATCCTCATGATGAGATTTTTTAGTTAAGGGAAAAACCAATTTTTCTATTGTGAGCTTCATAAAAAAATAACAATGGTGTTGCAAGATACATTAGATGAGAGCGATGACCAACATCAACAAAGAACCCTAGTTGGCAAGTAGCTTTTCCATCACATCCATTTGTTGACTAACCTTAAAATGCCACCCTATGATACTAGCAAAATCATTAAGTTTTTTAGGGGTTTAAATAAGGTAAACCATAAGCCCTTGTGAAAAGTGGCAATGGGTGCCACAACCTTTTTCTTTTCTATTTTTTGGCATCCACCTTAACCACATCTTTTTTATCACTTGTACTCCTTATATTTTGTGATTATAGAATCATTTCATTAGCCACACATTTTTTCATATTGGTAATACCATGAAAAGGATTATATGCGACAATACCTTTTCGTGGTATGATTCTATTGCTCAAGTTGGAAGCTATCCTTGTTGGATAAACAAGACACACCTCATGATTTAACAAGCTTGAATATCTATGGTTGTATTATAAATCTTTTTGATGGGGGTACCAATTTTTTTTGTTTTAAAGCCTTTAGAAGTTGCAGTCTCCAAATCACTTCTTGCTTAAGAGAAAACATTTTTGCTGTTATCTCCAATGTTTGCTTGTTGAGATATTCGGTTGTCAAACTTGCGTTTGTTCCTGCACCTTCATCAAGCTCCTTAAAATCTTTATGATCAAAATGAAAGTTGAAGTCCATGATAAGGAATCAAATGTTAAGGAAGTTATGCACTCAATTGAATCTTAAAATATTAACTAAAACACTGATTGTTTTTTGAAAGCACATAAACATAAGATTTCTTCAAACCCTAATTAATACAACATGAGTCAATTTGATGACTCCAAAACATGATTTGGAAGTTGCATAGTGCTTGGCTACTAGTATTGAAATGTAGCAAATCCCACATACAAATGCTTTAAAATGGTTGCCCACATTGCAATAACCATGCAACAAGGAGCTGCCATAATTAACTTGGAAACCTATGCAAGAGACAACAATATTGGGTGAAGAGAGGAGAAGGTCAATGTGTATCAAATATGAAGTTTTAGCATGAGAATGTTCTTGTTAGCCTGGTATTGTCTTTTCCCGGATCTTCCAAATTTTCATAAAAGGCATATCTTACTTTGGACTTCAGTATCACAAATCTTGAGACCAGACTGCTATGGTTCTCAATACCATTGCTTATATGATTGAAGATACCAAGTTCATGCCTATGTATACCTTACCAATGTTGGTATTTACTATTTACCCTTTTATATAGTCAGAGGTATATCCGGCGGCTAGAAGATTTACCTACCCGACAATGGACACAGTGGATATGGTTTTGGCTTTGAATTGGGAACCACTTTGTGGGTGACAATTGAACATATAGCAAACACCCTCCCAGCCAGCCATATTCTTTGTGCAAAAATTTGCACAAATGGAAAAAAATAAAAATGGAATATCATTTCATATATTCCTTGGTTTTTGGGGGGAAAATTTGCCAAATTACGAAAAAAGAAGAAGAAATGTATTTGTTGTTGCCACATTTGTTCTTGGGTTTTAGAGAGAAGGGGAGAGTGGGGTGGTGGGGTGGGCATTTTGTGTACTAGCTTTTTAACATTTTGGACAGGTTGTAGAAACCTGTTACCATTTAATGCAAAATCCCTCTTTGGATGCTCACATATGACCCAACATTACAAGTTTGAAAACACAAGAAAAACAGGATTCCCAGGCTCCAGCTGTTCTTTTATCAAATTGTTTTATTGGCCTTGCCTACCAAAGCAAGGATGTTGTGTTCAGATTCATTACGGAGTGTAGTAGCTTAAGGGATTTTGACTGCTAGGTAATGGGTCTATTTTGATATGAGGATTTTTGCAAGATAATATTTTGGCTTGTGTTGAAACTTGAGATTAGTTGTAGAATTATAATATCTTGAAGGATTTTGGTTTCTTTCGGAGGGTTTTTTTGTGAAGATTAGGTATATTTTTGCATGGTGAAATATATTTGAGTTTCCATAATTCTTCTTTTGCCTTAAGATACGTGTTTAATTTAAATGGCAAGGCCAGAGTGTGGCGCGCACCCCTTGCCTTGTTTAATTTAGTATTACCTAACCAAGTTAGAGGATTTGATCATCTCATCAAATTCTTGATCAAATCATGATTTCATGTGAAGTTCCTTCCAGAAATGGCAAAAATCCGTTTCAAGACGAGGCACAATTGTTCAAAAAAGAGCACGTACTACATAAAGAAGTAGAAAGGAAAGTTGTAGGGAGTTGGAGTTGGTACCTCGCACCACCTGCGGCAGCAGCAGCCAGCAGCAGCGGCAGCATTGCTTGAGTCCTGAGTCCTGACCTGTCCGGTCCCCAGAGCGACGGCGTTGACTGACAAGTACCAAATGGAGCCCACGATGCTGCTGTCACCTGTTGCTGATGATCCATCCGGTTGTCAGAAAGACGGCGACTATTACTGACAAGAACCTGCTCCCGTTTGGAGTGAGCGAGAGTAGCGGAAAAACGCAATTAGGTGATGTGTATCGTCGTCGTCGTCGTCCCTCCTTCCTTTCAGTTGTTGTTCATCTCAACGGAACAGGAAAACGGAACTTTATGCGACAATCCCGAGAGCTGTTCGTTTGGACCACCGATGTGCCTGCAGGCTGTATTCATGGCGTCTACGATCAGTGAAGTATCAGAGATCTATGAACCAGGTCAATCTGGGGTCTTTCCAAGGTAGCATTAACCTTGTTTTTTGTTAAGTAAGAGGGGAGGAGGGGACGGAAGAAGCAGAAGAAGAAGGAAGGAACTTAAAGCAGCAGCAGCCCTTTTTAAAAAATATATTGGTGATGTAGTACTTAGTGGCGATCATCCCAAAAAAGATTTAGCATTGATGGCCACAAGCTTTGGGAAAACTGTCGACAAAACCTGCCCTAACATTACAAATATGTCCATCTGTTTTTTTTAGGGTGTGACCAAATTTGGCGACATTCGACAAGCGTTTGCAACAGATGATTCCTTTTTTGGGGGGAGGTCGTGAAAACCTGGTCCAATTTTTTGTTTTAGTGTATTTGGAGCTCGCATTGTAATGCGCAATTTTACTTCCACCAAGATGCGGGTGTTTTGAAAAGCAAAATGCCTTCTCCCTCTATGCATTTTGCTTATCAAAACACTTGCCTCTCGTTTTCTTCCCATGATAATTGATGGGTATCATGAGAATCACTTAATAAATAAGTGGATCCAGTTTTTATGTTTGGTAACGCCCTTGGCAGCAGGCTTCTACTGGAATTGGGTCTATCTCAGCTCCACCTCACTCAGCTCCTTATTCCAGGAAAGCCAGAGCCATGAAATTTTGCCCCAGTTCGCCAGGAAAAGGAGGAGGACTCGAGGAGAGAGAGAGAAAGAAAGAAGGAAGCAGGGGGGGAAGATTTTCAAGAAGTCCCACAAAGGAATTCTGTCAGGTAAACTGACAGACAGGAGCACCTGCTTACCAATTCCGGACGCTGTTTTGTCCTTTCGAAGTTTGAACAGCTTTTTGGAACTATACAACAATTTAGACAATGACTAATTGGGAGAGATGAGGATTCAGGCCGCTTCGCTTCAGGCGTAGACAAAACACCAAGTACATAGCCATGAATTCAGCGCGTTTTCCCAGACTTTGTCTGTGTGAGTGAGTGAGAGGGGACTTCTACCTACATACACTGTCAACAACCAGTGTGGCAGGCAGGCAACCGGCCGCCCCCAAAGAGGATCGCCATAAATAAAACCCCAATTTTTTTAGTCACTTGGGGACAACACTGGTCTTTATTATTATGCTTCCTTGGCGGGCTGCGAAATTGCGAGTGTTTTTTCAAAAGGATTCCGAGAAAATTGCTGCCATTGACGCCGCTTTTGCGCGCATGTCAGAAGCTCTGACAAACAAATTTTGATGGGGATATTGACGAGAGTGGGGGAGGGGAGGAGGGTGGCTGTGTATATTAACTTCGCCGTCTTTGTCAGATGGGGATGCTTAAGTTCCTTGTTCTATCTTCCTTCCAAGCAGTGTGTTTTTTTTAGGCATTTTTTGTTTGTAGCCAAAGTGGCTATCTATCCTCCATAGAAAGAAAGATGTAGAAAGAATGGCGGAACATTTAGCCAAATATATGGCTATTTAAACCAGACACGAATCTTTAATTATCCTTCTATATTTTTGGCTACACGTTGAAAACCAAGTATAAAAATATGGCGAACTTTCCTTTTTATTTCTCAGTCCTAGTGACGATTGAAAACCTTCAAAAATCACTTTATTTTCTAACTTTCAATTTTCAATTCTCTTTTTGGCAAAATGAAAAAAAAAAGAAAAAAAGGGGCTGCTGCTTCCAAGTTCCCACTTCATGTGCTCTCTTTAGGTGGGGTAGAGACTAGAGACCAATGTTGGACTGGTATGTAGGGTGCAACCTAGGTATATAGTACTGGTATGTACCTATACTGGTATGAAAGAACATACCAGTCTGGTATCATCGTATCACCCGAGGCAATACCGGCCTAATACCAGGTTCATACCTACTTCGTACTCGACAAAAATCAGCCTTTGGCCCAATACCAGTCCGATACCAGAATCGGGACAAGCATGAAAGTGTTAATATTGATCCAATACCAGTACTCAACTGGTCTGTGAAAAGGGACATACAACCAGTGTCGTATGTAAGATTAGAGACTATGCATTGGTGTGTAGGATTGGGGTATATAAATTTTTTGGTTGAAGCTTTGTCGCAATGTGTGAGTGACAATTTTTGTATATGCAATGCATATGATGGATGGGCATGTTCCACAGAAATGTGTGCATCTAGATGAAAAGCTTTAGATCTAGTACACGAAGTTTTTTAGGTTGAAACAAGCAACATCATTGAGCAACATCATTAAGTGATGAGCTTACTTCTTCTTATTTCTCTCTCTCTCTTTCAGATTCTGTGGGACTTGTACGTGGGTTTGTGTTTTGGCTCTTTCTGTAACTTTTACATGAATTGACAAATTCAGCCCTTTCCTCAAGATTCTTGGCACAGTGTGAGGCCATTGGTGAACCAGCACCTAAATTGGGACAATGGTGAAAAAAACCCTAAAGTTTTTGGGTTACTTCTAAACGTTAGTTACATAGCATTTCTAGACTAAGGGTCTCTTTTCATTAGACTGTTGTGATTACAGGTACATTACAGTTTGTTTCGACCGCCCAATGGAAAGCCATTGAAATGGGGCTCTATTTCATGGTACATGGACATGCATTTTTCATTGGGAAGGTGGGTTGAAAATATGTAGGTATTGTATTGTAAGAACAAATTTGGCAACAAATAATTCAGCACTTTTGAGAAACTATGGAGTGTAGTTGAGGTAAACTTAAAGAAAAAAAGATACAAATTAATAATTTCTTAGTGTATGTATTAGGTTCTTTAGAGAAATCATATTAATTATTTGGCATTAATGTGTTCAATCTACCAGGAGAATATGGTAATCAATGTTAGGATCACTAGGGACATTTCATATATAAGGAACTTTTTTAATATTAAAAAAAAAAAACAAATGTTTGAATGAAAAAATGACATATGTCAATTTATGGTGATTCACAATTTGACATACAATTTCTTTCAAATCTTGAATCCCACAATCATTTTTACTAAAAAATTTGGTAAAAATTATCCCCTTGGTCTTTTTGTCCTCATGTACTTCTTCATCAAAATGCTATTTTGAACAAGTTGATTTGAACTTGTCTATTTGGATTGGTGTCTTTTTTTAATGATCATTTTCATTCTAATCAATATGTTCAAAACTTTTGTCAATTTCAAACAGTGATTTTTTGGCCACATTAAAAGAAAATTGTTATTTATTTAAACATAAATTTGAAAATAATTATTTAATGATAGGTAGGTCGAGAATAAATAAATAGGTATGTAAATAGGTTGTAAATATGAGAAGTTTAATTCTTTCCTTTCACAAAGATAAACCAAAACTTTAACCAATGAACCACAATCTCAAAAGATAATTTTTGTGTCAATTTATTCATTTGACATGTTTATTCCAAATCTTAATACACAAATAGATATGAAAATAAGCAATAGGTAACTATATTTTTAAAGGTAGGTAGATTGGATAAAAGTAAGTAGATATGTAATATAAGATAGATTGGAGGTAAATAGGGGTATTGACCATTTAGCTACCTATTACATCGATCCATTTATCTAGCATGTAAACATAGCCTAACCTACCCATGATTTATTTACCTATTATGTAAGTAGGTAGGCTAGGTAGCTTAGCTTAGCTACTAACCAAAACCTATTCTAACTAGAAGCCAAACCTATTAACTAAGTCTAAATTATCTACTTACCATAGCTACCTAACCTATTAATTAAGCCTAAGCTATTCATTTAGCCTATTAAGCCTATGTATATAGAATATGTGTATCTAGATAATTTACTAGTTAGGCCATTAGTGAAGCCTAAGATTAAATAGTAAGCTATTTAGGTTAGGTTAATTATTATATGATAATTATTACCCACCCACTTATCATTTTCCCATGTAATAAAAAGAGATTAAACATTTTTTAAAAAATTTAGTTGATTTGACTAAGTGTCAAATCAATGTAATCAATTTGACTAAACCTTGACCATCTTTACTAACCCTTTTTTTTTTTTTTTCCCATTTTGTTTAGATATTTGAATTGGAACCGAATTTTTAAAATTATTTTAATTAAAATAACTAGTCAAAGAAACCATGTACTTTTCATGTCTCAAGCCTTTAATAAAGATGAACATCTCTTCAGGTCAATATGAACACTTCAATTAAGTTGAACTTTCTAAAAC
>Ga0116231_10010798_pt1 | contig 14433 bp, 8 predicted proteins | sample S1TSphgellanicum_2_FD_89695 | JGI IMG/M metagenome (GOLD analysis project Ga0116231, IMG submission 89695) | Host-associated microbial communities from peat moss isolated from Minnesota, USA - S1T2_Fd - Sphagnum magellanicum MG | ecosystem: Host-associated > Plants > Peat moss > Unclassified...
ATATTTTTTTTTTATTTTTTTATTTTTTTTTTTTTTTTTTTTTCACAATGAAAATATTTTCTATACTTGCTCTTGGAGTTAAAAGTGCATTTTGCTAGAGGATGGTAGTTACCATTGGAAGGTAGCAATCAAGAGGTAAACATAAGATTTGAGGTTTGTAAGGAAGGTAACATTGTTACAGACGATAGGTAATAACTTCAAAGGGTCTATAGGTGCTACAAACAATAGGTAGCAACTATTGAAGGTTTGTAGGTGGTTGGGGGTCTTCTTTCAAATTTGTCAATGACGATGGTTGTTGCATGACAATAGTAGCTACTACAAGATGATAGTTGTAGCATGGTGATAGGTAGACAAAAGACAAGTTTTATGTTCATGTTTTTATTTGGCAACCTTTTTCCTCGATGATAATTAAATTGCTGAATTCCACGGTTTAAGAAGAAGGTTCTTATAACCACTTTTAAAGAATGAAAAGGATCTTACACCTATATAAGTAGGCATAATTTTCATCCCATTTTGAAGGAGTAGGTCTAAGATCCCTCCTCTTTTCTAAGAGGAGAATTTATCAATATAAGGTGCCCTCAATCCAAATACATTAAAAAATTTCTCCAAGGGCTTTATGTATCGAGAAAACTTTGAAGGTTGGTGAGGGGAGGAGGGGAGGAGATGTCCTTAATTTAAGGTCCTAGAGCTAATGGTGATAATCCACTAGTAATGCAATATGGGTGAGTCTAATGTTGGGTGCCGATCTAGTGGCACACTATCACTTGTTGTTGGAAGCTACCTAGTTTAATGTTGGGATCTAGCCTAGTAAGGCATGACAAGAAGTTGTTGCCCCTAAGTCATTGTTGGTGCTTTGACACCCCAAAGATGTTAATGCTGATTCTCTTTTTGTTGTGGTTTACAATTTATACGAGTGCCTTTGAGCAAGTTGATGTATCATTATTGAATACATGGTTACGATAACAATGTTGATTAGGAGGGCATACAAGTAGAATACTAATTATGCACATAGCTAGAATCAAGCCTCTAGACAAAACATTGACATTATAGAGTTTTCCGTAAAGTCACCCTGTCTTCACCTTGTTTTGGGCCTCCTTTCACCCTGTATCCCCTCTTTGAGTGAGGTCTGCAAAGTAAGGAAGTTTTATTCAATCTGGGTATGAAATGGTGAAACTTAAGGAAACTCAGCATTTCATGCACAAGGTTCGAGGTAATTATAGTAGTTGTCCAGGTAGGAAGTAAGGAAGTTTTATTCAATCTGGGTATGAAATGGTGAAACTTAAGGAAACTCAGCATTTCATGCACAAGGTTCGAGGTAATTATAGTAGTTGTACAGGTAGGAGCAGTGAAAATATATGCACCAACAGTGGAGGTATGTTGTGCAGCAACATTGTGGGTATGTTTGGAACTTTGTCATTGGGAGTCTTTGTCCCGGAGATGGAACAATTATTGCTCAACCTGCAACTGAAATATCATGTTCTCTTTTTGGATGGTTTGATGATAATGATTCTGCTCCCACAACTGCTTCCACCTCCGGTTGCAGCTTAGGGAGATCCGGGATTCTTGCTGAGCTTTGTTGCGGTGGTGGATGATGATGATGATGATGATTTTGACCTCCTCCAGCAACAAGTGTTAAACTTGAATTCTGTTGGTAAGTCCTTCCCAAAACAACTGGTGGGGGTAGACATAACAAAGGAAGTGTTCTCATGTTGGTATGTTCAAGAAGACTCCAAGTCTGACTACTACTTGGAGTGTGAATTGCAGTACTCTCCCCGGAAGCAGATACAGGAGTCCCACAAAAGGGACACGAAGGTTGCTCCAAGGTGACAAGATCCCACTCCTCTTGTTCAAAGAAATGATGACATGAAGAGCACCGACATAAGGCCAATGTAGGATCAACGACATGAAAGTAGCGAGGCTTTTCATATTGAGCAGGACAGATGAGAACTAGGACCTGCCATGGGATAAAATTGGCGAGCATGTCTTGGTTTACCCGAGGAAGCCCTGGCTCTGAACTGGATGAAGAACATAACAGCTTTTGTCCCAGGAAGTTTCTCAGACCCAATATGTTCACTCCAGCCCTGTGGTCGCTGCTTCCATGATTGCTTAGCTCATTGACCCTTTTGCTGTGGGTGATTGGATTTTTGCTGGAATGGTGAGAAGTTATCAGCTCCATTGCTTGCTCATGTGTGATGCCTTCATCCAGTGTGAACTCAAGCTGCCACAAAGCAAAATTGATCTCTTGACATCAGGAGCCTCAATTAAGTGAGTATACCTCAATTAAGTACATGTTAGAGATGCCAGGTTTAATGAGAAAAAGTACACTGAATCCAAAACAGGTTCTTAGATGGGGAGGAATCTAGAGAGATGAGTTGCTAGACATTCTATCTGAGAAAGTCAACAAGATATACTATGTGTGAGTGAGACTTGGATACCAAAGGAATGTGATCAAAGGTCAGAAAGGAACGGAAAAATGGCTGCAGACAGACACTGCATGTGTCATCACTGGATTGTGAAACAAGAGGGAGCGGGGAAGAACAACTGTAGCACATAGGTATATCAATGCTCATATGGGCTGCCTCTTCACATCCTCCTCCTGCCTTGGCCCTCACTGCCAATGTTGCAACCTCCAATTTATCAACCCAGCTATCTGGTACCTGTAGACATTGTAAGCGCCTGTATGCATGTCGGGCTACTTTATAACAACCTGTTGTACACAGAAGTTGGGTCAGGAATCTCTCTCTCTTGTAGAAGCAAGTACAAATCTTTATGAAGAGGCAAGTGAGTTTTGTTGCTGAATTTGCAGTGTTGATGCAATCCAGGAGGCTTACCAAGATCCCGACTGTGTTCAGCAAGAGTAACTAAAATGTTGACCAGAGATATTCCCTGTGGTGTTTGCTTCGTACAACGTGACAGAAGGAAACGAGCAATATTGAACAGTATCTCAGGCATTGTTGTTCGAAAGGGTTCACTGATGGACTGATCAATGAAAGAGTAGGCATAATACAGATCTGCATTCTCCTTGTGCTCACAATACTCTTTATATCTCCTCTTCTCCACTTCCTGGGGAAGGTTGTTTCTTGATGCTTCTGCAACTACTTCTAGAATTTCCAGTGCCCATGTTCGGCAAAGCTGTGCAGCATCCTTAAATCTCCTCTCCTTTACCTGCACACTTATGGAATTGAGACTATTGACTGGGACATTACACCTGTAGCTACAAGTATACAAACACATGGTCAGATATACTGCACAGTTACTTTTCTGCCACAGTTATTTCTGTCTTCACATTAGACATTCTGAACAAGAGCAACAGAGTTGAAAGAGGTTACTGAACTGCATTCTGAATGAGCTGCTTGAGCAGATGCTCTGACAAATCAGGCCTTCCTGCATGTGTAAAGGCAATACGTGCATGGTCGAAGTGGTCTTGATGGATCAACCACTGTGCATACTGGAGTGTGACATTGTCTTCTAGCTCTGGATGGAGCATTTTCAAAGAAAATGCCTCCTCCCACTGATGGAGCTCAACATGGAGAGAGAGAATGGATCTGCCATGTAAAAAACTTTGATGACAAGTTCAATATCTCCAAACACAATAATATCTGCTTTGCAAATGAAGAGCCAACAACAATGATAATTGTGAATGTAGGCAGACCTGAAATCACCAAGTTTTGTGTAAGTCTCAAGTGCATGTGCATACTGGCCACCACGCCGCATCAGTGTCGCACACAAAGTAAGCTCTTCAACCTTTGTTTTCTTCAGTCGTCTTGCTACCTTTTTCCACAGGATCATGGAACATACCATTGCACACATCAAGGAAATGTGACAGTTTTGACCACAAATCTGTTGCAGTAAATGCAAGTTCCCTGCAAACTCTACTGAACAAGATGACACAAGTACAAAACAGAAAGTTCTGGAACATACCAATGTGCACAATATGAAAGTCTAAGGTGATGGGTGTTGTACAAATTAAACAAAATGGCTCAGCAAGATTACTGTAATACAGTGCCCTACCAACAAATGTACACTAAAATTGAGAGTTCACACCTCAATGAGCTTAGAGACAGGGCCATGCTCTGCAAGAAGAGCGAGGGCCTTCTCTGGTTGGGAGGCAATGAGGTACATTTCAGCTGCAGTTTTTGGATCATTCGTCTTCTCTGTCCACTCAGCTTGTCGTTGAATGATTTCCTGCACATTAGCTTCTCTATCACTGTTGGTGTCATTTACATCCCTTCCACTTGTTGTTTGTGCCAGTGCCTTTGCCTCCTCAAACATTCGAAGATCTGAGTACATCTCCATGGCCTTCTCCACTTGGCCTTCCTCAACATAGGTGTTGGCTGCCTCTTTGAACTTTCCCTATAACACCCACAAAGATTCCTACTTTACTTGTGCCTGCATAAACTGTTCAAAGCTTATCATGCAATAGTGTAAAAGGGTGTCACGTCTGAGATCTTTGGGTGGGTTTGGATATTGCAAGCAAAACGAGTTTGTATGCCTTAGGTAATCTACAAGATGTATTGGCACAACGGTGTACAAGATAGAGTTGTTGGCATGTACCTCATAAGCAAGAACAAGTGCAGTGAGAGTTGACTTGTTGAAGTGGGACCCATGGCCTTGCTGAAGCCAATTTAGGAGATCAAGGTAGCATACATTTTGTACACGAATGAAGCCTTTTCTTGCCACATCCCAGGCTTGTCCTTGCAAGGACGACAGTGCAAGAGTGTGCCAATCTGCCTCTGTAACACCCAAGCATGCTACTTGATATGCACTCACATAATCACTGCTCTCTATGTAATGCCACATGCTTGTCGATAGGGGCACTTCAATAGTCTGTTTTTGATCCATTCCTCAACCACCCACACTCCTGGATTATAATCATTTGAAATGATATAAGGACAGTCAGTCAGAGTCCTTGTTTCTTATGTTTTAAGAGTGCAGGAAAGAATTGCAGGAAGTTCATTGAGGTGAAGATGATGTGCATTAAATCATGGAATAAAATGATACCTGCATGGACAGATGATGAAGGCAGAATACTTTGGACCCTTGGAAGCCAACCACATAGCCTTGAAGCTTTTGGCGATGAACTGGAAAATTTGCAGTTTTTATGTTGAGCATACCACTTCCTGAGTAGCAGAGCATAGATTCCATCTGTGTATTCCATGTGACAGAACTTGCCAGTTTATCCTCAAAATTCACTTCTTTTGTCTGCCCCCCAAATGCATGCAAAGTCTGGCATGTCACAGATTGCTCAGATGTACAACTGTGGCTTCAGAGGAAGATCAATGGGCAAAAAATATTGAATCACATGCAAAACAAGTAGGAAACAAAAAATTAGGGGAAACCTGAAGATTGTAAACTAGGACATTGGCACATTCATCAACAATAGCAAGGCAATTGCGGCTAGAGGAGATGTCCAGGCAGCGAATTCCACTTGTGTGTTTATAAAGCTTGCTCGGGTAGTTGCTGTTGATCCACACTTTCACAATCAACCCATTTTTCATCCCAATCAGTAGTCCTTCTCCTCCCCGTGGTCCACCACACACCTGCAAAAAAGATGAAAACTGTCTAGAATCAACAAGACCCTCTCAATCCCATCTCAAAACTTGGAAATAACTTATATAAACAAAAAGGATATAAGTTTCAACCTGTGTCTCACATGTAATGCTAACATCGCCCCTTGTAAGCTACTCTGTAGACCAAACATTAAGCATGAAAACAATGGTTACTGTAAAATTTAGAAAAACATAGAACTTTAGTTTGATTACAACAAGCAAGAGAGCTGAATTCTGGTGGGCATTAAAAAGACATACTTAAGGCAAATAGACTGAGCTGATGAGTTAGAACTTGCCTTGATGTATTTGATTGTCGATTCTAGAAGCCATTCTCTCTCTTTGCATCCACTCAGTGTCAAAAGCTGCAGCTTGGTTTCCTGTTCCACATCCAGAACATGTCTTTTGTTCCTCTGAATTTTGAGGAAAAACTACCCCATGTGATTGATACTTTCTGCGTACTCAAATTCTGGTGCCTACTTCCTTCTGTTACAAGGGCTGTATAATGCTCAGAAGCACATTTTGAGAGATGGGTTTCTGAACGAAGTATAAATTTAGAAACAGCAATCCACATTTTTCATAATGCTGAAAAAACAGTCATTTCAACACGAAATTTTTTCTCAAAAGGACAAACATGTATGGTGAGAGAGATATATATTGTATTGCTTTGGGATTTGAAACCGATAATGAAAGAGAAATCACAGGATATTGAAAAAGGACCTGGCAAAGAGTGACATGGTCGGCTGTGAGAACAAGGAGATTACATTCAAGTAAGCGATCAATCCGAGCACATGCACGATACTGTGATTTGGATCCACAACCCTCCCTGCTTTTCTCATAGACTACTATGCTGTTTGAGAGCTGGACTGCCACACGCTCCTGGTATACTGCTATTTTCTTTATGTAATCCCGGCATCTGATTCGTACCTGTTGCTGGTCTTCAGGTGAAAGCATGAAATGGGTACCAAACTGGTGCAGAAGTTTGAGGGCAGAGAGCAGATTGAAAAGAGAACAAAAGAGATGTTTTGATTTTCCTCACATTCAGTCACATGATAACCTTAAGGGGAGAGAGAGAGAAAAAAAGGAGCCAACTTTTTCATCTTCAATAAGGTTTTGAATGACCACATCTGTCATTGCCTCTCGAAAGGCATAGTGCTCCTGGTATAACCCATGCACCTGATCTTCCCCCACATACACATTCCCCCATAGGTAGAGTATACTGAACACAACAACAACATTTCCCTGGGGTCCAACTTATCTGCTTGACAAGATTAAGAAAACATATGAAAATATTTTGCAACCATTTTGTCCTTCAATCTTGACAGCAAAGGATGAACATATGAAAGCAAAAGCTACCCACCCCGCAAGAAGAAGAAGAAGAAGGTGTCTTACAGTGGAGAAAATAAGTTGGAGCATGGAGATACTGCCATCATTGCAACCGACAACAACATAATCATGCTTGGGGCGGGAACGTATAGTCCAAATCCAGTCCCCTGTCTCACACATAGTCATCAACTTTACTCCATCCCTTGAATACAACAGCACCTGAAATCACCCACATATCTGGCAATCACAATTCTACAACAGGAATGACGGAATAATTTGGAGTCTAGGAAGGACCCAACATAGCTGTCCCCCAAATATGAGCTTGAGTTGCTACAATGCCATCAAAACCTTGAAATTAGGGTGGTGAGAAAAAGAGGCAGAAGAGCAATTGTATTGTCAGAAACCATGAAAGATGTAGCTAACACCTTCCTTCAACGTTCAGAGAAAGAGAGGTGTAACCAGAATTATGAACAGAAAGATGGTTCTTGACTAGAATGGAAAGACAACAAAAGGGCTGACCTTTTTATCTGATCCACCCACACAAAGGTACATCGCATCATGGTAGGTGACACAACATGGATCGAATCCAAGCTCCTTGTCATTCCCCACCTGATCAAATCATCCATACTTGTGAAGTCAGAAAACCAATTCTTTGCCACCACCCGATGCTCACATACATTTGACTTCCACTGCAATAATTTGTGCAACAGAACTGCATGTGTGATGAATTGCCTCAATGTGGTTATGAGGCAAACCTGCTTGCCTGCTAAATCATAGATTGACAGAGTGCCATCCCAGCAGCCGACAGCAAGAGCATCTGATGTTTTATGTTGTGTGGTATTCCATTGCAATGTCCACACTGGTGCTGACCTCTCTATTGTCAACTGTTGCTCAAACAAAACTCATCTGTTACCAAACCTAGTTTTTCTGATGATAAAAACTAAGGAAAATGGAGGCAAAATGTTACTTGTGCAAGTGTCTGGTTGGACACAACAGACATGTTTGTGATACAAGCCCACCTTGAAAACTCTCAAACCATTTACAAAGAGTCAGATTGAAAAAGGTTGGGGCATTCATGAGCTATACGGTGTGACAGTGAAGGGATTCAACAATGCATGGTTTCAAAAAGGTATCCTTGGTGTGTTGTTGTTGTCACAAGGGAATCAAGATTGGAAACAAAGGAGTTGTACAAGGCATACAAACATGCTTACTTGTTGGGTGCCAGATTTGTTGCAAATGGAGATATGCCCACTGTACATTCCAAGAGCTAGATGTTGCCCATCAGCTGTCCATGCTGCACACAACACCTGTTGATGTCCACCCACCATGTGGTAAGTGAAATTGTATGCTGTGTGTAAAACCCTGACCCTTCACTACCTATTAGACCTTCCAGTGTGCTATATGGTCAAACCCATATCTTACTGGGACTTTATTGACAAAAAAAGCCTGCAAAGATTCGGTATGCCAATTTTCTTTCTGGTTCACAGTGGTTCACAGACACCATTGTTTTGCAAGTTTCTATTTGATGACCTGAAACTACCCTTTGTGTAAAGCTTTCACACCCATGAAAGAAGTTCCAAGAATGTGAGATGGTTTCAGTTTGATGTGATTGTTGTACTCAACAAAATGTCCATCTTAAAGCCTACAACAGTTCCAAGAGGAAGAGAGGTTACTTGCAAAGCTCTAAGCTACTAGACCTTTGAATGTGCTTTATGCTTTGAAACAGATTTTTGCTCAGGTGACCAGATGCCAAAGTCAGTTGCTGTTCCACTTGCAAGCTGTCCAATGGGCAATGACCAAGTGTTCAACAAATCATTAGTGCTGCTCACTAGCTTGGACTTTCATGTTCTCAAACCCTAATAACCTTCTGACATTAGCCCATCATGAATGTGTTTCTTGCCTAAGAAAAACTCCCCAAAAAAGCTAACCTACTAACCAAATCTGCTGGTTCTGATCGCAAACATCAAACCAGCTTCAAAGGACAGACTACCTGCTGCGTGACAGGATTGTAAGCCAGGCATTGGACAGAATCGGAATGGCTATACTTGAGTATGCCTTCTGCCTTCACAACAGAAAAAAAATATTCCATGCAAATCAGGAAATTCAATACTTCTTTTTTTGCAGAATCAAACCAGGGTTTCAAAGAGAAACACTAAAAACACACACACACATGAGCCAAAAGGCACGATTCAAATAGCCAAACCTAAAGGAGTTTCACCTTGTGAGTCCAGATGATGATTGTTTTGTCAGCTCCACCTGAAGCAAACCTTTTCCCATCCCGAGAGTATGCCACACAGTAAACCGAATCTTTGTGCCCTGTGAAAATCAGTTCTTGAACCCTCCCTCACTTAGCAACAAAACCATGCTTATGTTGTGCACAATATAGGTACGTAGTACATACAGCTTCAGAAATTTGCAAAACAGAAATAATTCACTGAGGGTTGTCTTGTCTTAGGAAAGATGTTGAATTTGGTCAAGAAAGCAGAGACGATGGAGGAGAGAAGGGTTATATAATGCAAACTCACCCTGGAGGGAGTGAAGAAGGTCACCATTAGCTGCATCATACATGAGCACTCTACTTCCAACAGCTGCTATCAATTGACTGCCATCTATTCACCAACACTAGCTCATCACCAATCGTTTCACCTCTTTTTTCACTGAAGAAGAAGAGTAAGGAGAAAAAACCCGTAGAAAAACCCCATACATTCCCATTCCCAAGAGAAACCAGACCCGATGGAGATAGATAGGTGCAAGGAGGAGGACAGACACTACCTGGACGAAAGGCGATATCATAACACACACTTTGGACACCACCATGCTGAGGCTGCACAACAGAAATCAAGCAACATTGAAAAACCCTGGGCCTTATCTTCTTAAGCAGAGCTGAAAACTGGAAACCATTTTTCTTCCAACCCTAATCTATTAGGGTTTAAAGAGCATGACATTGCAGATAAGACATGATTCTAAACCTCCTATTCTAAGATTTTGCAAAATACTTGAAAACAACATGAACTTATAAAATGGTTTAAAAAAAAAGAAAAAAAAGAAAAAAGAGAGAGAGAATGAAGGAGGGAGGGGACAGAGAAGGGAGAGACTCTTACAGCATGATCAGTCCAAGTTACCACAGCTCTCATGATGCTCTCTCTCCCTGCTTCAAAAGAACTCGATACTGGACCAAATCGAGCTCCGTAAAAGAGGGAAAAAACAAACCGTGCATTCAGGAGATTAATAGCAGGAAGATGAAAATCATGCAGAACAATGCGCAGAGAGGAAAATGAAGAAGAGGAGGAGGAAGAAAAGGAAGAAGAGGGAGAGAGAGAGAAAGCGCGAGGCGGTTGGACGGGTCCGAGGCCTGGGACATTCCCCCCGACCCGGGACTTCAACGGGTCCACCCGGCGGATACATGATAATGTTAGTAACTGTTAAATTATAATTTTTTTTAAATTTTAGAAAAAAAAAACCCTTAATATAAAAGCATATAAGCATTGAGAAAATGCCAGTGTTGGGTGGTTATTTAATTTTGTGAAGAACCTCTAGTTCCGGTTTCACACATAGATGGAATCAAGAATCTCGTTCTACTTCCAATTCTTCAAAATATTAAATTCCAATTTTTTTTATTAAAAAAAGTATATTAATTTTAATATATGTTTTTATATTATGTGTATTATGTTATGTTTTTAAAATTTTCATTGGATTATTTATGACATGGAATATTTTGTTTTTAACTAGTTGGAAGGTGGAAAAATTGATTACAATTTATAATGTGCCTTATCACAACACTAGAAAAGCAACCTCAAGGCTTTACAATAGGTTACTTCTCAAGCCTCTCAAATTTCCAACCCTACATATTTCAAAACACACACACACACACACACACTTATATATGTTTAGCAAAAGCAAGAAACAAATGTTCTCAAAAACCTAAGAATTGTACTTTGGAGTCATATATTAGAAAGATGGGAGTGAACAAAAAATGTGGATGAAATTGTTTACATTGATTCATAATGATTCAAAAAGATCCACCCTAAGAAAGCAATGAAGCTTCAAATGAGCTTTAAGCTTTGAATCATATCATCTCACCACATTTCAAAAGAAAGCTTTCCTCATTTGTGTGCACAAACATCCCACCCACTTTCCATAGCATTACATTACTCTGTTTCCTCCAAGGTCACTATAATGACTTTGCCAAGCTCTCATCACCATAAGGAGATGAAAGGTGTGACCAATGTTCAAGTGCGTTTGCATGTTCAGACAACTCATTGCTAATTGTCACGTGGACATCTCTCCATTGTAAATTAATCACATTGCAAATCATAGAAAAATTAGTGTGAAGGAGACATGATGAACAAACGAAAAGGAATGATAAGGTTGTATTTCATCAACATACTTGAAAGTTGGTTTCAAGGTCATAGATAGATAGAGCACATTGTCATTCTTAGTAATATGTTAGTTTTAAAAGTTAGATTTTCAAATTGAAAAAGTTAGGTCACAAAATTTTCAACAATTTGACCAACTAGAGAGCTCATGCATCTTACAAGCATGTCATGTCCAAAGGGTGACTTAGATAATGTGCATATCACATTGTCCAATGTGAAGTCCTTAGTCCAATTAATGACAAGGCTAGTATTATCAAATGTTTGCAAAAGAAGAAAATAGAAAGCTTCCTCTCTAACAATTTTCGCAAAAGCAAAATCTTAATCCTCAAATGTGAAAAAAATAAGCTTCAAATCCATCAACCCTATGTTACCACAAAGAATTGAACGTGTTTCCTAAATTGTTGAATGATGTAACCTTCTGAATATGATCATCAAAATGAGTCCAATAAATCTTCAAAAGAAAAGTTAAAAGCTAGAAAATTTTAAAAAGTTTGTTGCTAAGTGGTTTCCTTTTTTTGGGCAAGAAAATTTAAGATGTATCACATTGGATTATGGAATAAAACATTTAACACAAATAATAAATATATATATTTGAATGCAAACATGCATGTGTGGGAGGGCTATGGATGAAATTAAATGAAGGATGTGAATATGATTGGCTATAAATAATTTAATAAGAATTGGAATTGATTTAGTCTCATTAAAATCAATTGGGATTTAAAATGTGGTTAAGGTTGAACTTCCATTGGGATCAAGAATTAACTACAATGGAATTTTGATATGGATGTGACTTAAACAAATCAAATAGAAAATGTGACAATTTCAACCAATTAATGTAGATGGAATTGAATCAAAATAAATACAACATTATGTTGAAATCAATTGGAAATATCATATCAATTATATTATACTTAATTTGGGTTTATCTCAAACTAATTTTGGTTCAATTTGATTGAAACTTTCATATAATTTATTCAATTTTTTATTTGGTTGCACCCCTTAGGCCCTCCTCCCCACCCTCCCCACCCAAAGATGTTGGCTTCCATATTTTCCTAAAACTATGGATTTCATATACAAAACATCGTTCCAACCTTTTCATCACAAAATTAAATAAAGACCTGTTGCACCAAGAAATCACCTCAATAACCTTCAACCTAGTTGTTTAGTATATTTTTTCATTTGTCTTTGAATTTTCCATTCTCCTTGGGGTCTTTTATCCAACATTTACTTCTTTTGATATTATCTTCCCTTCATTTTACAATATGCATTTGGTTTGGTTTTGTGTTGCAATGATTCCATGTCTTGTATTCTTAGGATGATTGACCTATTTTTTGAATTAACAAATGTCAAGTTTTAATCAATTTCAATTTAGTTTTACTAATTTTCATCATTTGTTTAGCAAGTTTTAATGTGATAGTTGTTTTTGGTCAAGTGCCATGTAAGAGATGTTCAAAATCTTTAACCAAATGAATATCATATTTGTGCATTAGATAAGATTATTCACTTTGTGATGTTTTTTTCTACACAATGCTTGAAACCTTATGTTGTGAAAATTTCATTATTCAAGTTGTTTTTATTGGACTTAAGGTTCATCAAGGTCCTTTTAGGGTTTACTAAATAAACTCAAAGAACCACTTGGGTTCAAGTTTGTGAAGACTTGTGTTAGATGGGCTTCAAGGGATGCATTCAAAATTTTAACTTATCTCCTTATAAGATCTTCTTGAGGATGAAATTTCTATGTTGGTTATTGGGTATTGTGTTAACAGGACACTTCAAGAACATCATTGTAATGGTTCATCTAAGGTCACTCAATTTCCTTCCAAAATGGTCAAAATTCATTTAGACTTGATTAATTTGACCAAAAAAATATAGTTGTAGAATTTTAGAAGGAGATGTCTCAAAAGTTGTCACCATTTTTAAAAATATTTTGATTTGTGATACTTGTTATTACATAAATACATTATGATATAAATAATTGGAATAATTGGAATTGGTATATGAGGGATTTTTTGGAATCCTTTGTATGGTCTTTCATGGACCATTGCAAACACAATTTTAGAAATAACTATTTCATTTTCAAACTTAACTACTTCCTTTTCCTACTAACTTTCTTAACAACTATTTCCCACCTTTCTTAATAACTAACTTCATTTTATAACAATGTCACTCTTTTTCCCTATCCATCATCATGGATATGAAAAAACAAAATAACATGTGTCTTTTCATGTACATGATATGTATATTAATTTAAATTAGATTTGACCTTGACATAAATTATGATGAATTATTGAAAATCACATGAAAACATAAGAAAAAAATTAAAATAGTTAATGATCACTAGTGGTGTGCAGCTCAAATTACATAAGTACATTACGATAGAAGTAATTGAAATAATATAAAAATGGTTTGTAAATTAAATGTTTTGGTCATTTTTTCATTCATATGTTTAAAAATCACTTAATGTATATCCATTTGAACAAATGAGTTAAAAATCTCAAATGTTCATGGATTCTCCAATTTGTACAAAAATATTAGTTTTGCTAGGGTTTGCAAATGGTTTATGTATGGAAAAGGAGCTAACTAACTAACTAATTGCTGGGGAAAAATAGACACTTACCATTAAAACATTTAATTTATGATGGAAACTAAAACCGTATATGTTAGAACGTATATGAAATAGTGATCTAGAATTCTAATTCAAATAATTAATGAACTTGAATTTTTTTTCCATGTTGTACTTTATGAAAAAAAATTCTAGTTAACTATTACGATATAAAATCACTCCATTGAACATATGAAGTCACATATTTGAAAAAGAAATTGTATGAAAAATAGATCAAACAAAGATGGCAAGTTAACCACTCAAATGGGAACACTAGAGATTCTCTCAAATGTTTAAAAAAGTTGGAACTGGGACTCATCAAGTTTCTCTTGAAAAGCCTGAACTAGACAACAATGGGTATGACCACATCACTAAAAGCCATGCCCAATCAATTTAGGCTTTAAATGTCTCATTGCTCTTTCCCACCTAACTCACCAAACTTGGATATCATCAAACTTTAGTGGGCACATACATAGCATTTGAAAAAAAAGGGGGAAAAAAAAAAAAAAAAAAAAAAAAATAAACAAAAAATATAATTAAAAAAAAATTTTTTTATATTAAAAAATTAATATTTTTATTTAAT
>Ga0116231_10010800_pt1 | contig 14426 bp, 7 predicted proteins | sample S1TSphgellanicum_2_FD_89695 | JGI IMG/M metagenome (GOLD analysis project Ga0116231, IMG submission 89695) | Host-associated microbial communities from peat moss isolated from Minnesota, USA - S1T2_Fd - Sphagnum magellanicum MG | ecosystem: Host-associated > Plants > Peat moss > Unclassified...
AAATAGCTAAAATAAGGTAGTTAATATCTGGAATAAAATAAATTTAATTTTGATCATTTCTTCAATTATTTAGCTATTATTGTATTATATTATTTATTTTAATCAATATTATAATTACTAATGTTGATTAACATACTAAGTTATATACCAATGATAATAATATTGTAAAAATCAATGTTGGTTAAGATACTAAATAATATATTAATATTAATAATATTCTAGAAATTAATGTCAGTTAAGATATTAGCTAATATACTATTAATTGTATTAATTTCTAGTCCATCCTATTAATAATTATAAGGACCATCCTATATTAATATATATAATTAGTAATAAAAATAAAAAGTAAGACAACAATTTACATAAGAATTACAAAATAGCTAAAATGTGGATGAAATGGCTAGGGAATGAAAACAAAATGAAGAATTCAAGAAAATGAAAAAGGCTTCAAATGAAAATCCATGAAGTTGAAAAAAAGAACCTCCACCAAAATACATTGTTATGGTTCCTTAGGGTGTTTTTTCATTTCTTTCATTTTTAGGTCTTTCCAATTCTGTTGCCTTTCAAAGAGTTGTTGTTTCTTCTTTTCATTTTGTCTTTACTTACTTCTTGCATTAACTTGTTTCTTTGTATTTACTTGCTTCTTGCTTCTTATTTTCTCTTTTCAATTTTGTGTGTGTATGTTTGTGTGTTTCACACATTTCTTCTCTCTTCTTTGTTCTTTGTTTTATCTCTTCAATTCTGTATATGTGTTTGTGTGTGTCATGCGTTTTTTCTTTCTTTTTGGTTCTTTGTCTTATTTCTTCAATTTTGTGTGTGTGATTATGTGTGTCTTTACGTCTAAATTAACGAGACTTACAACGAAGGGTGCATTGAAAAGCTTGCACCATAGGGGTTACAAACAAACATCCATGTGAAATCGACAAGTAAATCATACACTTTCACAATTCCACATTTTTTTCCTTTAATATTCCATTCACAATGTAAATCTTTTGTTTTTTTTGTTTTTGTTTTGTTCTATTCCTATTTAGTTTTATTTCTAGGTGGGAGTCCTATTTCAGGTCTATTTCTTAACTACTTTAAGTCTAGGAAAAGGGTTTTTTTTTAGACCTTTCCAAAATTTGAGGTATTGTCACAAAGCTAAAGGCCAAGTGGAATGTATTAGAATTTCTGGAAAGGTTTGAAAGTAGACCCTTCTCTTGCATGGATAATCGGTTAATTTTTTTGGAAAATAAGTATTTTACATAGTGTAAAATCTATGTTGACCAATTGATTTGCATCTTACAAAATTATAAGGTCTAATGAAAAATTATTTTTGAAGAGCAACATATAAATATAAAGGAAAAAACTTGCTAATTTTTTATGGTTATAGGATAGACAAGAATCTAATTTTTATTTTAAAAAACTTAATAACTTTTAGCTAATGCTAAGAGAACATGGTCTAAATGTGGTGACATCATTATTTTTTCCACTATTTTTTTAGGATAAGAAATCATGGTTTTTCAAAAGGTTCAACTTGATTAAAATGTCCACATTGACCAAAAGGATGTTCACTTTGACTAATTGCATGGGGCATGAAAGACACATGGTTCTATTGGTTGGTTTTTTTTACCAAAGTGACCATTTTGACCAAGTGCTAAATCATACATCTAATCAAGAAGGACAATTTTTTTAAATGGTCCATCAATATGCCCATGGTTTAGTTAAATTGGCCATAGTGAGTGGTCATACTTAGTCAATTAACCATATTAATTTGGTTAATGAGCTTGCTTGTTATGCCTATTAGGCTACTTACCTACTTACTTATTTAAATATGTCATACCTACCTATCTATTTATTTACCTACCATCTTCCTACCTATGTCATATTTACCTACCTACCAACCTACCATCTACCTACTTGTAGTTTACATAAGTAGGTAGGTAATTTAAAAACATAGGTAGGTAAACATGTGTACTTACCTATCTACTTAGTTAGGTACCCACTAACCTACATATGAAAAAAATTGAAATTCAAACATTGTTATACATGTTGACAAAAAAAATCATGGAAGTTCAAATAAACATGTTAAATGCATTTGGTATATATTGTTTACAAAGTGGTGGGGTGGTTTGATGGCCAACACATTAGTGTGAAGCCAAGGAGACCAAGGTTCAATCCCCTTTGGCAACATATATTATGTGGAGTATATATATTTGTATATATACCTTGTACATGTGTGTAAATGTATAGTTCCTAGGTGGGTTGTGGATAGGTAGGTATGAGGTCATGGTGGGTAGGTAGGTCATGGGTGTATGGGTAGGTTGATACTTATTTATTATTTATTATTTATTATTTACATTTCTATATTTACAAATTGAGGTATTTTTTTAATTAAATTTGTTTGGTTGCCCAATTTTTTGTTTGATTTGATTAATCAGAAAGACCATTTTATGATTAGTAAAAAAAACCATCAATCAAGTTGGATGTGTTTAAATCAACTTGTCCACTATGACTAAGTTGTCAAATTGACCAAATGTCAAAATGACCTTTTTTTTGTTTAGTTTTTCAATCAAATCAACCATGATTTCTTGTAGTGTTTGGTGATTATTTTGAATTTGTTGAAGCTCATTTTTAGATTTTGCAATAATGTGAAATTTTGCACCAAAAAAAAAAAGTATGTATGCACTTGTTGGAATTTGAATACAACCAGTTTTTGTCAAATTGGGGAAATCTAAAGCTAGTTTAGAGAGAGGTGGGGGGTTCAATAATGAAGAAGATTCAAGCAGATTGTTTTGAACCCACTGCTAGAGATAGGATTCACGTTGTTTATGGCAGTACTTACCACTATGCCATTTTTATGTTCACTAGTTCTATTTATAGACATTAAGTTCAATTTAATTCTTATTATGATGTTCATATTGTTATCATGTTTTTGTCTACACATTCTCTGCATTTCATGTGACAATACCTTTAGACTGTCCAAGTTTTTTTGCATTTCCAATGTTTTGTTTAAGCAAATAAATAACACCACTTTTTTCTTACCTTCATCATGCTTAAGCTCTTATAACTCTGCAAGGAGGAGTTTGAAAGAAGGAATCACAACGCAAGATGGCCAAATTGACTCCAACAAAATAACCACCTAATTAAACCCTAAGGTCTTTGAACCTTCAACACTTTTTACATCTCCAAACAGTAATAAAAATTAGTGATTTAAATTAAGGCTTAGTAATTAGGATTTACAAATAACTAATCATTACTAATTACTATACTTAATTAACTTTTTGAAAGGAGTATCGGGTGGTTGCTTAATACTCCCCTCCTCGAACTCTTCAAGGGGATAATCAAACGGCCACCCCATATCCCCCCAAAACCTTTTGAGGGGAAAATCAAAGGTGATTTCAAAGACTGATAAAAAAGTATAAGGTGGCTGCCACATACTCCCCCCTTAATCTCCTTGAAGGGAAAATTGAACAACCATTCGATATTCCCCCCTCAAAACTTTTCAAGGTGAAATTTGGGCGGCCACCCAATACTCCACGTTCAAAACTATTTGAGGGGAGAATCAAATAATTGTCCAATATTCCACCCTCAAAAATTTTCAAGGGGAAAATTGAGCTACAATTTGTTGTTCCCCTCTTCAAATTTTTCAAAAGGAGAATTAAGCAACCACCCGATATTCCCCCTTTAAACTCTTTGAGGGGAAAATTGAGTAGTTGCATAATACTCCCCCCTCAATATTGTTGAGGGTAGAATTAGGCAACCGCCTAATACTCCTACCTTAATACCCTCGAGGGGCAAATCAGGCGGCCACTCAATACTCCTTTTTCAATATGTTCGAAGGGAGAATTGGATGGCCATTCGATTTTTTAATTGAAAAACCTATAAAAATCCTCTATCTATTTTGGTACTAAAAATTAAAGACTTGTTGTAAATATTATGCAGGAGAATATTACAAGCTCCATACACACCAAGACTAATGCATAGACTCTTTTTCTCCTATTTGGGCCTAAATGAAGACTACAACAAAGCCATGCTTGGGATTTGAAAACTGCACCTAAATGTGTCATCATGGGGTGCATGTTTGAAGGATAAGGACGATAACCCAAAATTTGCCTTCACCTACACCAAGAATGAGACAAATGACTATGAAAAATGTGTTTGTGTAGGAAATTTTTCAAGCTAACAAGGATCCCAAATTCATAATCATCCTACTTGACGATCCAAATTGTGATTCCCAAGGGCTTGCGAACATCCTCTATGATGTAGACAAGTTGACCGACGAGATGAACTTCCCTACTAGCATTGATGTTTGCTTCAACCTGGAGAATATTGGAGTGGTGATTGGTAAGAATATTAATGTGGCATTTGCTATAGTAGAAAGCGAATTACATCTGAAATCCAAGATGGTCGCATCGCAGTCAATAGTGGTGACCAACATTGCCAACTTTGTGATGGAGAAAAAACCAAAGAGGGCTAAAAAGGAGAAAATGAAGGATGAAAAGAGGGAAAAGATAATTGATGATTTACGCATAAAAATCTGAAAGGGTTCAACGAGGTAGAATGTAGAATAATTAACAAGGCAATGTCTGAAAAGTTTGCCAATTTTTTTCCCTCTAGAATTATTAGTAGTTCTTGATGTTGAGTTGCCGATTCAACGATTTGTTGAAACACCATCCTGGATTGGGTGCTACCCATTGTGCATAAAACATGAAAATGAAATGAAGATCAAGTTTATGACTCAAGACAAAACAAAATGGAAGATGCCAATGTACACATGTTTAGTAAGTCTAACAAATTCAGATGAAATCTTTCCAACAAAACCAATGAGTTGGAATGAAATATCAAAATGTGTGTTTTTTGTTTTTGGTGAGTAGCATATAACAATGGCTTTGTAGGTAATTCCATTATTTTCATGAAAATATTTCACATTTATTTAGAATGAAAGACATTTCTAATTAAACTTCCCCACTTGCAAGAAATATTCGCATTCAAAATGTTAATCCACAATTGCAATAGCAATTTTCAAAGTTCTAACTCATCGTTGTTTGGCATCCCAAGTGTTTACACATGCAAAAACTATCATTGACATTGAACAAACCAAACCACATGTAAAAGTGCTTACCAACATACAAGGAGAACCTAAGCCATGTTCGACGCATATGGACAGAGCTTGGACACCCCATCGTCGCTTTGAGTTCAAGTCGCCAAAGTGAAGATTTCAAGGTATATTACCTTGATTGATACTTCCACTTCTTGATTTATCAAATCTATTTTGTAATGATATGTTAAATCTCCTGGTTTTGATGTAGATTTTTGAAGGTTCTTTGTTGGCTCTATTTGGAATGAAATCCATGAAAAACAAGATTAGTATAATTTTAACATTAGATAAGGTTTTGACTTGTGGTCGACAATTATCCTCACATGGGAGGAAGAAAGGATCTTGGATGGTATCAAATCAATTTAAACGAATCTTGCACCTATTGGAAAATTGGCGTTATTCCACTTATGGAAATGTTTTAGTCCCAATTAGTTGAGATTGCTAATGACCTTTTAGTTCAAAAGGTCTTTTTACGTAATTGGCCGATGGGAGGTTTACAGTTTGAATGGTTTCTGGTGCATAAATACATAAAAGTGATTAGGAATGAAATTGTGGTGGACCATGGGTTTCCAAAACCAACTTCAATTAGGAATACTTACTCCATGAAGGAATGGAAAGAGGTGGAGATCGCTAATGATTATAACGACCGGTTATTTCCAATCCTTGAGAGGCAACTGATGAAAAAGTTTTTCATGGATAAGTTGAAGTTTAACCTTTCAAAGGATCCTCCCCCTAAATCATTGATGGATATCTTAAATAGGTGGAAGTTCATTAGAAATCCTAAGGGAGTAATGGCAAATGCCTTCATCCTAGAAAACTCATATATGTGTCAGGAGATTAATGACATGTCTACATTAAAGGAAGTTTTTGACTTTGAAAGATATGTTTACTTCCTTCAATAGGGTGCAACTGGAACCATCATAGTGGTTTGCAATACTAACAACTTGAAAGAGCTAATTGTTTGGAAGGGCAATGAATGGGACAGCGTGTTTGGCGCATTTAAAAATTACACAATACACATAAAATGTGTGGGTGTGCATTTGTGAAAAGGAGTCCTTTGGGTATTTGATGTATGAGTCCAAGCATGATTAAGGTACCAACTTTGAACCTTAAGGACTCACTCCAAGGATAACCAAATTCACATTTTTCTTCACTTTTCTTATGATTTGTCTTACATTTCACCATTTTTTCTCATGTCAAATGAAATAATTTTGTTCTAAATTTTATGCAGGCTTTTAAAGTATCTATTGTTTTCACTTATGAAAATGAGAATAGTAAAATTTATTCAATGTGGGTCATATTCTATCAATGATCCAAAATTCCCAAAAATTTAACTTTTTGAAACTTTTTATGTATTATAATAAGGGAATTGGTTCTTGTCACATTCATACATTTTATATACATTATCACATACAATGTTTGTGGTAAAATCTTGGGCCAAAAAAAATTGTTTAAACATTTTTTATGAATCCTTGAACTTTATTTTTTTCATGAGACAAAGTCTTGAATTTTTTCAAGGATTTGGTAAGAATCCTTAAACTTGTTCAAATTTAACATTTTATGCATAGAATAATACTTTTCTAACGTATCTATCTATGAATTAAATTCAAATTTTCAATATGAATGTGTTATTAAGTTTCAACAACATGTTTAAGTGAAGGGGTGTAATGAATTGAATATAAAATGAAATAATCCATTGAGTACCCCAACCATGTTTTGACTCATCTACAATCCATAAAAGTATAATTGGTCCTTATGTATGTTACGAGATTGAGATGTATGTTGCACAAGTGGAAGAGTTGCTAAGTAAAAGTGAAAGAGTTTTTGATAGTCCATTGTTGTTTTATGTTTATTTGTTTCGAAGAAATAGTGGAAAGGATGTTATAAAGAATGCATTGGGAAACAACCGGATTTTTAACATTATCCTAGGGATGGATTTGATGCACATGGATGTGTGCAAGGTTTACAAGTAAGAGGTTTGCCTTGAGGCACTACATGCAATTATTCTTTCATTAGTTATAAACAAAGTTTCTATTGTTAGTATTTTCGATGGTGGTACATTTTCACTTCTTGGATTACTATGTTGTCTCTTTGATTGAAGTTACAAATTTTTTATCGTGTTTTTTTTCCTTGATGCAATTCAGATTATAACTCCTCGTTGTTAGTACTTTGTAGGAGTAAAAATGTAAGGTTTTTGAGCTTTTGCCTTTTGGATTTGGTCCAAAAGGCAAAGAGAATGCATCAATGTGCCTTTTAATGGTCTTTGGGGTAACTATTCAATCAGATGATGAGTCGCCCATGCAAGAGCTAAAAAATGATGGTTCAATTAACGAAAAGGAAAAAAAGGAAAAGGAAGAAAGTCATGAGGAAGAGGACATTGGAAGGAACAATGAACCAGGGGAAACTAAAAAATCTTCTAAGAAATCATGGTCAGGCAGAGAAGCATCATCAAGGTCAAAAAACCCACATCATATTTTTTAAAAGAGAGTTGCGAGAGATGAACCTGAACAAATATTTTGATAAAAATAGCAATAACTTGAAAATTTAAAAAAACAATGAAATAAACAGCCTATTCGACGAGAGCATTACACTACAACAAAATGTGATTTTTTAGAAGCTCCAACTTGAATGAAATGTCCACATTAACCAAGGGCGATGGTTCTTTTGACTAAATTTTTAGGGCATGAAAGACACGAATTAGTTTTGACTAAGACATTCAACTTAAAGTGACATTTTTGACCCTATGACAAACCAAACATTTGGTCAAAAAGGCTAGAGGTTCATCAAGATGACCAAGGCTTAGTCAAATTGACCATACTTAATGGCCATTGGGATTTATAATTAATCAAATTGGCCATTTTGATTTGACATTTAGTCGAATCAACCATATTAATTTGGTTATTAACTTATAAGTTTATTTTGCATAGGGTACATACCAAACATAAGTTCATATCTAGTAGGCCCTAGGTTAAACATATTACACCTAGTACCTACTTATAAAGTTTAATAGGCTACTTACACGTTACCTTTAATCACATGTAGGTACTTAAATTTAATACATTAATTAGTTGATATTTAATAATTAATAGTTAAAATTCAATAGTTTATGATTAATATTTTATATAATTAATTAGTCACCAAATAAATATCAACTAATAACCAATAATTAATTTATCCATCAATTTGTTAATTCATTAACTAATATTATCAATTTATCAAATTTATCCTATTGTAAATAATTATTGATAAGTGAACATTTTAAACTAATTTTTTAAGTTAATAATAATTTTAAATATATTAATAAATAATTATTAATTCATAATAAATAATGAGTATTAATATTAAATAACCAGTAATCAGTAATTAGTAGTAAATAATCAATAATTAGTGATAAATAGTAGATAATAAATTATCAGTAATAAATATTATTTAAAATAATTATTTAATATTTATTAATTCATAGGAAATAATAAATTATTAATCATTGATATTATTTATTATTCATAATTTATATAGTAACTAATAAATCATTCTTAATTATTTTTACTAATTACCTAAAGGTAGCCTATCCTATTAATTAAGTTAGTAGCCTAGGCCACCTAAGCCTAGCTACTAGGTAGGTAGCCTAAGCGTAAACCTACTTAATAGGCTAGGCTACCTACCTAGTATGCCTAGGCTAGGTCTATTAATAAGCTAGTAGATACCTACATAACTTATTAAATAACATAGGCATAGATGGCTTATTAGGTAAGTATAAACATAAACCTAGTAGGTACCTATAAGGCCGCATAAACTATAACCTACATGTTACCAAGGCACATACATTTATTAATAGATACCTCATACTTGCTTAAGCTACCCTACTTATAACCTACCTATTTATGTAAGTAGTGTAAAAAAATTCAAGTTCATTTAATATAACAAGCATGTCGAAAAAAATTCATGGAAATTGATTACAACATGTTGGTCCAAAATCATGTTCATTACAAATATGTTGTTCAATAAAATCACCTTTATGGGGTGGTGGTGCAATGGTGAAGGATTTGACACTTCAATATGGATGTGAGGAGTTTAAGTCCCCACACTTGCAACCTAGGCAACCTTGGTTACATAGGAAACCTAATTAAATAGCCTAGGTTACAATAATTACTAGACCACCCAACTTAGGCTACTTGGCCTAACCTAAAGGCCTAACTTAGGGGGCTCGGATTAGCCTAGGTGGCTTAACTAGGTGGCCTAGCCTAGGCCTAGGACATAGGGTTGGTATATAAATAAATAAATATTTTTTGTCATTAATTATTAGGTTTATTAATTAGGTAGGTAGGGCAATTAGTTAATTATTGATATTTTCATATTATATATATATATATATATAATTTTGTTGATCACTACCCAAATTATATTATTGTCATGGTGGTTTAGTAAAAAAGCCTAGTAAAAAAACCCAATAAAAAAACTAACCAAAAAGACCTAGTCAAAATGATTGGGTCCAAATCGACTTGTCCAAAACAACACTTTGGTTAAATTGGACATGGGGGCAAAAAAACCATATGGGGGTTTTTTTGATCAAAATTATTGGTCAAAAAAGTTGTGATTTCTTGTAGTGTTGCTAAAATTATTTGGATTTTGATGAATAAATTGTGGATACTAAATGAGAAGAGACTAATTTACATGTTTCAAATTCTAGTGTCAATAGAAATAACTCACTCAACGACAAAATTCTTACATTCAATGCTAATGAACAAATGTTTGGCCTAATGCACCCATAGGCAATGAGCCTGAACACAAGAAAGCATAAGGACATGTGTTATCTTTATGATTCATGTGCAAAGTATAATTATTGAAGATCAAATTTTTAAGGATTTACAAGTTATACAAATGTCAGAAGTTTTAACATTAAATGATGATAGATCATGAATGTAAAGATCAAGGAATCTAATGTTTAATTTTAAAAAAATTCATCTAAAATTCAATTAATTTATGCAATTTTGTTGTGTTAAAATGAGGCAATCACCCGATTTTGCATACTTGTTTAAAATAGAAACCTTATAGACATGGGTTACAATTAACCTTTAAAATGTATTAATGATCAATTATTTTGGAGGTTTTGGGAATTTGGTGGCCTCCTTATTTTCATTGCCCAAATTACATTTATGCATATGTTCTAGTTTTTTAGGTCTAAATAATCAAGCAATCGTCCAATTTTACATTAGTAAATTTCCATTTTTTGAAGATGTTAGAATCAAATAGCTGCCCATTTCTACATTAATAATTTTCCATTTAAATTTTAAAAATTCATTTAAATTCTTCTTGAAAGTTAGTTACTTTCTTTTTTTGTATTACCTATGTTTTGGGTGTTTCTTTTAGAAAAGGATGGATGATGCAATGGAATTTGAAAAATGCCAAACAAAAATTTCTACAAATGTATGAAATTTCTGACATAGTACTTAAAAGTGAAACTCACATTGAAAATTAAACTTTTGAGTAGGTGTATCATTTAATGTGTCCTTAATGTTTAAACTCTTAGTGTATAGAGTTGGATTGCAAATTTTATATAATGAATGTTTTACAAAATAAAAACAAACATAGGGAATGAAAAGAATGTGAATCCGTTTGCATATAGAGGTTGTATTTTAAAGTTCAAATATGTTAGAGTTGAAAATCGAGTGTTGGCCAAATTGTTTCTGATCTTAAATCTCTCTAGGAATTGGGTGGCCACCCAATTCCTATTTGTCACAATTGATAATTTGGTGGCTGTAAATTTGTCTTCTTCTTTATGTTTCAAAGAATTGAAGTCCATGTTTCCAAAAAACCATGTTAAATCATAGCACTAATAGAAATTGACCAAACTATAACCACTATATTTGCAACTACATGTGACTATTAAAGTCATTTGCGCCTACCTTTGGACATTTTTGTAACTAATTCTTGTGTTGGTAATATTTGCGACTACACTGTAATTAATTTGCAACTATTTTGGCTTTTATCCTTCCATGTGAACAACATTTAGTTTGGTTTTCATCCAAGAAAAACAAATTATGTCCCATTAGTTGCAAATGTGACCAATTTAGTTATAGCCCTATAAGTATACGCAGGTGTATTTTGTATATTCTAAGGAATATAGTTGGATATATTTGGATTTACAAACATATACTTCGAATGTATATGAACAACCATATTACAATGTACATGTGTATTCAAGTAATATTTTTAACATAAATAACCTTGATATTATGGTTTTACTAAGTGTATCATCCAAATCAATATTAGTCGTAAATATAAGTTGCATATATGCAATTGCAAACCACTTTGTAGTTGTTTATGGAACTCCAAGTTGTTTTTACCAAATGCCATGAAAAATAGTCGGATTTATAGTAAAAAATGGTTGATTTGCACACATGTTAGAAATGCATGGGTTTGAATGGACAAAATTTTTTATAGTGTTGTATGCACACTATAGTGTAAACCATTTTTTTTGAAAACAATGGGTGTCAAAAATACATAACTTACATAAACTTATACATTACTTTACTTTTTGGCCAAATATATTTTAGTCCATGGATGAAGATTCAAGGATAGTTAGTCAGTATACTATCTTTAAAACCTTGCTTTAACTCAAATCAATTTGGCACATAAATGCCGACCAAATTAGTGATGGCACTTGTCATAGTCCTTGCATTATTGGTGTATTATTTGGCATTAAATGCCATTGATGATAAAGCAATGTAAGGAAGGTGGTTAAAATCATTCCTCCTTTTAAATAGTTGACAAATGCCCACATGTTATTGGGCTACTTTTAATTTTAGGTAGTGATTTTATGTTTTCCTTCATATGTGGCTTCATTAATCTTGATGACCTATCAAGCAAGTTGATTTTAGGTATGTTGAATAGGGGTCATCTTTCCCTTCATTTAACCATTGAATTAATTTGGTGTTTGTTTGCCTTGGTTTTTTCTTGAAGTTTCAAACTTTGAATGCTAGAAGTTTCGAGCTTGTCAAAGCATGTCTTGACTTTGAAATTTTTATGGACGTTTCAAGTCTTTGTTAGTGATTTTGTTACTTACAAGGTGAGAGAGCTTAGGCATTATGAGGTTTACAAATGTTGAAGACGATGAGGAGGGATATGAGTGAAGGCATTTTGGACACAAGGCGTTCAAACTCAATCACCATGTTTGAAGACCCCTTAGCAAAGTTAGACATCTAAATGGAGAGGTTAAAAAAACCATCTTTAGAATGGAACTTTATGTACTACAAGAAAGTAGGTTTGCATGGAATAGATGTAAACCCACATAGGTTGAAATTTGGTTGAGATGTGCATCATGGGAAGCTTGTGGTAACATTTGGGGAAATGATTATGAGATTAGGATTTCGTTATGTGGAACATTGTGATTCTAAAATCAACATTGTAAAAAAATATGGTGGTTTGCAACTAGGCTTGTAACTAGGTTTTTTAATTACAATGACTAGTTGCAACTAAACTTATTTTTATAGCATGAATGTTATAAAACAAGTTGTAAAAGTTGCAATGGACACATTTCATTATACATGGAACCATATGCAACTAAGATACAATTACATTACAACTACACATGCAACAATGTGTTGATATGGTTTTCATTCATGTATCAAAGATGAAATCATCAAATAACACGAGGAACAAATCATCAATGAACACGTAGCAATTTTGAAGTTTATTTTGATATTTAATATTTAATTTAATTTAATTTAATAATCCAACGTAAGGTTGATAGGATTTTGACATGTGGCACATAAGTGGGGAGGTAGGTAGGCCTAATACCTATTTATGATAACTTAGGTAGGTAATAAATAGGTTTAAGTAGGTAGGAAATTAACTTAAAGTAGTTAGGTAGGTAGGTAATTTGAGATAATCTTATTTTATTTTGAGGTTAACCTTTAAGGCCAATTTTTATTTTATTGATTCATCCCAAATGCCACTTGTTTTTTTTAATACTTCTAATGCACTTACTTATATATTTTACAAACTTGAAAAGTAAAACAAACAAAATGAGATAAAAATTTAATTGCTTCTTCATTGTAATTTATTTGCAATTATTACCTAATACTTAAATATTATACTAACATACTTTACATATTAATTGTATTAATTATTATAGTTCATAATAGCTAATAAGTAATGATATTACCAATAATAATAATAATTAGTAATATAATTTTTAATTAATATTTATTATAATTATTGTAGTTAATGTAGCCCACTAGCTAATTATACATGTATTAACTTAAATAAAATAGTTCTATATTACTTAGCCTAAGGTTATTTATATAATGAAAACTTAATGTCACAATTAGTTATATCATTGGGAATCATAGTTGATAATTAATTTTTAAAAAATTGAAAATGCCAAATCTAGTGGATGGTGGTAATGTATAGCCGTGGCATGATTCACTGGTACAAAAGTGAGGTGTAATTCCTTGACCTAAATCACAATGGGACTTTAAAAGTGAAATAGATTCATTGTATTTTAATGATTTCACCTTGGTTAAAGTTATGTCATTATATGGTCACTATGTAAATATCATCACTAGTACAAAAATGGGGTGTAGTTCATTAGCTTAAATCATTATGGGATCTTAAAAATGAAATAAATTCACTACATTTTAATGATTTCACCTTGGTTAAAGTTATTTCACTATAATATTATTATGTAAACATCGTGTTTCATTATTAGTTGATTTAATTTACTATGGTAAATAAGTTTATTTTTATGCTGTTGTTTTAAATACCCTATGTTATTTTATGATATACCTTATAATATTTTGGGCTACTTTAGTTATTACAACTTATACCTTTAGTTAATATAAGTTATTATAGGTTATTATAAATTATTACACCCTAAACTATTATACATTATTTTACCTTAAAATATTTTAATTAAGTTTTTTACTTTAAGTTATTTGAAATTAAATTATTCAATTAACCTTAGGCTATACTTTAAATTATTCAAAGTCATTTTACTTTATGTTATTATAAGTTATTTTATCCTAAGTATAAAATTTAAACTAATCTAAAATAAAATATAATGACTTAAGGTAAAATAACTTAGAATAACCAATAATAACCTATGAAAAATAATTTAAAATAACTTACAATAAAATAAATACCAATAACCTATGATAATATAACCTAGAATATCCAATAATAGTTTATATTAAAATCCCCACCAATAGATTAACCATCAATAGCCACCAATAGATTAACCATCAATAGCCACCAATAAGATAACCATTAATGGCCTACAATAAAATAACCATTAATAGAATACCCACCAATAACCACCAATAGAATAACCAACAATAGCCACCAA
>Ga0116231_10010801_pt1 | contig 14423 bp, 10 predicted proteins | sample S1TSphgellanicum_2_FD_89695 | JGI IMG/M metagenome (GOLD analysis project Ga0116231, IMG submission 89695) | Host-associated microbial communities from peat moss isolated from Minnesota, USA - S1T2_Fd - Sphagnum magellanicum MG | ecosystem: Host-associated > Plants > Peat moss > Unclassified...
AAATGCAACATCCTTCTTTGTTAATTCAAACAAAGGACCTGCCAAGTTCGAGTATCCTCTAACATACTTGCGGTAGTAACCTGTTAGACCTAAGAATGATCTTACGCTTGGGACATTCTTCGGTGTTGGGAAATGCAACACTGCTTCTATTTTCCCAGGGTCGGGTCGGATACCTTCCTTACTCACTACATGACCCAGAAAGGTGATAGTCTTGGCAGCAAAGCAACACTTGCTTAAGTTGAGTTTTAAATTCACTTCCCTGAATTTGCAAAGCACTGCATCTAGATGTTGGAGGTGCTCCCCCCAGCTTTCACTGTGCACATTGAGGTCGTCAATGAACACCTTCAGGAATTTGCTCCCCAAATCCTTAAAAACCTCTGACATGGTTTGAGTGAATGTACTCGTTGCATTCTTGAGTCCGAATGGCATCACTGTCCAATCGTATAACCCAGTCTTGGTGATCAGAGCTGTCTTTTTCATGTCTTCTAGAGCCATTTGAATTTGCCAAAACCCAGACTGCAGGTCTAGAGCTGTAAACCATGTCGATTTGCCCAGCTGATTAATCACATCCTCCATGAGTGGCATTGGGAACATATCTCTGTGCGTTTGAGTATTGAGAGGCCGATAGTCCCTATAGAAACGCCTGCTCCCATCCTTCTTTATTGGCAGAGTCACCTGACAGGCATATTCGAAGTTATTGGGCTTCATCTTACCCAAGTCTACCAATGCATCAATCTATCTTTTTACTTCAGCTTCCTCCCAGTAAGACAGTCTACCAAGAGATGTTTTGCAAGGTGGAAATCCTTGCGTGTCGATGCTATGCTCCCCAATGGTGCAGCAACCCAGTTTGCCTTTGTTCTAAGCAAAGACGTCTTGGTATTTCTCCAGGATTCCCCAGAGTTATTGCTACCCAATTTCACCTAAATCGGTGTCGATCGTGATTTGCTCACAAATCTCCTTCCATCTAGTTCCCGATTCATGATAACTAGGTGACATAAACTTTTCACTAGGCTCGCAATCAGAGTCGCCACCTCTTACCTGGATGGTTTGGAGTATCATCGGAATTGTAAAGTCGTGTTGGGGACAGTGTTGTTGCAGCAACAATGGAACAGGTATATTATGTGTGGATTCATGCATAATCTGCTTGCTCTCCTCCGCATCAGCCACCCATTTGATCCAGTCGGCATAATCATCCCCATCCGTGATCTCTTCTATCATGATCCCGTCAGCCTGCTCCTGTAACATCAGTCGCAACATTTCCTGTGGCCCTTCTAAATTGACCAGCTCCTCAAATTCCACATCCACAAATTCATCCTTTGAGTCGATCTGTTCTATTTGATGAGATTCCGAATCATAGTACTCACTGGTATCGCTGTCATCATCGGAATCTGAGGTGGATACATTGTCCTCCTCATCGACCGCCTCTCGGTCCTGATCAGGTACTGCACAACCATCTTGGTGGGCAAGTGCGTCCTTCCAAGTGGTCGACGTTTCTCGCACCATCGTACCCGCACTCATTCTCTGCAGTAAATTCACCACAATCAGTGGCAATACCTCCACATTGGTCCCAGGCCCATGTCTTACCTGGATCAGACCTCGTTCCACATCAACCACCGCTCCAATCTTCATTAGAAAGTCCAGACCAAGTAGCACGTCGTACCCATCCGTGTCTACTACCATGAAGGTCATGGCACATTGTATGCCCCCAATTCTCACTTGGATCTCATCAACCCGGCCCAACGCCCAAGTGATCACTCCTGATGCAATCTTGTAACTCTCATTTCCTGTCACAAGATGCATTATCCCCAACTCTCTTACTATAGCAACAGCCAGTACAGACATGGATGCTCCTGTGTCCATTAATCCTTCAACAATGCAGTTGCTGATCTCCATAGGCAGATGTAGAGTTTTGCTCCGATGCGTCTTGTTGACGCAGATCTTCCTTAGTGAGGGGAGTGCAGAGACCACTGACACTTGATTTTCGATGGTCTCCGAATCCCTTCTCCTTCTTGCCAACTTTACCAAGCTTTCAAGGTGCTCCAGCTCTCCAGGAATCATGAGAATGGTTTCCATGGGAGATAGGGAAATCTTTCCCTTTATGAAATGTGACAAAATTTTGGACCTCACAGAAGCGTCCCTGTTCGCACCAACTCCTTCTCTTTCAGCTTCAGGGATTGGCGCAACTCCTCCTGGTGTTACATCAATCGGAGTTCTTCTCCTTGGCATTCGGGTGTAAGAAAATAGATTTTTATTTCCACACAGCTCATTGAGCTGCTGCTCGATCGTCGCTCCATCGTCAAGCAACACTTCTAAGAAATTCGCAGCTCCAGCTAGTGATTTCCCATCTTTGGGCTTCTTCCAGCATTTGTCTTCAAAGTGCCCTAGTCCCGCATAGAAGGTACATTTGATTCCACAATTCTCTGTCCTATGCGGCATATGGCACTTTGCACATTTCGGCCGTGCTTCATTTAGCCTTGGACAGGCAGTGGCCATATGGTCCCCACCTTGACAGAGCTGACATGCTCCAAAGACAGCGGAAGAGGATGATGATTTTGGATCATGCAAATTCCCCTTGAATAAATGGATGATTGTGTTGTTCAACGCAGCAACCTGCTTCTCTACATTGCTTTCCGGCGCCTCTTCTTCCTGTTCCTCTGGAAGAGACTCATAGGGTGTTTCCCCGAGTTCACCCAGGACTCTCTTTACCTTTGTTGCAGCTCCGACCAGTTCTTCGATGTTTGTGAATGTCCTCACCACGCAGAGCTTTCGGATCTCTGGCCTTAGTCTGGCCAAGAACCTCCTCCTCTGCTCTACGTCCTATATCTTGCCCTTCCGAAACAACTTGTCCAAACGTTCAAAATATTTTTGAACCCTTTCTTTGGGCTTTTGCTTGATGATGTCCATCCTCATTCGGATGTCATCAGCATCTATGTTTTCGTACTTCTGCACCATCAACGTCCGTAATTCAGTCCAGTCGGTCGGCACCGGCTAGAGCCTCCTATACCACTCCTTGGCTCGACCCCGCAAATTTAACTTGGCGATCTTGAATAGCTTATCAGCAGTGAGATCGCGCACTTCGGCAGCCATGGTGAATCGCTCCGCCCAATCGTTCACATTTTCATGATCACGACCCCAAAATAACTCATCCATTCCCTGCGAGCTCGTCATCTCTATAGAAGTTCAACAACACAACAAAAATGCAGCACTCCTCTATACTCAGCCTAATTCAAAACAGATGCAAACAAAATTGCTCAGAAACTCAGCTACTGCCACACAGTTCTAATTCTTGAAAAATAAATGTTGTCCGAATCATTCATCGAACTCGGACTGAACACCCTCGGCTATTGGTTCCAGAGGTGCAATGTTGGATGGAACAGTGGTGAAGTTCTGCTCATCCGTAGACTCTTGCTGGAATCTCAATTCTCCTTCATTACTTCGCCACAATCTCCAGCTAATGAGGCGGGATCGCGATCCGCCATGCTCCACCCGAAGTAAACGATCTCCTTCCTAAAATAAATCCTCCACACCGGGGATGTACAATCTCACAAAATGGTTAGGTGACACCGTCAACTTAGGAATCCAAATATCCCCTAATTTCGGTACTGCACGCTGTCTCTCAGCATATGCAGGAGCAACCCTACGCAAGGTAGGAGGTGAAGTAAAAGTTGGCCTGCAAGTCTGAGATTGATGCCCACCCCCTTGCTCCATTGATGACCTTTAACCAAACTCGTGCACGAGTGTAAAAACCACTATGAGTTACTTCTACAGCGATATCTCCTACACGAGCTTCGTCAAGGTTTATCCCTACAAGTCTCACCACTCTAAAACCTAAAAAGCGTAAAATCATAGCTCCTCTCTGTGGTCCGTTCTGAACAGTAAGGAAATCAAATCTACCAACAAGCTGTTGCTCACGGATTTTCTGAGTCACCTGCTCGACAAGAATCCCCTCGTCAGTGGATGAAGACATGATTCTCAACTATCATTCTATATAAACATCTACAAGTTCTACCAAGGTTGGAAACACGGAACCATGCTTTGATACCAAAAAGAGAGGGTCCTGAAAACACAGCGCACTGATTTCCTTCAACGAAACCAAGCGTCCATGTTCTCCTGAGTCACTCGCATACAACTCAGACCTCCAAAAACACAGCACACAACCTACCTACTGACTCTTTCAGACGAGCATCACGAAATCACAGACTTGCAAGCATTTTTTTCCTACACAACAGCAGAACAGGATTTCAATGGATCTATCTCCTGCCTTACACATTCCCACAGATGCTGGCAAGGGAAACTCTTTTGTTTCATTACAAACTCTGTACATTCCCCGAAAGCACAAACTTGCTTTCCGTCTAAGATGTTCACAGAAACATTAGATTCCTAGCACTCTCTGAGCTTTATCTAATTCTCCTGCAGTAACTTGACTAATTTGTCAGGCGCAGCAGAAGTTTCTAACCTTCAACCAAGCTACCCACACACTAAGCTTTCTCTACCTTTTCACCATGATTGCTCCTCCTCTTCCTCCTCCTTCTCTGTTTGTGCTCTCTAATCACCAAAAATCTGCCTCTCTCTCCTTCACTGAGCTCCTTCTTCTCTCTAGAACTCCATCACACCCAAGCGTCCTCCCGTTCTATTCTACACCAAGCTTCCCCATCAAGCTTTTTCCTCCTTTTCCACCTTTCGGCGCATCAATGTAGCTCCACTCCTCTTCATCACTCGCGCCGCCTTCACTCCTGCACACCCACTCACATAAATGTCCCATGCACAGCCATGCAGCCGTCATGGAGAAAAACATCCGCCGCCAAAATCAGGACAGCTTAATTATACCAAAACACACCCTCAATACCCAGGTGTTCACACTAGGTGGAAACCCACTTTCGTGTTACACTATGTCATTTGTAGGGATTGATCCTTGAATCTCAAGGATCAACATGAACGCCTTTACCACCAAGCCACCCTACTTGTTTGTTGAGGCAAATAAGTAATGTGCCTTTTATTTAACCTACTACATTTAAAACATTACACAAAACATTATTTTTCTTTTTTGATATCTTATTACTTGTAATTTTGTCCAAAAGACAAGATTAATGTTTCAACTTAATTTTTTTTTCCAATAATGTACCCACAAATTTTTTTAAAATAATACATATATTTATATATTGAATATTTGAAAAAAAAACAGTTTTGTTATTAAACACAATTTCAATGACCATTTCTTGGAAAAAATAGATTCAATCACATGATTTATAAATGGATAATATAATAATAACTAAATAAATTTATTTCATATATATAAATATATTTTTAAAATCTTCATTTGATATATCATAACTTTATTAATATAATATAATTTAAATGTGTGATATATAATTTATTCACATATAATATTTATAAATGAACCATGAATAAATTCTAATATAAGTATAATAAAAGCCCTTTTATTAACTATATTATTTTTAATATAAAAGATTAATCTAGATAATCAATTTTAATTTCAAAATATTAATTAATTCCATGTTATTAATTGATTTTATGGAATTATAAATTTTATTACATCTACACATATAACATTTTAAGTTTTACTTAAAATTATGATAAATTATTTTTTCTCACATTTCAAACATCTATTTGATTTATGAAATTGTATTATACAATTTTTCTTGGAATAAATCATAATTGTATCAACAAAATGTAGTTTAGATGTATGGTATATATCTGATTCACTATATAATGTTTATAAATGGGTCATAAATTACTCTTACTACCTACCATGTTCAATAAATAAATTACATAGACTAATTAATGAAATAATTAATACAAAAATATAATCACATATCACCATTATAAAATACCTTCTACTTAGGCCACATACATATTGTTTACCACTTACTACTTTACAATTTACAACTTAGTAGCTGATTAATTACCTAACCTAATTAATTAATTAATCATAACATTATTTCATTCAATATATGAAGTACCTACTAACTTATTATCTAACCTACCTAATTAAAAACATTATGACATCTCAACATGATAAAATATTTACTTCTTATAAACCACGTACATATTACCTATTATGTAGCCCTATTTTTACCAATAATTTCCATGGTTTCTCTAAAATCTTCATAAACCCACCAAACCGTACTACACATTTTTAAATGGTTAGTTGATTGAAAAATAAAGGGAAAACCAATTAGTCCATTAAATCCAACAATTTGATTAGTCAACTAATTTTTTTTCACATTTAATTACATGTGCATTCGTGACTAAGATTTATAGTCACAAATCATGTTGAAAGATGCCACGTGGTGTCCAATGGCCTATGAACCATTTTCCAAGTCACAAAAATAATTATATTTTCATCTATTTTGAAATGCCATTAAAAATGGATGACAAATGTATTTTTCATTTTCATTTTCATCCAAATTAACATTAGATGCAAATATAAGTTCCATATGCAACTACAGACCACTTTGTAGTCATTTATGTGACTACAAGTCATTTTTACCAAGTGTCACGAAGGATTGTTATATCTAAAGTTACAAAAATGGTTGATTTCAACAAAAGTCACAAATGCATGGGTTGGAATGGATAGGATTCCTTATAGCTTAATGAAGCAACTAAAAGTTTAGGGTACAAAACATCAAGGTATATGAAAGCAAATTCACATATACACATCACTTTTAATTCAATTCAAAAGTACATAGGTTTTCACCTTCAATTAATTCTATGATCTAATAGGTCTATAGGGCAACATGATGTTGTGAGTTATAATGTAATACAAAATTAGTTATAAAAAAATTGAACTTAATAGTTGCAAAATACTGGAAAATTAATACTTATATAATGGCAACTTAATGACAAAATTAATTGTACCAACAAAAATCATGATTGACAACTAGTTGCAAACAAGTTGAAAGTGCCATATGTGATGGGTTATGAAAATGCATACACGTGGCATGATTATATTTGTCAAGGTCATACATTAGTTGCAAAATAGTGAATGATTAAGTGCTACATTTACTTTAGTTGTAATGAAATTGTCACATGTTACTAGATTGCAACTTGCTAACAAAATCAAACATGGTTAACTACAACCATATTTAGGGTGTGTACATTGTACTATATAGATGTTTATTTTGCAATTACACTATAATTATCCCTAATTTTAGTTTTTTTGACGTGGCATTTTTTAATTAATTTCCTATATTTCCATGAAACAATTGTAAAATAGTTGTATATTAGTTATTTCGAAGCTCTAGTTGTAAAACAATCCAGTTGCCATGGACATGACTTTTCATACTAAGTTTGACACAATTTTTCAAATTTCCCCACATGCATGAACTATAGAAAATATTCCTATCAAATGATGTACTTTGATCATAAAGAAGCAACGATGAGGTATTGCATATATTATGTTTTTTCATTCGCTTTAGAAGACATAAGAAGAATCATCAAGGAAATAATTATGGGTAAACAAATCACAATAAATAGGGAGGAACAATATAAGAAGGATTACGCAAATGTAATGATATTTAATTACACTAACAATTATGTTACAAAGAAAATATCGTTTGAATGTAAAACAAAAAAATTGTGCACTTCATAACAACATGAATTAGCATATTCAGATGTTGGAAATTGGTAAAAATCCAAATCAAAGCATGTATAGCAATGCCAAGAAAGAAGTTTTTGAAGCCAAAAAGTGCTTAGGCCTCTTAACATCTACAACAACCAATGCATGTCATTTCAATGTATTTGCACCTTATCACTTATTTCATCCTTACTGCCAAGGCCCGATTAGATCGACTTAGGCTTCTTTTTGGTGTCTTTATGTCATGATGTTGCTAAGCACATTTATGTAATGATTGTGCCAAGAGAGCTAGAAAGGAAATACACCAATTCATACCCTAGTTACACTTCCCATAGACCATTGGGTATTACCACATCAATAAAAGCAAAGACAATATTTTTAGTTATAACACATTCTACAATGGTTGTATAGAACAAGGAATAGGGGGTGTAAAGAAGGAGGAAGAAGGAACCATAATGATGATAATACATATAATGACATTATTTAAAGCCAAGGAGCAAAAGTGTGGGAACTGAAAAAACCATTCTCATTACCAAAGTAACGAACCTTATTTCAATCATTACATTTAATCATGTTGCTTTATTGTAGCTTATAATGATAACATATTCTCATTTTCAACATGTGGATATATGAAAATTTGACAATGTTTCATGGGTGAAAATCCTTTAATAAGGTGTACCACATAGGATGAAAGGGATTTAGTCCTTATTGTAATCATTTTTTACCTTATATTTTGATCCCCATGATAAATAATGAGTCAAAAATTATCAACTATTTTAGAAGGATCATATTTCAAACCATTACAATCTTAGATTTTATCATAATCATTCATGAATATGTGTATTTATATGGTAAAAAAGGACTAGGTAAAAATATGGAAAATGGTGACATTGTGACAAGATTTTGGTACACTTTTAAAATTTTGGACCTTGGTGTTATGTCATACTTAGTACCTGAAATCTTTTGTTGATTCTAGGGTTGGTGGAATTTTCATTATTAATTGCTTAAGGAGGATCTCTAGTTTTTGGTAACAAACGTGCTCTTGATTAACCTAGCAATTAGAATGCATGCCCCCAATTTAATGTTTGAATTCAAGCCTTATGCAAATTTTACACATGTTTTTCAATCCAATAGCAAAGTAAAAAATCTAGAAATGCAAAAGACCCATACTAAGTAACATGTTACCAGGTGAAAGGCAAGGATTTAACAAAACATGATTAAGACATTTGCTTAGTTTTAATTTTCAAATTACTTTTGGAAGGAAAGGACTTAGAATTTAGATCTTGGTTGTGATGAGGGTTTATGTTTTACACACATAAATAGATTTAGAGAATTGCTAGAGAATATAATAGAAACACAATATGTAGTTAAAAATTCTACTACGCTATGAACCACATATTTTCTTGTTTTTCATTTCTGATTTTTACAATTTTAAATTATAGAAGTTTGATATGGTCAATTTTGAATAAAAAAAAGCAATAGCATATTGATGAGGAAATAATAATTATACAATAATACTACTACGTTTTAAAACTAAATCATTAAAATTTGATCATAGATTCTAATTATCAAGGGTAATTTAGAATTTGGGAAACAATGGAACAATTTAACATTAATGAGATGAATGTGTGACTATAATCTAAAAATAACTTGAATGGTTTAGAATAATAGATTATATGTCATTTAAATGTCATTTTCTATAAAAGTTGTAATGTTTGTTAGTAGGGTGAGAATTTAGGGTAATTTAGGGTTTTTGGTTTTGAAACCAAATTGGGTTTGGTCTTTTAACAATTGTGGTATTGTCAACAAAATCATTATTCAAGCTTATAGGTGGCAATGCCCAAAGCTAGATAGGAGTATGGCAAAATATTAATATTCAAATTTTATTTGTCGTTCACTATTTGCAAATGTTTGATTTTGGATTGCATTGGTTGCGAGTTGTGTGCATGACATGTTTTTTCTTGTTTTATGCATTTCAAAAATTGTATGAATCAATCTCCTATACCATACCAATGCTCATCCACACCCTACATGAATACAAGTGAAAACATGATAACAAAAAAGGTGGCATATCAAAATCCAATTTAAAAATGAAATAGTTTTAAAACATAAATGCAAGAATGTAGATTCAAATTCTCTTTAAGTTTCATAATAAAACCATTGGTGTCCTCCATTTGAGTTTATGACAAATTGAATTCAAATTATTTTAGTGCAATATTAAATAAGTAAGAAAACTGATTGCGCAATATGATGTTCAAACTAATGTTGGGCAAGTATCACAAATACAACCCTATACTTGGTTGGGTATTAAGTTAATTTTCTTTTAGAACATTAATGAATATCACATTAAGTAATAATTATATTGATAATTGGTAGATTAATTTTTGGTGAAAATGAAAGTCATTTTCATCTTGGGGATGCTATCATAGGGAAATTCAAAATTGATATCTTTCACGATTGTTGTGTTTTGCATGTTGGATCTCTTTTCAAAATGTAATGTAATTGTTTTTAGCTAGGGTTTCAAAATGTGGTGAGTAACGTATCCAAAAAACCTTGCAACATTAAGTTTGTGAGCCACAAGCTCCACATAATAAAAAGGCTCCATAGAAAAATTCAAAGTACTATTATATTTTTTGAAATTTAACACAACTTTTTTTCATTTTGTATAATTTTTTATCTTGTGATAATCAAGTTGTGACAACCACCTTAAAAAACTAAGTGTTTTGAAATTGATGAGAATTGAACTGTTAGGAATCAACTTTGTGAAAAAAGAAAAAACCTAAAACCCAGCTAGTTACCTAAAACTTGGAAATTTTTTATTTAAAGAATTGAAACAATTCTTAAAACCTTTTTTAAAAACCAAACCAATAGTTTTAAGAAAAAATGAAAATCACCAACATTAGTTTAAATCTACTTTTACATTGAAAAATTTAATGAAATAAATATGTACTAAGTTTAGATATAGAGATCATCGTATATTCAAAAGATGTCATCAAATGAATATTTTAATTTTAATTTGTTAAAACTTACTTGACACATATTACTTAAAACAAAAGTTCACATGATAAAAAATAAATTTCACAAATATTTTCATTAAAAAATATTTAAACAATGAAAATTTTAAAAATTAGTGAATATTAGTGAAGAATTATCTTATTTTTAACATTAAACCAAAAAAGTTCAAAATACAACAATTTTATAGTGAAATTTGTTGATGTTCTTACATTTATTTTTGTCTTAGTTTTATTGGAGCCAACAAGGTAATCCAATTATCTACTTTATCTCACTTACACAAATGCATTCCAAATAATAAATACTCATATCAAGTTCACACTTCACCACCTCATATTTGTAGACACACTCCCATCAACCTAAGATGAAAAACAAGTGGGATCTTTCTACCAAGACCAGTTCGGCACTGAAAATAGACATACCAGTTGGTACAATATTCTGGACTAGAAACTTGTTGGGACTCTAGATTCTTGACTAGGCTTGAAAATTTGGAAACACAAAACTTGCATCACAGACGCCATGCTTTTATCCCCTTTCCAGTCTTGTGGAATGGAACTAAACAATATAACATTCAATTAGTGTTACCACAAAAGCATGAACATGTGTCTAATTGGATAGACTTGCCTTCATTACATCATGATATGCTCAACTTGATTTATGTGCTAACAGAAGTACTACATTCACAAATAATGTATATATTAAAATTCATGTATACACAATATATGGAACTTCTTCAAGGAACACATCTCAGCTAGTAAAAGTAAGGCTAATTAAACACTTTGTGATTAAAATGAAATCAATACATGGCCTCCTCTTAGTAGGTGCTCCATCTAATATCATAAAATGGTAATAAATTAAACAATAGGACATTGGCATCAATCATGTACTAAAGTATTCCTCAAGCCAATCTTAGAATCAAGACTCATTACCATCTTCTCAACACAAGAACCATGGATGATAATCTCCACTTGATCACACAATTCTTGAATTGTTTCCAATAAAAATGTGAAAATTACATCTGCATATGCTTAAGTAGGTCATGCCTGTAGCAGCCTATTTTAAACTGGCAATATATTGCCAGAATGAAAAAATTTAAGTAAACTAACATAAAGTGATTTTGAATGTTTTCAGTAGCTAGAAGTGAGAACAAATAAAAGTGAAATAAAAATGCCCAGACTCGTATATGTGCTTATCATTGTGTAGCCAAACATATGAAAGGGTGATTAAATGTTTTTACTTCATTTATGGTTTATAGTCAAATTTGGCTAAATCTTCCAAGGGATGATTGCCACTTTTTTTACATCTTTCAATGAATGATCACCACGTTTGCTACAAACAGAAATTCCTAAAATAAAATACTGACTTGTACACTATGTTTGCTATAAGATTGGACACATGGATGCCATGGCCCCACTAGTTCAACTAGTGTGTTACATAGCATATAACAGGAGATTCATTGCCATTTTCTCATACCTAATTGTTGGAAGCAAAGAAGAATAATTCCACCTCGATATTAAAGCCATAAAAAACAAAGGAAGGATCATCACACCCCTGGTCACAATCACGTAAAATTTAGCAAAAGATGTATTATAGAGATGGAAACCAGGTAAGTTTCTAACCAGGGATGTGCGGGTATCAAAAATGGAACCAAAACCCTGGTGGTTATCAGGGCAGTTCTTGGATCTCACAACTGCTCCTCAGAAAATCAGAGAACCAGTTCTGATATGTAACCACCATTTTTAAAATTAAATTAAATTAATGGACCGTCAAAGACCTATGATTCTATGCTCATTCTTTCATGGAATCTGCAGTTTGTTTGAAATAACCAATATCGCAAATTCTTTGACTCTGATTTGTATTTTATTCTATTTTTCAAAAAGTGCAATTGGCAGAGCTTCGGTTTCAATATTTTCAAAAACTGAAACCAGGGTTTATTATGAAAATCAAATGCCCAACACAACACACCCTAAAACATTTCACCCAAAAGAAAAACTAGTTGTAAAGTTCTACACCTCAACAATGCCATGAAATTTGGCATGGTCATCATTCTCAACTAGGATTATCCCACTTGGGCAGCCCTTCACGAAATTAAAAAACCTCCACCTAGAATTGTAGGGTATCTGGACACACACTTATAGAGTGGAAGATAACCCACATGCATTCCAGGTGCAAGCATGACATGTTATGACATTTCATCCAAGTGCTTTTCATCCCCATTTCATCCAAGTGAAGTGCTTTTCATCTGCTTTTCATCCCCATTTCATCGATGCCAAGTGCTTTTCATCGTGCTTTCATGGTAATCTTTCGCCATTGGTCCATCTCGCCTTTCAAATGTTTCCCTGGTGATCTTTCATCCAAGTGCTTTTCATCCAGGTTTCTGCCATTTCAGCCACGTTCATCCAAGTCCCGCCTAGTATCAAGCACCCCAGGTGGTCTTGACATTTCATCCCCATTTGGTCCATCATGGTAATCTTTCGCCATTGGTCCATCTTGCCTGGTCAAAGTGCTTTTCATCGTGCTTTCATAGTAATCTTTCGCCATTGGTCCATCTTCACATGCTTCCCGGGTGATCTTTCATCCAAGTGCTTTTCATCCGAGTTTCGGCCACTTCATCTACTCCTCGGGTGCCCCTTCATCCAAGTGCTTTTCATCCAAGTTTTGGCCACTTTATCCACAACTGCTTTTATGCCACTTCATACACTCGTTGAGTGCCCCTTCATCCAAGGGTGATCTTTCATCCACAACTTTATGCCACTTCATCCACTCCCCGAGTGCCCCTTCATCCAAGTGATCTTTCATCCAAGTGCTTTTCGTCCACTTTATGCCACTTCATCCACAACTACTTTTATGCCATTTCATCCACTCCCCGGGGCACTGCTTTTCATGTTTTATGCCACTTCATCCGCTCCCCAAGTGCCCCTTCATCCATCTGCTTTTCATCCAAGTTTTATGTTTCGGCATCTGCTTTTCATCAACTTTTATCTTCCGGCATCTTCTTTTCATCCAAGTTTTATGTTCCGGCATCTTCTTCCTCCCTGCGAGTTTCATCCAACTTCCTCCCTCCAAGTTTCATCCCCTTCGGCAACTTCATCTTTTGGCCACTCCCAGGGGCACTTCTTTTCAACCAAGTTTCGGCCGCTTCATCCACTTCCCGGGTGCCCCTTCATCCGGGGCTTCCATCCATGTCCTTTTCAGCCAAGTTTTGTTCCATCCATCCACGTGCGTTTCAGCCAAGTTTTGTGTTGTGTTCCGTCATCTAGTTTTGTGTTGTTGCTTCTTTTCATCCAGATGGTGTGCCACTGCGTCCAGCTGCTTTTCATGCAAGTTTTGTGTTGCGTTCATCCAGGTGGGGTGCCTCTGCATCCACCTGCATTTCAGCCAAGTTTTGTTTCATCCACATGCGTTTCAGCTGCTTTTCATCCAGGTGGTGTGCCGCTGCGTCCACTGTGTTTTGGGCTGCGTTTCATCCAGGTGGTAGTCCCGTACGTCCCCTGCATTTGAACCAAGTTTTGTTTCATCCACATGCGTTTCAGCTGCTTTTCATCCAGGTGCTGGTCCCGTGCGTCCCCTGCGTTTCGTGGTGCGTTTGATCCAGGTGGTGGTCCCGTGCGTCCCCTGCGTTTTGTGGTGCGTTTGATCCAGGTGGTGGTCCCGTGCGTCCCCTGCGTTTTGTGGTGCGTTTGATCCAGGTGGTGGTCCCGTGCGTCCCCTGCATTTCAGCCAGGATAGAGCATAAAAAGCTGACATGTTTGTGTGTGCAGGTCAACATGGTTTTGATTGAAAACAAATACTTTACTGCCTCACAGTTTCGCGA
>Ga0116231_10010802_pt1 | contig 14422 bp, 15 predicted proteins | sample S1TSphgellanicum_2_FD_89695 | JGI IMG/M metagenome (GOLD analysis project Ga0116231, IMG submission 89695) | Host-associated microbial communities from peat moss isolated from Minnesota, USA - S1T2_Fd - Sphagnum magellanicum MG | ecosystem: Host-associated > Plants > Peat moss > Unclassified...
GAGATGCCGAGAGTGTTGAGGCCGGGAAACTGAGGCGCAAATGCTGGAGTGACGGCACTTCCGGCTGCGTTATTGGTGTTTCCGGAGGTGGCCAAGCCATGGAAAACGAAGTCATTTGCCGTCACAGCTGCCGCGCTCTTACAAACCAAACCGTTGACGAGGGTGGTGCTGGCCAAGTCTGGTACACAGAAGTCTTGTTCTGGGTCAGCATCTGATGCTATGGCCATCATGGGTGAGAGAGCTAATTGCAGCACGAGAAGTGCTACTGTAACATGATGCAAGTAGGCTGAGAACCTTCTCGCCATTATGTGGAAAAGCAGTCCTGCACGGAACTCTGTTAGTACTTGTCGGAATTCGGTCGAGTACAGTAGAGGTGTTATATGGGTCCAAAGAAATATATGACGAAGGACACCGATGTTGAGCTCGCAATGGAAGAAGTGGTGTGAGCAACAGAAGGTCGTAGTGGATTGTGCGGTGATGAAAGAGCACGCTGGTGGATTTATAGCCGTGTTGAGATGAAGTGGGATGAATCATGGCGGAGGGCGTTGGAAAGTGCAGTATTTCCATTCAGAAGTAGTCAACGCCGTGGAGGAAATCTCTTCTCTGTGCTGTTGAACTGATCCTAGAGGTGAAAAGCGTCAATTCCGGCTGACGGCTGTGATGGCAAGTGGCGACTTCATTTCCTCCAATTTTCATGCTCTCTCAAGGATTGTGAAAACTGTGGTTTTTCCACAGAATTGCAATTGGAACACTGGGCAATAGCGAGTTTTTCGGCTTATGCAACGCTCGCTTAGCCCTTCCTTCGCCTCTTTCTCTGGCATGTCTTTTAATGTACATGCACCTCCATATAAAAAATTAAACAAATTATTAAAAAAAACGGAAAGTCTGAAATTAGGATATTCCCATTAGGATATTCGGATATATCTTTGAGAGTGCAAACAACCATTTTCAACTCTGAAAGCCAATAATCAACCAGAGCCATTTTATTTAATTGAAAAAAAAAGTTGTCACAAATTCAATAATGTTTTGGAAAAAATCGACTCATAAAGTTGAATTTAAACTCTAAAATTAGTAAGTGTCCATTCCAGTAATTAAGGTTTGAGAGTTCATAGCAGATGTCTTCCTACGTCGTCCACAACCATTTTCAACTCTGAAAAGCAAATAATCAACGCCAAGAAGTTGAAGCAGAGATTTCTTGCTATGATTATTCATAACCCTTACTAAATGTGTCACAATTTGTAGAAACCTACAAGAGGGGCAAGATTATCATTGGAGGATACCCACTTCCCCCATCCATCAAAAGTAAACGACCTACTAATAAGCCAGGTACCTTAGCCTAGGGTCAGTTTTCACATTGACAAAACTAATATTTCTTTTTTTCAAAAAATGAATTCGTCTTGTAATTTTGAAATTACATATTTTTCCATTATCTACTATAGTATTGTGTTATGAGTAGTGAAATTATTCAGAGAGTAGCCTATGATAATTATGATGATGATTTTCAACATGTCAACTTCATATTTTCACAAAATTTCATTTCACTATTTTGAGGATTATTTAATGACGAAACTGATCTTAGGGTGAGGTAGTCTTGACAAATTGTGTCAATGAAACTCAGAATCTTGGGGCTTGCCTTGAGTGAAAAGCTGAGGGGGGTCTTTGGGAATATACACCCCTACTCCCTGCCCTTGCAATTAGCCCAGGTCAAAAATGGTTACAAACAGTGAGAAAAGTATAAATTTCTAAGAGTTGAGACTCAATAAGACTGCTGAACAGAGAGTCGTAAATGATAACTTTATTTTTATTTTGGGGTGGGACCCTGGAGGGGATATTTTTGGCCCCTTCCCTTTCTAGAGGGTGGGGTAGATAACTACCTCTCCAGGGTGAATGGTAATTGACTTGTGAAACTAGCCACCTCACTATCACTTAGTGATGTCAATGTAGTTCGTTGAGTTAGTTGAATCATATGTAAGCTTGTGTTTGCTTACTTCTTCTTGAGTCCTTGTTTTCTCCAAGCAGCTCTATTTGTCCCATATTGTTTGAGCACATTTCAACTTGCATCTATATAAATAACGAAAGGGGGATAACAGGTCTTTATTTTAAAGAGTGAGGGGGCAAAGTGATGTTTCTATTTGTAACTACGCATAGTTTTAAAAAATTGATGATGGGCCAATCAATATGGCTCTTCTAATTTTTTTAAATAGAAAAGACAGCTATGGTGACACCCATGAACTAATTAATAGAAAGAAACATATACTACCATATTATTCTAAAATAGGGAATTGTGTTCTCTTGAAAGGTATTTTGGGAAGCCAAGAGACTTTGTGGTAAAATGTTACAGAAATGTAGGAAAATAGTCTTGGAAGGATGGCATGACAATTACCTTAAGGTCCGACTGAGTAAGAAAATGCAAGTGGTGAGCAAATGTTTTTATATGTATGAAATTGTGCATTGTTGCAAATTCTTGCGAACATTTGACAATAAATTCTAAATATCTTTACAAATTGCTAGATTTTTATACTTCGCCATTGAGTAGGTAGCTGAAAAATATAAGGATGTTCAAAAACTATTTTTTCATAATTTTTATAAGCCAAACTTGGCTAAATTGGCTTATGGATGATAATCACCTCAACTACATCACAAAATATTTTAAAAACACTAGTGGTGAATATAAGGTGGTAAACAAAAATTAATCATATTATGTACATGTGTATGGCACATTATGGACACACTAAAAGGAGCTAGGGGCACAAGGTCAAATTTGTTTCCAAGGATTAGATATAACATATAGGGTTCATATGTTGGTCTAGTTTTCTAAAATTTTCATTTTTCATACCCAACATACAACTTGGTGCAAGATATAAATTTTTTTAATCTTTGTTTTATATCATTTACATTATGCACTCATGCTTTGAAACACATAAAAATGAATAACAAATTTAGTATAGACACATTTTCAAAAGGTCAAAAACTTTTTCGAACTAGTGTTTTGCAACTCTTCCTTTTGAAAAGCATCTTTCCTACCAATTTCGACACTATACAATTTATTTGAAAGTTCTTTAAGTTTGGGTTTGAACTAGATTTTGTCAATTTTAAACCCAAGTTTGGTTTTAATTGTACTATATTTTTAAAAATTCAAGAACCTTTGGCCTTGGTTCGAAAATTGGATTTAATTCAATGCATACAATAGACTCCCTCAATGCTAAAAATTGTATGAGTAAAAAGTTGCACAACAAATTTAAACATTGTTTTATATATGTACAAAGTTTAACAACTAATTAATATTAATGCTTAACTATAAAATTTAGCCTACTTCTCAACTTTTAAAGGAAATTCAACTTTCCTACCTAAAAATCTTGATCCCACTCTTAAGAATGTTTTTCCATGCAATTCCAGTTCTAGCAAAAGATTAGTCCATATTCAATCTTTGTGTTGGTTCCAACAAAATAGTGTGAAATTGGATGTGGGTCACAAGAACTTGGACCAAAACTCTTAATTTTAACCTTGTTGACTAGATGTAAGGTTTACAATGCTAGTTTGGACCAAATTTGCTCAAATGTGTTTTGGAATGAATTTCATCAATTTTAATCTTTTCTTTTTCAATTGTCAATATTAAGATCCTTTTAAATTTTGACAATGTTTGGTGCACATTTGAGAATGAAAAAAAATGTTTGAATTTTATTTTTTGGGTCCATAACTATTTTGAGCATGCAAAAAGACTTTTGAAAGATCATCCAATTTTAATTTTGAAACTTTCTTAGTAATGTAACCTATTTTTAAAAAATTTAAAATTCAATTTATTGTGTTTTCCTTATGATTTTTCAAAAATATAAAAATATAAATTTTAAGCATTGTTCACACACCCTATGACACAGGGTGGTTGCACCCATTAATTGAAAGACAAGACTTTTGCAAGTGGTATTTGCAAACATGAACAATGAAATTCAAAACATCTTATAATGATGAATTGTAGTAAAATCTAATGCCTTCTGAAAGCCTATATGAAGAACCTTGTTCAAGATAATTAGGAACTGTTGAATGGGTGGAAATAATTTCAACAAATCCATCATAATCACATGCATTGCAAAACAAATTGTACATAATAAATAATATACAATCTCTATATGGAAATGTATCTGTGCCGTATACTGTTTGGGCACACACTTTACCCAGTTTCAAAATAATTACCTTTCCCAAGTGGGTAAAGAGGAAACCTCAAATATATATGAACTAGACCTGTAGGGCAAAGACAAGGTATATATTTGCATTGCGGCATACACCAGGCACTTAACAACCAGAGGATGGGTTTGAAAGAAAAGTCCTACACCCTAAACCCTAAACTTTCAGGCTTCCAATTTGCAGAGGCTTTGGTGGATGCCACTTTTGTTTGTATGAGATCATGAGATTCTAGGGTTCATAGAAGCCGCTCATCAGAGCTTCTCAAAAGTCTTGCTAATTATGACCTTGGATGGGATCAAAGTTTGATCACATTTTTTAGCAATGTGTCCATCAAATAACAGTATCACCAAAAATAAACTTGAATATTGGATATCCCAGTGACAACTAGTGACTTGAATCATACTATTTGATGCTTTGGAAACAACTTGGGAACCCATGAAAACCTGGGGAAAGAAGTGGGAACAACATCAAAAAAACAAGCAGGAACTTGCTGAGAACATGTTGGGGACATAAAAATATCTTTGGCAGAACACAATGAAACTATATAGAACACAAATTTCCGAACACCAAATGCAGAAAAGGATCCCTTCACCCTTGCTCATAAAAAGAAAACTGGGCCTGTTGGATGCACGCTGTATCACCTCATTGACTGCATTGAAATTTCATTCCTAACTGTGTTCCTCACCACTTTTGGCCAAGGTTAATGGCAGGGCATGCATTGTAGAGAAATGGTTTATATGCCTACTCAAGAGCTCAATTTGGACAATTGTATCATGTTTGATTTCAAAGATCTTCAGATATTCTACATTAATGTTTTCAATGGTTTGCAAACACATCACAGAACAATTCGTGTTCATGCACTCATGGCTAAAGGTGACTGGAAGATCTGTTAGCAGATGGTGCAGTTTCATAGAGAAAAGAGCATCAAAATCAGGCAATTTCTTTCATGTCACTACTTGTACAAGCAGGTAGGAAATACTCTCCCTGCAAAACAACTACTCTACAGAAAATTCTTTCATCTGGTCCTGGAGATATTGCACACAAGAAATTACTAGGGTTGCAATCTTTGAATTAGGGTTTTCAATCTCCAAAATTTTTCTTTATGTGCTTCACCTCCTTCTCATTCAATCCGAACGCTTTCTCCAACACGATGTCGCCGATGCCTGACCCGAACAGCGCTGCAGCTTGTGCCTGCACACCCGGGTTCTGGCTGTTTAACGCGGCGATGGCGGTTGCTCTGGTTTTGCCGACGTTGAGCTCGAAGTGCAGAAGACCTCTGGGGAACACAAACACATCGCCCGCATTCACAGTTGCGGCAAACAGCTGGTTGTTAGTGCTCACGAATCCCACCAACAGAGAGCCCTTCACCACGAACAAGATCTCGGTGGCCCGCGGGTGTGTGTGGGGTGGGACGAGGCCTCCATGAGCGAAGTCAAGGCGTGCCATGGAGATGCCCAGGGTGTTGAGGCCGGGAAATTGAGCCGCAAATGCTGGAGTGACGGCACTTCCGGCTGCGTTTTTGATATTTCCGGGAGTGGCCAAGCCATGAAACACGAAGTCATTTGCCGTCACAGCTGCAGGGCTCTTGCAAACCAGACCATTGACAACGGTGGTACTAGCCAAGTCAGCTACACAGAAGTCTTGTTCTGGGTCTGCATCCGATGCAATTGCGCTCATGGGTGAGAGAACTAGTAATTGCAACACTAGAAATGTAGCTACTGTAACATGACGCACGTAACCTGAGAACCCTTCTGCCATAATAATGTGGAAGAAAATTCTCTTGCAGCTTGCCAGAAGCTGCACACTAGTAGAAACGTATATGGGTCTATGACGAGAACTATGTTACGAAACTAAGGACCCTGCTGTTAGTCGGGTGCAATGGAAGCGGTGCAAGCAGCAGAAGACGACTGTTCTAGATTATGAAGTGACAAAAGAGCGCGCGGTGGATGTATAGCAGCGGTGAGGTGAAAGCACAATGGCGGAGCGCGTTGGAATCTGCGTCATTTCCGTTGGCAAATTTGTCAACACCGTCATGGACGGATTGTGCAAGCAACTTGCCGCCCGGTGCGGCGGAGAGGTCATTTAGTCAAAAAGCAGCAACCCAGTTGACGGCAGGGATGGCAACTGGCGTGCTTTCTCTACCTCAGATATTCCTCCAGTTTTTAATCTTTTCTGAAGAATATTTGAAAATGCGGTTTTCGCACATAATCGGAAATTGGAACAGGTAATACGGAGTTTTCAGGCTCCTGGCCCTCTCTCTGGGTCCTTCCTTTGCGTCTTTTCTTTGGGCTTTTTCCCACATTGTTCTTACCTCAAGGTGGCTCACCGGCAACAATGATCAGAAGGTATCTATCCGTTTTGCTTAATAAAACTTCGCTGCTCTTCTTCCTTTTTCTCAAAGGAAAGGAAGAAATGAAACTGGAAAAACGCGTTTTCCCAGTTGTCCCTCCCACAAAAATCTCTCTAATTTTTTCCAAAGATATTGACCATGGCCTCACAATGGGTTCCCCTGTCGTCAGCCTAGGAGTTGAAATCATACCCACACAATTAGCTAAGGCAACCAACATGTCCAGTTTTTGCGAGATGCTGGAAACAAACACCACCGCCCCCTCCAAACGAGTTTTTGTCGTTTTGGAGGGGGGGCGGTAAGAGGCCCATAAGTTTTTTTTATTAAATTGTTGTTCTCAATGGTGGTTACATCCTGGTTCTCAACAAACTCCTAACGGTGATTTATTACGTTCTCAACAAATTCCTAACGGTGATTTAATATGTTCTCAACTTGTTCCTCAAGTTCCCAATAGCACCACACTTTACCCCTTATGCTTTGCCCAAAGTTCACTTATAACCTATCTAGCTAGCCCAATGTCTATTTTGGGAGTGTCCAAAGTTTTTGGCGAATCTCACTTTTTTGTGCGAACCCTCAGTTCCACTTTTATACAAAATTGTGAGAACCGACCTGACTTTTTCAAATACTTTTTTTTGGCTTGTGAGAACTTGCCAGGGTATCAGGATTTTTATTTTTTCTCAATAGGCTGGTTCTCAAAGATGCCAGTTCTCATCAATGCAATAAGAGTCTGCTTTCACCTCCGGTACTCACAAACTGGATATCAAATTTTCATTTACTAAAAAAACCTGAATATCACATTTTCATTTTATTTTTTAAATTCAGCTCAAGTTAGGTAATATTTGAGAAATTAATATCATCAGAAATTGATAAGATGGATTGTCTTTTTAGAAAATAAAATAAAATTAATGTAGTTTTATTTTCCCCTGGAATTAGAGAAAAACGAATAGGAAAGGACAAAAAGTAAAATGAAAAAGCAAAAAGAAAACAAGAAGCGGGCGCCCTTTGTGCGAAGAAGAAGACTCTGAAGAAGCCAAGCGAACGACGACAATGACGGAACCTTCCAGATCCCACCGCGGACAAGTTCATGTGGTTTCTTCCTTCCACATGCTGAGGATCTTCTTCACTCGCTTCTTGTTGTTGTTGCATTTGGCAGAGGGGAACAAGCTCTCGCTTGCTTGAGGCGTTTCCTATTTCCTCTGGTTTTTTTGGCCAAGGAAGACGTTACTAATTTGGTTTTTTTTTCACAAACCTCCTTCGTTCTTTCAGTAGCAGCAATTTTGTGTATGCTTTATGGTAGTGTAACAAAAAAGTAGGCGGTCTCAACTTCTTGCAAACTGCCATTCAACAAAACGTATAAGAATTCCTCAACATCAAAGTTCTATTACAAATCATTTGGAGAACATCATACCACCATCTTGAATCTGGTTTCAAGCTCATCTACATAACTACTAACCCTAATTCTGTGGGTTTCTAGGAATAAGAGCTCTTCGACCTCACTTTCTTGAGCTTGAATAGGTCACATTCAAGTATCTCCTTTCACAAAGCCCCATGACAATCACACAGGCAACACACACACACGACTCCACCATACAATTTGACTAAATTCTATTGGCTACTACTACACCCAATCACTCAACAATGTGACCCACTTGGATGACAACAACATTACACAATGAATGAATGCTTAAACCCCATTATGAACATTGAAAGCTTGGACAAGGAAAATTGACACCTCTCTATCCTCACATCAAGGTATATCTTTGCTATAGAAATCCCATATTTCCCTCTGAATGCCCAAAAGACTAGGTTCTCTCTCTTTCTCTATGACTTGAGGAATTGACAAAAGCAAACCAACAAATAGCACACTTTACAACTGCTCTGAGATCCATTTAGCTCTCATCCTCTTCTTGTCATCAACCCATATCTACTACCATACATCCTTCTTAAGGAAAAACATAAAATAGTAGAATACTACTCCTACAAAATGCAATCTACACAAAAAATCCACAACAACATTTCATTCCTACTAAAATAACAAAAAATTTCCACTTAGCATTGTCTTCTACATTTGGATTAGTTATGCCCTTTTATTTCCATCCAACTCCATTGCTTAACAGACCACCAATATAGCTTTAGTGGAAAAATGATCATACCACAAAAAATGCAACCAAGGAAAACACCTCACCACATAGCAAGCATTATCGATAGTGAATAACCGTCGTCTTCATAACAAACAAAAAAACAAAGGTCATGAACACAAATGCCACAATATATAATTTCAAGTTCAACATCACAAGTAATTGCCAAAAATTTTGTCCTTTTGCAACTTTTGGTTATTGATAGTGCTTGCTTCATCCATCTAAGGCTTCATCCGCTCTTTCTTTTCATCACACATGTAACACCTCCCATACAAATCAAATTGAACCCCTCAATTTTCACACAACTTGTGGAAAATAATATAGTTGCAGATCTCAACAAGGTCTATCCCAAAGTTGTTCTTCCCTACTTTTAACAACGCACATTTTTCGCCTTCATCTTATTCCATGAACCCATTAACACCCCAATAGTTTGGGAACAAAATGGTCCCTCCCAACTAGACACCAAAGATTTTTTCTTCTCTAGTTTATTCATTTTCACATAGGTTACTCCTTCCTTGAGACCAATAAACATATGTTTCCTTTTTCTTGAAGCATAGGCACACTTTTAACAGACCTAGGCTTGGTAGACATTCTCTTTTGCTTCCCCATGCATCTTGGTAATGTGTTGCAACTTGTCAATCATCTCAACTACTCGAATGGATAGTTTTGCATCATCTTCAAATGTCTAAATCAAGGGGCTCAAAAAGTTATCAACCCTTAACCTAAGGGTTTTTCCTGGCAACAACATATGGGGGGAGAATTTAGTACTTGCCTGAATCCCACATTGGTACCTGAACAATATCCTAGGGAGATGTTTATCCTAGTCTCTTGTGCGTTTTGGTGTTACAAACAACATAATTAACCCATGCTTCAAAGTTTTGACTATCCTCTCAACCATACCGTTACACCTAGGCCATTATGTGTGGTGTGTTAATGTATAATCTCATAATTCTAACATAGCTGATCAAATTCTGCTACCCATTCAGAACCATAGTCAATGAAAATGTATTTTGGTATGCCAAACCTACAAATGATTTCATCTTTTAAGAACCTTGCAATAATTTCTACATCATGGTTAACAATTTCCTTAGCTTTGCACCATTTAGAATAGTGGTCAATGGCCACTAATATGTATATGTTGCCATTGTAGGTTTCAAGTAATGGTCTAACGTTATTTAATGCCACTTTATAAAATTGGTCCCAAATTGGGATATTCCTCAGTTTTTCATGTTCAGATCTGATAGAACTCATACGCTTCACAAGTTGACATTATTTGTGCGATCGCACAACATCTTTTACCTTTTTTGTGTGGTTGTGCCAAAAGTAACATTTGGTTATTTCAGCCAGAGTTCTTCTTTCCCAAAAGTGGCCAATTTCATTGTGCAAATCCACAATAATTTGCCATCATTCTTTAGGTCTTGGAACCATCAATCCTTGAACATTAGGTGTTCATTGTTCCAATAGTAATGTAAAATGCGTTTGTTAACCTTGGATTTATCTTCTTCCCCACATTTTGTTGGGAACTGACTTCCATTTCACACCATCATGTTTAGTTCATCTTCCCATATATCTTTACTCTTGCATTCTTCACAATCATTGTTTTTTTTTAGGGTTTCATGGTCTTCTTCGTCATCAACCATGGCCTATGCCTCCTCAATAAGCTTCCAATGACTTCTGACATCCCACAATTCTTATAATTTCCTTTTCCCAAGGGCCTTGTTTCTTATGTCTTGGATTTCCTCTTTAGAGACAACAATGTCATTGTCATATTTTGCATTTATATTGACAAATCTCGCCTCTTTTGTCAGAACAAGTTCAACACGTTCCACCATAAATAAATGATTCACTAATCCTTGACTTCCTAATTGTTGCAACAACAAGCCCATCTTAAAGCTTCTCCTACTGATCCATAGGGTTTCCCTTGATTTCCAAATGTATTGTAACATCTTACAATCTTGAATTTCATTCACCAGATCTTCATTTGGTTCTGTAGCATCCACATGGCTCCTACTCAACATATCCACATTTGTATGCCTGGACCCTGCCCTATGAATGGTCTTGAAACTAAAATCCTATAGTGTATTTATCCACCTACCTCTCCCCCCATAGGCATTAAAAATAATTGCCAACCATTTTAAAGGCTTGTGATCAATTCGAAGTGTGAAAGGGTTACAATACAAATACCTGAAATGCATGATACCCCACACCAAAGCATAAAACTCACCCTCCATGGGGTGAAATTTCTTTTGCATAAGGGAAAATCCTTTACTAGCATATGTGATTACCTTCTCATTTTTTCTTTCCTTTTGTGAAAGTATGGACCCTACTCCATGTGTAGACTAGTCAACATCCAAAATGAAAACCCTTGTAAAGTCAAGCTTGATCAAAATTGGAATAGAGACCAATCGTGACTTCAAAATTTCAAAAGTCTTTTAGCAATTAGGGTTCCACTTGAAGACATAATCTTTCTTGGTTAATTCAAATAGTGGAATGACAATGCGCAAGTACCTTTTCACATAGTTCTTATAGTACCCTATTAGTCCCAAAAATGCTTGTGCATTAATAATAGAAGTAAGGATGGGAAAATTCATAACAACTTTTACTTTTCTCTGATTTGGTTGTGTTCGTTCTTGGTTGACTTCATGACCAAGAAAGGCCAACTTAAACCTTGCAAATTCACATTTGTTTGGATTGAGTTTGAGGTTGACTTCCCTTAACTTCATAAGAACATATTGAAGGTGTTTGAAATGCTCCTCCCAACTCAAACTATGTATATTCAAATCATCTACAAAAACCTTTAGAAACTTATCCATGTATGTTCCAAAAACCTCCGTCATAGTTATGGAGAAGGTACTTGTGGCATTTATCATGTCGAAAGCATGACAATCCAATCAAATAACCCTAACTTGGTCTAAACAGATTTATGAATGTCTTTAGGACATCTAAATATATGTAAAAAATTTTGATTTTTCATAAACCTTTTTGTCATTGGCTCAAAATCATTTTCTATTCTTAAATTTTAAGCTTAAAATTTTTAGGCAATACTTATATAATGTTTAGTAAAATTCTCATGATGTAAGGGAAAATTTGCAATACTTGCATATGGGCATTCAATACACACCAAGTTCTTGAAATCATGTGCATTAGTCACATATGGGTCACAAAATAAAGATTGACATTTTAACAAAAATATGCAATAGTTAAAAGTATATCACAAAATAGGTGATGGCTAATTGGTGTCTTGCCATCCTTTCAAAACTTAATTTGATCTGAAATGCAAATATTTCACTTTAGGATTATATCTTTTACTAATTAAATGTGAATTAAAAACTAGTAATTTTCATAGGCACCCATGAGTGAGTAATGCATAAAAGAAAGCCATTACTTTAATGCAATACCCACATGTGAATCACAAAAAAAAATAAAAAAAAAATTCTGGAGAAGGTTATTGGACAGATGCCTTCTTTCAGAAAGGGCACTTGGTGGGCCACAATGTCAAGACCAAGGAGAAGTTTTGTATTAAAAATTGTCAAGGTAGGACCAAGAGAGAGAGGTCCAGAAGTTCCCAAAACTCCCTATTACTGTAGTACAGGGGCAGCTTCAGCATATGTCTGCCCAGTAATTATCTAATTTTGAAGATTCCATTCCGAAAATAGAATATTCTAGAACATTTCAAAAGTTTCTTCAGTAACAAAAATTTGTTTCCTATCTAGAGTTAAATTTGAAAATTTCAGCATTTCTGAAAATAATATTTGTGCAGAAGCCGCCAAGGTAATACTACTACCCGTTCCAATGCCAATTCTGTGAGAAAAACACTGTTTTGACAATGCTTCAGAGAACGTAACAATTGGAGGATTTGTAGAAACCTTGGCCTTCCTTTTTGTTTTTTTGGGTGATAGTTCTAGCCATCAGTTTTTATTGGACTTCCTGTAAATTTTTAAAATTTTATTACCAAATTTGTCATTATAAGAATGTTTATAATGTATTGTGAAGGGTGTTGATTGGTTTCATTTTTATTAAAACATTTATAGGATGTTTCAAATTCCATGTGTTCATGTTTGCAATTGTCAATTGTCTTTAAATTGTTTTGTCATACCTTTGCAATTATTACAATCAACCTTATATTTACTCATTTTTACCTAGGTCCCTGATAATATTTTCTGTTACCATTGGTTAGTCATTTATCTTTACCCTTCACTCTTGGTTGGTAATTTTGCAAAGCCTATATACCCAAGTACCCTAATGAAGTTGGAAAATTTTGGGACCCTACATAATAAATACCTTTGCCAGGCTTATACATTTTTTTGAATTTTATTTTAGCTCTATCTAGTTGATTCATTAAAGTCAATATTCCTTAGTTCTTGGGCTTCAAGTAAATTGCCAATCACAGCCCTGCAGAATATTATCACTTTTTTGAGAACTGCATTGCTCTATTCCTGTAAGAATTTTGCACAAAATATCTTGGCTTCCCAAGGGACATGTGAAGAGAACACAAATTGATCCCTTGGGCTTTTCATTTGAGAGAACTCCAAACTCCTAAGTCTTATTGCCACAATTTGTTGACTAATTAACTCATGGGCAGGTTGTGTACTTTTGAAATGGTGGGGGAGGAGGATGTCCTCCAAAGGAGAAACTGTCCTGCTAGGATAGGCTAGAGCCTAGGACCCTTTGTCTACGACATTCTAGGACCTACCTATTTTGTTTTTGGCAAATTTCTTAAGAATTGCGCATACCACTTCAAGACATATGCCGGTGCTTTCAACCTTGTGGGGTTCATTATTTGTTTTCACAAGTTGAAAATGGTTGTTTGAACTAGCTTGTGTGGTGTGTGGTTTAAACCTTGTCCATGTAAGTGTATAAGGTTTATCTATGTTTGAATAAATTTGTGTAAGTGTAAAATCGTGTTAATTTATTTTATGTTATGTAAAAGAACTTAATCATAAGTACAAAATAATTAAATTTATTTAATTTTATGTGTCCATGTAAAATAGTGTAAAATTTTTATTTTTATTTTTTTTGGGAAGGGGGGAGGGAGGGAGGGGTTTGGTTAGGAATAAAAATATCTACTCAAGTAATGAAGTGAAGAAAAATGCACCCAATCATATGCTTCCAAAATGTTCATTAGAAAACCATAATTTGTGCCATATCCTTTGCCCAAAAGTTTTTGAGCTTGTATTATATATAATTGGCTAAAGAGAAATATTATAATAGTCCCATATTCAAAGAAAACGCTTTTATTTGGGAAATATTAAAAATATCATGAATTTTTTGGGAAGGGACCATCAAAATATTCGATGAGAGTCATAAATTGGACACCTGGGACCTTTAAGTGAGGGTCGAAGACCAAAAAGTGGTAAACTGAGACTAAGCCTACATGGCAGCATTTTGGAGGGAAAATCAACTGGTTCCAACCAAAAGGAAGAGAGTTAAAAAGGTTAGTCCATGATTTGAAGAACCAAGATGCAAGCTAGGGTCCAAGGCAGGCTCCAACTCAAGGACTCAATTTGCTTCAAATGAGTCCAAATTGGTTTCTACAAATTTGGACCCTGGACCCCATCTAAACAGGTGGAAAAGTCAAAAGCATCGACCATGGCAGCTGATGGCTGCGATGGCAACTGGCATTGCTTCCTACTTACTGCTCCATGTATTTGCCTTCAATTCCTCCGATTGCTACGTTCTCTGAAGCATTGTCAAAACGGTGTTTTTCTCACAGAATTGGAATTGGAACAGGTAGTAGTATTACCTTGGCGGCTTCTGC
>Ga0116231_10010805_pt1 | contig 14420 bp, 11 predicted proteins | sample S1TSphgellanicum_2_FD_89695 | JGI IMG/M metagenome (GOLD analysis project Ga0116231, IMG submission 89695) | Host-associated microbial communities from peat moss isolated from Minnesota, USA - S1T2_Fd - Sphagnum magellanicum MG | ecosystem: Host-associated > Plants > Peat moss > Unclassified...
AACCCCACCCCCCAAAACAAAAAAACACCCCACCAAAAAAAAAAAAAAAAAAAAAAAAAAAAAAAAAAAAAAAAAACCCCAAATTTGTTCCAACCCCAAATTTGTTCTTTTGAAGATTGGGACCCTCTCACTCAATCTTTTTTCATATATTATTGAAGAAAAAAGATCCAGCCAACACTTGGTTGGAAGTTGGAACTCACAACCCCACCCACCCACCCACCCAAGGGTTTGTGTAGCTAGGGTACCTACCTACCTACCTATTGCCATCAATTACTATATTACTTGGGGTATTCTCTCCATTGCACCTCAAGTGTATAGTGTATATTTCTCGCTCTCTCTTTCTCTTGTGAATTCTCAAACACTCACTCATCTTGAAGCTTCCAATTCCCACTTGTAAAACAAACACAACTCACCCCCACTACTCTTCCTTTCCTTCTTTGCATCTCCTCATTTTGCTTCCACCAAAATTCGTCCAATTCTCAAAGCTCTTGTACATCCCCCATGATCAGTTGCTGCTATCTTTGTTGGCTGTAATTACATCTTTTTGCTGCTAAATTGTTCCATTTCATAGTTGTTTTTCTTCTTCCATTTCTTGTGCTGATTTTTTATTTTATTTTTTCTTTGCTTTTTTTTTTCGCTCTCTGGAACTACTTACTTTACTTCCGCTAGCTGAGTTTGAGGTTTTTGTAGCTGAGTTTTTTCTTTCTTTCTTTTGGCAATTTTCTCGAGGCGTTTTGTGAGCTCTTTGTGTTTTGATTAATTGCACGAGCAAGGATGGACTACACTTCCATGCATGATGTACGTGCTGTTGCAATAAGTCTTCTGCTTTGAAAATTCTTTTATATTTCTATAACTATCGTACTATGTTTGAGTTGCTGGAAAAGAAGTTTGAGAGGTGGTTTTGTGGTTCTTAGTGTTGTGGGGATATTTGTGAGACTCAGATGCCAGAGAGGGTGTGACACAAACTTCTTCTTCTCTCTGATCTCTCAGACTCGGAGCTTTTGTGGGGGCAGTGATAGGATATTGGAATTGCGATAAGAAAATTGAGTTTGTTGGGTTTTGTGTATGTGTGTGTGTGTGCAGTGGTTCTACGGACCAAGCGACCCGACATGGATACTGCCGACTTACGACGACCCCATAGTACCCCAACGCGCAGCTTATGAGCAGACGATGCCAGAGCTGCCCAACAGAAGAGTGTACGTGAAAGCGGCAGCTGAACCACCTCCTCCTCCTCCTCCTCTTCCCACCACGTACTACCGTCTGTACCCCAAAGTTCAAACAGTCACGGACGGACCTAGTGTGCGTACTGTCGTCGAGGAGCCCCGAGATCGAGTCGTGGAAGCCGGAGTTCCAGTCGTCTCCCAGGATGCCGTGAGAAGAGAGTCGCAGCTGCCTCCTCTTCCTCCTCTCAAGAATCTGGTACACACTACTGTTTCCTGATCTCCCTCTGCATCTCTGTGCATCTCTGCGCCTGCCTGCGAGATCTTTGTTACATACATAGCTTGAAAATGCATCAGCGATCATCACCCACCCACAGTAGTAGATTGTCTGGTAAAATCTGTCAAAGACGGTAGGTTGTAGCTGCTTGGATCAGGAATCTTTCTCCGCCTTCTGACACAGACTTTGCTGCTTCTTTTCTACAGCCAATCGAGCTGAAGGTGCCGCTGTGTTGTGAGAAGTGTGAGAAGAAAGTCTACGACAAACTTATGGACTTGTCAGGTGATGATCTACTTATTACTCATGCATGAGTGAGTTCTTCAGAGCGTGGTGTAAATTGCAGGTTGTGATCACTGAATGCAGAAAGGAAGAATCGGGTTGCAGCAGGAGAGGTCGTGATGTCTCCATGCAGAAAGGAAAGAATGGGGTGCAGGCTGCATAGGTTGTGATCTCTGAATTCAGAAAGGAATGATGGGGTGCAACAGGATAACACAAAACTGTCTGGATTCGTGCTCATCATGAAAGAAGAAAAACACCATGGCTTTGTTGACTGACCATAATTCTGATGCAATGCCGCTGCAGGTGTGGAAAGCGTGATAACGGATCAATACAATCAGAAGGTAGTTGTCACTGGCAATGTAGATCCTGCGAGAGTCTTGAACCGTGTGAAGCATATCAAGAAACGCTCCGTGTTCTGGGATCAAACTGTGGATTACAGCCAAGCATACGTAAGGAAGCAAAAGGAGAGAGAATTGGCAATGATCCAAGCAAAGAAACAAGAACAGGCAGAGTCTGCAGCAGCTGCGAAAAGAAACAACGACAAGGGACCAAACATGACAGTCATTCTTCCCGAACCTGACAAGAGCAAAATGCCATACCAAACAGCAGCACCAGCATCCGGTGGTAAAGGACCCAACGTGACAGTCATCCTTCCCGAATCCAAACCTTCTGAAAGACCAAATGTGCAAGTGATTCTACCGCCTGAATCCGATGCCACTCGAAGGATGGACTACCAATCTGATCAAGCTCGGGTGCATGCGGAGCGATATGAAAGTCGTATGCGAGGTCACAGCCAGGAATTCTACAATGCACCACCACCGCGTTGGTAAGACGAGAGGCATGAAGGAAGGCAGGCAGCCAGAGCATCATCATGCACCTTTCAACCCTAATTACAACCCTAATTTACCTTAGAAATTAGGGTTTTAGGAACATCACATCAGGCAGCCAAAGTCTGAGCCTCACATCCTTAATTACAACCCTAATTACATCAGAAATTAGGGTTTTAGAGCATCATTTTGTTCAGGGTTTAGAGAGCATCATTGTTGTCATATGTTTTTTGTCCAATGTTTTTGTGAGCACAAATTGTTTTTTTTTTTGGGACTTGAGAGAGAGAAACACTTTGGATAGCTTGTTGAAGTCTCATAAAATTTTGTCATGTAGAAACTAGCTAGGTAGCAACAACTCTGAAGACCAAAAAAATTCTTACATTCTTTTTCCACTACTATTGATTGTAAATTTTCCGCATCATTGATTTCTTCTGCTGAGCTTCATCCCATTTGAAACTGTAAATAAATAAATAAAAATTGTACATTTTGTACAGAAATGTGTGTTGTTGGCTGGTGTGGGGTGTTCAGTTTCATCATCTTTGCTTGCAAATGCTTTGTCAAAGGAAAGCTCAATAGAAACAATAGATGAGACTTGGTTTGTCTAGAATTAATTTTAGTGATTTTTTTTTTCTTTGGGTTAAAACACTATCTTGTTTATTATTAAAGCCATGTAAAATAATTATTAGTTGTACTTGGAGTTAATTATGTGCCAAAGTGTTTAGATCTCAAAGTCAAGAAGATGATTCAAATTAGAAATGGTATTTAACAATTTTGCTAAGGTAGTTGCTAGATGGAATATGATGTTATCTTTAGTGTTAAGCCAAAAGTAAAGTAACTTTCAAGATTTTAGGTGAGAAATTTGATGTTACATAAAATGTCAAAACATGAGCTTGTAAGTTAGTGCTAGCAATGTTAAGTCAAAAAATTACAATCCAATCATCACAAGCACCATTGTCACAAGAAAACATTGTCCATAAAAGTCCTTCCCCACCATCATTGAAGTTTTTCTTCCCCTTCATCATTGTTGTAGTTAGTGTTTGTCATTGAACTACATTCATTCACAACAAAACCAACTTTGCATGCCCAAAAAATTGTGTAAATCACATAGAAAGCATTGTCACACAAGGAATGTCACATAGAAATGAGAACATCTTTAGCTCAATAACCTCAAGTTTTGACAATCCAAACGATGTGTCCAATGAAGGTTTTTTCAAAACAATTTGTAACTAGTCTACATAGATTGTAATGTGTTTCAATTTATAAAGAAACTTACATCCAAAAAATAACAATTCACAATGCAATTCAAAAAAAAATTTATAGCATTTGTAACCCAATGTAAATTTAAACAATTCCAACTTGTGTGCCTAATGTATTTAAGACCTCCAAAAAAATATGTAACCAATCTACACATATTGAGATGTGCTTCAATTTGCAAAGAAACATGCATCTAGAAAGTGGTAACCCATATATTAATGTAACAATGTTTATACCTCAATGAAAATTCAAGATATTCCAAATGTTACATGTACTTACTTATTTGTTTTGGGCTTATGATGTTGTTTGCTTCATAACATATTAAGCTCATTAGATTTGCTTCAATAAATGTTTTTTGCACCATATTAATTACTAGCATTATCAAGATCATTAGAAGGATAAAAACTTGGTCATCCATCACAATCTGACTTTTACAACACAATCAACAATTTATACAAAATAAAAAATACATTAAAAATGTGTGAATAACAAACAAATAACAAAACACAAACATTCAAAACAAAAAAACATTTACAATACAAAATTGCAACAAAGTGGAAAAGCAAAACCTAGAAAAAAAAGATGCAATTGTAAATGCACATCTTCAAATGAAAATTGTCAAATGCCAAATTGTGGAACATAAAATCACATAATTCGACAATGCAAATAACCACAACAATAACAAGAAAGACAATAAAGGAAAAAAAATTAAAAATTGTAAGAAGAAACAAAGATAAAAATTAGAATGACTTAAGGTCAATTGAAGGGTTAGAATGAAAAACTTTCACAATGTTGAAACATAGAACTTCAAAACCCAACTTTAATCAAGGATAACAACTTCATTGTGTGATTTAACAACTTTGGAGTGCACAAAATATCAAAGCTTTAACATGCAATTGAAAAATGAAAAGCAAAGTTTTAGGGCATTGAAGTAACTTCAAAGTGCAAAAGCAAAAAAGAACATAACATAGAAAAAACAAAGCAAATGCAAAAACTAGCAAGAAGAAAATAAATAAAAAGAGAAGGGAGAAAACTAAAAATGGAAAAAAGGACCACCCAACATTATAATGTAACTTAGGTCAAGAAAAATGAAAACATTGTTGTGCATGGTGTGAATTTGAACATATTGCACGATTAATAATTTTCAAATGTTTAAAGCTTTTTAATTGATTTGAAAATACTAATGTTGTAAAAAGAACTTTCTAAATGTTAAAATAAGGTTTTTTATGCCAACTGAAAGTTGATGGTGACATTTGACAATGTTAACAATGATATAATTAAAATAAATATCATTAAATGAAAATGCTACCTAAGGTTACTTGAAAGAAGGTAATTACAAAATATAATTACATTATGAAAGGTTTGGATCACTACATATTTTAACATTTTCTTTCAATCATGTTAGTTTCCACAAATTTAATATATTACACCTTTGAATGAATGCAATCATTTTTTCCTTTGTTATCAATGGTTTTGGTTATGATAATTCATATCTTAGCTTGATGGTCTTCTTCTCTAATTCATCAAGTGAAATTATTCTTACAATTTTTTTTGAATAATCTTGCATGATTATGCCAAACAACTTAGTAAAAATGTCAGCATTCTACTAACTTGTGAATATGTATTGTAAGTTAATGATCTCTCATCCACTTTCTTTGCAATGAATTGATCATTACATCTTTACAAATTTTGTTTTGGAATAAAATACATGACCATAAACTAATGTAATGTTGGATTGATTACCACATAATAACTTGATTGAATTTATATCTTTGAACAACCAAAACCTAGTTAACATATATTTCAACCGAATTATTTCTTTTAATAACATTTGTCATCATTTTATATTTCATTTTTTGTTGACCTAGTTACAATTGAAGGCCTTATCTCTTTGTAATCCATGAGACTGGTGACATGCCTAGATTGAATAGGAAGCTTAACAATGATAGGCTAGTTTTGAATTTGATCATCTCATTCAAATAATATGGGAATTCAATGTTCAATGATCTTGATGCAATAATTGACTTTTGAATTCTTCACATGGTTGCATATGATTTAATTGATTATTGAATCATTGATGATTCAAAAGTTTCTCTTTGTCACCCTCCCCCCAAGTGAAAAGATTCAACAAACAACTTAAAACACATGAAATAAGTGGAAAAACAAATTGTAGGGGTGTTCAAAGTTTCACCCTTAATGATCACATAATCAACATTTTAAATCATCAATTATTTGAACAAGATAATTGAACTTTGAACCCCCCCTAATTTATGATTCAAAGCTTGATCATGTAATCATAAAGAATGAAACTTTGAACACCCTTGGAAACACACACTTTATTTGAACCACCCAAGGTGAATGACAACCATGTTGGGAAGTTACTTCCCATCCATGGTGGATGAAGGTCATCACCCAATCCAATGATCCCCCCAAAGCTTTTTTGGTTTATTGGGTTCCCAATGGCCATTCCCAAAAGGGTTCCAATTAATTATATATGTTTTGTTTTTTAACATTGTGTTGCCAATGGTGGGATCATGGTGGGTAGTAGGTCAAGATAAGTTGGTGCAACACCACCATAGGTATTGCACCACCAACATAGACATTTTAAAAAGCAAGAGGTAAAACCCACACAATAATAATAGTTACAAACATATATGCATTTGGTGTTACATTTATGAAGAACAAATACAAAGATGTCTAATTATGTACATAGAGCGTGTGAAGATAGTCCAATGGTGAGATTGGTTATACGGAATACATATATTTTAAAATAATGGTAGATGTATGGAGCAAGGGGGTGGGAAGGAAGTTGTACCTACAATAGCCAAGGAGTTTTTGTCCAAGCATCCAAACCTCAAATGGTCCACCAACACACAAAATAACCAAGATGCACACTCCTAGCTAGCATTGGACCATTAGTGGTCCCCAAAACGACCTTATGTGTGAAACTATAGTTTAGCATAGACAATATATTAGCTACCAACTTTCTTGAAATTTGTAGCTTATAATCATCATGATGCACATAAGCATTCCAAAATGCAACAAACCCAAATGCCATTAACAACTCTAGAGGAAGAGAATTGAATATTGTGGTCCACAAAAAATGAGGAAAACCCTTCCAATAATTTACTTTTGACTTTGGCATTTGTAAATTAATCCTTGAACCATAATCATTGAACCTTCAAGAATTCAAAAATTTCAAGCATCTTGGTTACATATGTATGACAACAACATATAAAGGGTAAGGAGAAGAAGTCATCATGCTTTCATCGATTTGCTAATGATTCCAAGCAACCAAATTAGTTGTCATGTGTTTTAGTTTACTAATCACACAAAGAGTTTTTCCCCTTTCCATGAATATAATAAGTATTTCTAACAACATTGATATTGATTGTAGATGCTCACTATTGGACTTGAACTAATTTTTCAGACCATATAATTCCTTATTTGGAAATTTTAAAACTCTGAAGTTAGTAATGATATTCAAGCTTTGAACCAAATTACAAGGAATAATGCTACACCATTGCATCTCAACCAAATTTGCCATTCATTCCTTGGTGGTCCTTTCTTACAAAAAAAAACTAAAGAAAGGGCATAATGTGAAGACTTTAAAATATGGTATGTATATATATGTTTGTGTATGATATGTACATTGTGCATATGCACCTAACCTTGCACCCATCTACCACATGCTTGAAATGGACAAGGTCCAAAACCTTGCATTTGGCATCAAAAACCCCATGATTGGGATTTTGAAATCGCAAACCTCTTGCAAGAAAAAAATCTTCCCCAAGATAATGGAATTTTTCTTCAAGCAAGGGGTGTTATTGAAGAATAGGCTTTTTGCTATTCCAACAATGCTATGAAGCGAGCACATGAACATGAGTGTGAGCCCATGAGCATGAGCCTATGAACAGGAATGGATATTTTTGGAATATTTTGATGACATGATAGAATATTATTAAAATATCCCTACGCCACATAAGAATGACATGGAAAATACTTTTCCATATGTACATGGATGAAAGTCACAAATTGGATGAAAATTGGATGAAAGTTGAACATTAATAAACTTTTTGGATGAAATTACAAGTTGACAAATAATTTGAATGAAAATTTTGACAAGTTGAAATGTATGGATGGAACTAATTCCAAATAGTTATTTCAGATGGAAACCACATTTACATGGATGAAAGTTATATGAAGGATGAAATATTTGGATGAACATGGAGCATGAATGAATTTTTAGATGATAATTATTAGTAGACAAATTGTTTGGATGAAACTTCCGACTAGTTGAGTTTATGGATAAAAGTAAATTCAAAACAGTTATGACAAATGAAAATTACTAAACTCACTTAATTTTCATGTCCAACTTCATCCACAAAAAAATGTGTCGATGGTGAAACTTGAAAGAGCTACAATAAAATGTAAAATGATGAAATAATAACTTATGTAAGTTAAATCAAATCACATAGTAAGTCAAAGGTAAGAAATCCACATAGTGATGGAATGGGAAAATGCTTGAAAAATTAATGAATAATGAACTACACACATCATGTTGAAGAATATTTTCATTTCTTCAATTGAACAAATTCCAAGAGAACATAACAAAACCCATAACAATCCTATTTAATGACAATCTAATGTACCTCTAGGACTTTGGCACTATGTAATAATCTATGAAACTCGTTCTAACTTCAGGATGGATAGTGGATGACTAGTTTTCTAATCCCATAATACATGGCATATTGCAAAATGTAATACAAGTGTTTACAAGGCACCCACGGCCCCCACTTGCCTAAGGACGAAGCCATCATGGAAAGAAAATCCACGCAACTACAAGTTAGGTAATCACTAATCATTACCTCATATTGCTTACAATTTTCTAGCGGTCCTAAAAGGAGGCACTAAATCCATCCATATCCCAAAATAGGAATGTTTAAAGGAGTCAATAGTGTGGGTTCAAGAATTTGTCCCACCTCCCATTTGTTTTTTTGCAAAATGGATAACTTGAAGTGTCAGGACAACAAATCTTCTTCACATTCCTTGATTTTGGCCAAGCATTTGGATTTAATGGCTTATAGACAGGGGCAGAAGTATCATTGTTGAAAGATTATAAGGGGCACATCCAGGAGGCTACTTCACGGTTGTAGATATGTTGTCCCCAACTAGATCAATGAAAAGACATTTTGGTTTTTTGAGAGTAAGAAACCAGCCTCCTCCAATGCCACCACCTCAATTTGAGTGAAATCTATCCTTTCTTGCACAAGCCATAAGGAAGGCAAGGTTGGCCTATTGAGTGCATATTTCCTACTTATCCCTCCCACACAATGCATAAGGTCATCATGACAAAACCAAAACTTATGTAGTTCAATTGATACACCTTTGGCTTCAAACTAGTAACCAACATAACACGGAGCAAGAATACCACAATTTGTTTGTTTTGAAATGATTATGGCTTTGCAATAGTGTTTAGTGTCTTTTTGCAACATTGAACAACAATTGATTGACTTTAGCGGACGACATTCAATTCGGCAAATGCCATTCCCATAAAAGCATTCAAGGACCTCTGCACCATTGTGGGTGACAATAGGATCAACATTGTTCCCCTCTCGCACATCAACAACTGACGATTAGTTGATTGGAGCTGTTGCATTGGCCACTTTCAAATGAAAAAAGTTCAACCAATCATGCCAATGTGAATCTACTTCTAACCCAGATGAATGGTCTACCTTGCATTTGGCTAATCCAAACATTTTTTCACTTTCGAAGTGTGATATTCTAGTAGAAATATCAGAGCTTGAGGTGTACTTGGCAACTACAACAGTAATTTCGACTAGGTCCCCAAACTGACTAGCCCCATGCAAGTGTAATTCATTCTTGTTTGAACCAATCCCAGATGCACCTCCTTTTCTAAAGCCAATTTTTTTTTTAATCTAAAAATTGATTAAATAAAATCTATTCCTAATGCATACCTTTGTAATAACATACATTTTCCACAGATTCTAAACAAAAAATCACTCTTACAAAATCTTAACATGTATTAAAAAATAATTTTATATTTTATATATTTTTTCAATTTGATGATGTTGTTCAAGTGACAATCATCCATAAAGAATAGTAGTCAAATTTGGTTATATATGGAAATAAAAAACCTTTAAACATCCTTCCATATTGCAGGCAATTGTGATGAATGTTTTAAAAATTGTTCCAAAAATTTGTCAATTTTTTTAAGTTAAAAAAAGGATTATTGTCACTTCAGAGCTGGTAAATTGTTTTTACTAGGATAAAATTCTTCAGTAAAAAGTCCCTGTGCGCCCTTATTACCATACTTGTTTTACTTGGGGGCACAGGCTGCGGCCTAGGCTGTCAGCTGCAGCCATGGAGCTCCTCAGTCCACAGCCACACTCAGGGCCTTCATCAGCGGTGGCCAAAGTGGCGGGCTGCGGCTACAGCCCCACATTTGTTTCTCAAAGCGGCGCGTGTGCACGGGCTTTGTGCGCTAGCCACCTCCATTGCTGTTGTCGTCGTCGTCGTTGGCGTCGGAGGACAAGATGGACGTGGGATTGAAGCTCCAGGGGATGACGATGCAATCTTGTCTCCTCCCGTGCTCGTCATTTTTCCAAAAACCTGGACATCTCTCATTTTCTTCACGCCTTGACAGAAATCCGCCTCGTCGTCTTCCAGGTATTGCTATTGCAGCTGCTGTGCCTATAGCTCCCGAGTACGGTTACGTTGTCCTCACCGCTGTTTCCAGTGCCATTCTTACACAATGGCAATCAATACAGGTCCGCTGTCGTCCTCCTTACTTTTGCCTCTTTTTTTGTATTTTGTTCCATCAAGATCTGACTTCCTAGCTTTCTTTTGTATGTGCTCGTCTACTTGCAATGATGCTGGGAATATCAAGAAGAAAGATGTATAAGAAGAAGTTTGGAGAATCACAAATGTCCAGGAGAAGAAAGATGTGTAGGAATTTAGAGAAGAGGTTTGGCAAATCAGAAATGTCGAGGAGAAGAAAAATTTATAGGAAGTTAGAAGAAGAGGTTTTTCGAAAATCTTTGATGTCGAGGAGAAGAAAGATGTATAGGAAATTAGAGAAGAGATTTGGAAAATCACAAATGTCCAGAAGAACAAATATGTGTATGAAGTTAGAAAAGAGGATTGAAAAATCAGAGATGTCAAAGGAGAAGAAAGATGTATAGGAATTTAGAAGAAAGAGGTTTGGAAAATCTTTGATGTCGAGGAGAAGAAAGACGTCTAGGAAGTTAGCGAAGAGGTTGCGAAAATCACAAATGCCCAGAAGGAGAAAAAAAGTTTACGAAGGTAGAAAAGAGGTTTGGAAACTCAGAGATGTCAAAGGAGAAGAAAGACGTATAGGAAGTTAGAATAAGAGGTTTGGAAAATCTTTGATCTCGAGCAGAAAAAGATGTATAGGAAGTTAGAGAAGAGGTTTTTGAAAATCATTGACGTTGAGGAAAATTTTGTTGCTTTAGCTTTTGATGCTGCTCCTTCAAGGCTTTGTGAACTTGTCCAAGAGCAAAATTATTTCTCTGATTTTATTTCTGCCCTGCTTTGGAGGGAATTTTTCAACTATGATTGTAGGTGTCAAGACAAAGAATCAAGTCTGGTGTGAAGTATCCTAAGGTGAGGCACCATCTCCATGAGTCGGCTTTGTCCTTCTCCCTGACCTAAGAAGATTCAATTGTCATCCTCTGGCTATTGGATACACAAAATGGCAGTGACATTGTGGTCCTCTCTTCACAGAATGAGCTTGCATAGCATGGCCTTAGGAGATAGTGATAGTATAAGGAGATATGGGCAGTAGATGATATAGAGACTGCCATGTTCATGTAATGTGATGGACAATGGCAGTTTTTCTGGTTGTGGTTTTAAATGCTTAATGAGAGCCTGCATTTGCAAGTGGTTTTGAGATGCCAACAAAGAAACTCTCTGATTTGTCAAGAGGTTTTCTGTGTTGGAACATGAGAAGGTAATAGTCTGTACCAAGGCTAGTTTTTCGTCCGTTAAGAGTCACACTCAATATTAGAACTGCCTGCAGCTACTGGCAAATGTCATTGCATGTTGTGGAAGGTACAGATTGCTCTTTACAGCAAACTCTTATCATTTTTTGCTGTGAACCATACGCAGATGTATGAGGATGCTGAAGTGTCTGTTTTCAACTGTTACCAGCGTGCACATCAAAACACGCTTGAGAGTTATCCAGCATTTTTGTCACTCCTTATAGTTGGTGGTTTTGGATACCCTATCACAGCTTCTGTGTAAGCAAGACTTTACAGTTTCATCTTTTTCCTAGTTTTTCAGCTTGACCAGTCTGGCTGATAACTGAGCTTGGTATTGTTTGATTTTACTCATAAAGCAATGAAGTGATTATGTGAAGCAGTCACTGTTGAATGTTCTGAAATTCTGTATTGACTAGCAGCTCTTCAGTCAAACTCTTCAGTGGGTTATATTGTTAACTTCAACATGAATATAGCATTTTGTGGGAGTCTGAAAGGTGGGTTGAACCACATGGGCGTGGGAATTGGTGCAGGTGTGGAGCTGTTTGGGTGTTAGGACGGGTGGTTTACTCTCTTGGGTAAGACCTTGATTCTCACTTCTGCTGCATGAACAATGTGAGTATTGGATTTTCATGTGGGAAGTGAATTTCACAGCATTGAAATGAGTTCAGATGTGTAACACAGCTTTCAGAGACTAATTTACAGTGAGAAGTCATAAGTGAATCTTAAAGGAGACTTGGTCTTCCAGATGAATCTGCTCCCTCTCCAAACATTCACTACCAGTTTTGTTTAAAAGTGGTTGTCTAAGTGCTTTCAATTTCAGCAAAGTGGGTGGAAACACATTTTTTTGCTTGGATTGATAAACTTACTGGGAGACTGAAGCAAAATATGTAGCACCTCACAAGTTTTACATTGTCTGTAGGTTAGAAGAAACCTACACTAATCTGCTGACTGTCTGTTTCGTGTGGTTGTTGGCATGGTCCCTGGCGTATTCAGCTAATGCTCAATGGTGATTGTTACTGTATATTAACACTTGCAGTTGGCTTATCTAGAATGTGAATTGTATGGATCAGGTGTGGAGAAAGCACTTCTTGTCATCTGACAATATCAGCCCAGTTGCAATTGGCTTGCACTTCTTCTGTTCTAACTGATGCTGGTGATGTGCAGGTATTACACTGGTGACCCAACCAACAGATTCAAAGGTATGTGGAACATATTTGGGTTGTTAGGTCTCCTCATTACATGCTTAACCTTTGGTGTTAGGCAGGTCTTGCCACTCTACTTATCTTCATCTGTATGAAGTAGTCCCCTCTTTCTGACTTTGCTCAAGAAGAGTGGCTAACATTTCAGATCAACCTGTGTATCTGTTCTCTTCAATCAATTCATCGTTCACCATCCATAGCATGGTTTCTGAAATGGAAGTCAGTATGGCTCGTGCAAACCTGACCCTTAAAAGTCCAACTTCACTGTGTATTCTGTCCTCAGTTTCTAGTTGTGGTAAATCTCCAATGCCCCTGCTTTACCTTTTATTAGCAGATACATGTAGTGGAGGAGATTAGAATGCTGAACAATGGGAGGCATCAAGATCTTCTCTGGTCTAGAACAGGTCGCCACCCCTGCATTTTTTATTTGAAAAGTTTGATGTGAAATGTATTGATTTGAAACTTACTATAAACCACTAATACAATCACTTTAAAATGAAGTCTTGTAGTTGTTATAATGGAAGAACAACGTTTTCAGAAACACAAATATAATGAATTGTAGATTTTGAAACCCACAAAATACAAGGAAGAAAGAACCTTAAATGTCATCATAGTGGACGATACCTATGTAATTGGGGAAGTATCGTAGGGAAGTAGGGAGTTACTTTGAGTGGTTAATATGTCTATGGGTAAGTAAGGCACTTGGTGGTTACTAGGTATGTAGATACTTGTGGATAGTTAGTACATAGCTAACCACCCATGGTTAGTGCTGGGATATGAATACAATGAATGAGTGTTACCTGACCACGTGTCATCCATCCTACATGGTGCACCAGCGAGTGCTGGTTTGCTCTGGCCATTGAGTATTATCAATGTAACTTTACCTGAGCAATTGCACACTCTACATATGGATGGGCAAGCACGCAAGATTTGGTACCAGAGCGGTAGTGAATGTGAATACTAGTTTTGTAGTTTCAATGTCATCCAAAGAAATTAATTTCCTTGTGTGGAGACAATGCCATTGGAGTGATTTTTTGTTTTTTGAGACTTTCTCATCAAAACTTAGGGCCATGACTGTAAGATTTTTTGTCTAAAGATATTGCCTCTTTAAATTCTTACTTGCTAAGCACTTACCAAAACTGTGCCCCAATTTCTCTATAATTTTTAGTAAATTTTCAATAACAAAATGGTTTAATATTGAACAACTCTTGCACTGTAGGTCTAACATTACAAAACCACCTTTGGTGGACTCTTATTCATCAAAGGCTTTACTACAATACCAAGTGTGTGGTGGGGGGGGGGGGGGTTTGTTTCCATGGTTTGGGGGTTTTCAATGGGACAAAAAAAAAAACTTTTTTTCTTTTTAAAAAAATGTTAAATTTTCTAAAATTTTTATAATT
>Ga0116231_10010808_pt1 | contig 14417 bp, 11 predicted proteins | sample S1TSphgellanicum_2_FD_89695 | JGI IMG/M metagenome (GOLD analysis project Ga0116231, IMG submission 89695) | Host-associated microbial communities from peat moss isolated from Minnesota, USA - S1T2_Fd - Sphagnum magellanicum MG | ecosystem: Host-associated > Plants > Peat moss > Unclassified...
AAAAAAAAAAAAAAACTAAAAACTAAACATAGGAAGAACATCAAATACATGTATTTTTAATTTTTTTGGTCTATTAATTCTTTCAATTGTTTATTTCCATGTAATGCACACATCATGAAATGAAATCAATTGTTGTATAACACCTTAAATGAGTGTAGACCTCAATGAAAGAGGAAAAATATGTGCATGCACAAACGTAAAAAACTCATGACAAAAAATGTTCTGTGACAATTTACTTGATAAACACGCAATTGTACACAACTTTAATATATTTAATTCTATGGTCAGCCTTTATTCTTGTTTTGTGTTTGAACACATTTTCATTGAATCATTACCAAACACATAATGAGCTTTCACATTTGCTCCCTCTTGCCCTTTGTGCATATAACTTACACATAGTATTTACATAATTGCAAGAAATCACACAAATGTCTACAATTTATGATCCATGAAACAAAAAATGAAATAAAAAAGAGATTGAATGCCAAGCATGATATTTGACACAAACTCCATCATGTTTATTTCCATATGTTAAATGCAAAAAACATTTTTCCATTATCACCTTTTGTATTGACATTTACTCATTGTTAACAATTACTTGAAAAATGTCAACATATCCACATGAAGCTTATTAAACAACACATTTCCAAATGTCAATGGCATGACATGTTAAAATAACATTGATATAAATGTATTTCAACCAAAGGGTAATAGTGATATGATGCAATATGTAACATGTAATAAATCTTCATTATTTGCACCAAGACTAAATGCATTGGAAAAGTAAGGAAAAGACAAATATCCTTGAAGAGCAATAAATTTTGTTGAACATTCTTGAAGTGAGAGACACTAATTCATTCTTACATGAAATTGAAGCATGAAAAGCATTGCAATGCAATTTGAATTGAATTTGATTTGAATTTAGCTTTAATTTATTGAATTCAAATACATTGAAATGGAATTTTAATTTAATTTAAATTCAATTCAATTCAACAAAATTCCATTCCAATTCAATTGAAGATAAATGGGATGCCAGTCAATGGAAAAGGTATTCAAAATCTTCTTATGAATATAGTGTTGCAAAAAAATAAAAATTAATTCACATATTTGAAAAGACACCTTTCTATGCCTCTTTGCTTGGGAATGGGCTAAACAAAGTTCAATTTGGAATTGTTGAATCTACTTATGGAACCTAAAGTTGTCTTACCTAAACTAACTTTAATGAATCATCATTAGAATTATGGCAAATTGCAATGTTAGTATTTCAAAAGATACAGGCACAAATGTCATGGGCTATTTCCTATATTTTATTTGAAGGTTGGAAGCTTGATGTGAACCTAGTTATAACACTTAACAAGCTATGAATGTTCATATATGTGTTACTATGGTGCAAGGTCACAACAACGTAATGTTTGAAACAACATGGATGGGATAAACATTTTTAGTGCCAAATAACCATATGAAAATTTGATAAGAATTTGAAAACTTTGATTTCTTATCTTCCTTTTTAGCAGAGAAATCCTTTAAAAATGTCTTGCAATTCAAACATGATTGCAACTTCAATTTGTACTAGTCAATTAAGTCAATTAAATTTATTGGCAATGAATGTGGGATTGAGTTTACTTATCCAACTTACCACAAGCTTTGTGCTTGAAATATGGACATGCAACAAAAGGAGTTACACCAATGAATAATAATTGTTTAAATTCCATTAGCATTAAATTGGGAGGCCTAACAACATCTAGTTAACTTCATATACCTACATTTGATCTAGAAGCTCAAATTCATGAAATGGTTGATGAGACCGGTGCCCAAGTTGAAAAAGGTATTCAAAGAATAAAACTCAATTGAAGGTTTGATAAATTTAGTTGATATGTCACAAAACCAAAAATGATATGAAACCTTGATAAAAATAATGATCACCAAAACTTCAACACCATTAATATGAAAATACTTTTATAAGCATGTTGTTAGTTTGATTGATTTTATTGAATTGGTTTGATTTTGCAAATGTTGGTTTGTAATGTGTTCATGGGTGAATTGTTTTCATTTTTATGAAATGAGTTGTTACCAAAGGACAACAAGATGCCATCACCTTCCTATGAGGTCAACAATGGACAAACACATTTTAAGCTTAGATAAGTTAAATGTTTGTGGGATTTTAAATAAATTGCACCATCATGGACAATGGAACCATCCTATTGAAAGGGGAAAAATAGGTGGCAACATTTACTTTGTCAAAAAATACAACATAACCACCAATTGTAATTTGGTTAGTTATTAATTATCACTAAAATGGGTACTAAATTTTTTATTTCAAACTACCTAGTAAATGATCAATCATCATATTATATTTTCCTTTAGCAATATGATATTGATAAATGTCATCATGGAGTGGTTCAATCATGCATTCAATCAAAAAAAAATCATGAAATTATAACCAATGATGTCCTAATACATGAGATGTCCTTGTGGGTCCAAGTGAGTTGTAAAAGACCGAAATGGTGGACAAGGGCAAATAGGACATTTGGGTACTTTCTTATAATCATAAGTGTAAGTTGATTCTCCTCGAAACAAAATTTTAGTTGGCCAATCTTGCATAATCTTAAATGGTGGCTCCATTGGTGGTTGAACATAATGTTCATGGTATGTGGTGTCTTTACTATGTGCATGCCTGCATAGTTCAAATAAAAATGTTGAATTTTTGACAACATGAACTTGTTCCACTTATTTCCAACAAAGTATTGATATGGGTTGACAACACTTTCAAGGCAATTGCATGCAATTTGTCAAATTTAAATTAATTTTTAATATGTTCAATTACATTACATTGCACTAAATTATATAAATTCTTAATGGAAACAAGTTTGTGATTATTGAAGTCGTATCATAAAGCTAACTTAATGCAACATACAATGTTACATCTTTATAAGAAATAGTTCATTGAATTAAATGTCCAATAACCTGAAAGGCTTTGGATGGTCTGGTGAGGGATAATGTATAGGCTTGAGTGTATATTCAGCCATGGCTTCAGATATTCCAATCTTGAATCCTTCATTAAATGGAATAATTTTGAGTGTGGGATTTCTTTTTGGCCAAATAGGCCAAGTTGGGCAATTATGAAGCCCACATGTGCACATTTTACACACACATAGTTTGGTATGACGCTGGTGTTATCATCAAGTTTGAATATTGTTAGATATCAAAGTCCATGCATGTCGAGATCATTCATCAGATGAGGTTCACAAGGACAAAATAATAGTGAAATTGGCCAACAAGCACACTTTAAATGTTAAACTATTTGGACATGCATCAATTATCAAATTCAATAAGGATTTAGATTATATGAAACTTTCATTGATCATATTACACAAGAGATTTGAAGCCTATTTGTGGAATATAAATATATATTGCAAAACCATTCTAGATGGAGAAACAAGCAAATGCTTACAAGCATGAATTGATAAATTAATGCCATAGCTATTTGTTTTTTTCATAGGGGAAAAATTGGGGGAAAAGGGAATTAAGAACACTTGCCGAGTAGTATTTTTTTCCATCTCCAAGTGGTGACATTTTAGAAGAATTTGATGTCCTCTAGAATATTTCAACTTACCTTGATTTGATACCAAAAGCATAAACTCATTAAATACCTTAAAAACCAAATAAACACATACCTATTTTGAGTAAGAATTTGTGGTTGAAGATGTGCTTAATCACCATTTCACAACCATTTATGGATTGCATTGTTGATGGTGGGGTTGGAGGAGAAATTTTGAATAATAAAATAATTACATGAGTTTATTGATAATCATTAATGGTCAATATAACCCATCAATTCTTAAGTGCAAAATAAAGAGCTTGAGCAAATATAAAAATACACTAGTCATATGAAAGGGTGAGCTTTGGGAAGGGGAAGGGAAAATGGTGAACCAAGGGGACAAAACCAAGAATGGAAAAGGTGGGAGGAAGTGGAAAGGGGAGTGAAGAGAAAGAAAATTGAAAGGTGAAAAGGAAGACATAAAGGTTGCCAATTAATGAAACTTGATAACATCAATGAAACAAAACCTCAAATAATCATCATGCCCATGTGGTTCCTAAATGTATTACATGGGTGAAATTTTATGCATGGATGGATGTGACCAAATGAATGAAATCAAATTCATGAATGAAAAAAGACCACCATCCATATGGATGAACTTCATCACATGGCTAATAACATAATGGTGGTTGATCACCCATATTGGATACTTATGTGGTTGATGGAATCCATGTAATATGTGTGCATATTACATGTTGCCTTGCAAACCAATGCTAAAATGTTCAAATTGAACTTCATAGTTCTATATTATTTTCTCAAGGGTTAACCATTAGATTATCACCTCACATGTGACCAATTAATGATGTTTGGGTACCATGAAATTATAAAAGTCCACAAAGTTTAAATAAAGACACTTGACTTCAAAAACGCCATGGTTATAGCATTAAGGTGTCAATTATGGATACTTGATAATACTATGGTGACTGTAATTTTCTTCAAATAGATGGTATTTCAATGACCAAGTTTTTAAAAAAATTAGATGTAAATTTTGGGCATTTAATCCAAATTGAATATAGTATTGGAGAAATTATGAAGTGATTTTCAAATGATAAATAAATATTCAAAGGAAAAGAGCATAAAATCTTGTGCCAAAAGTAAATGGAAATTATAAAGTAATAAATCTAAACATTGATGTTAGCAATTTTTCCCCTTCATTTCATTCGTGTGAATTTTAATACATAACCAAAACAAACATTGTCATCATCAAGTTATATTAATTTGACATCTATTCATGATGAAATTACATTGAAAAAATCACTATACATTTTGTTTTCCAACACAATGCGTTCTCTAAATTCTAGAATTTGTTTAAACCAAATGTGATTACAACTTTTTAATATTGTCCTTCCACAAACCTTTTTTTTAGAATGTCCACAATCACATGTTCAATTGGGGAGTATTGAAAAACACATCTCAATTTTCAATTATGTTCAATTGTAATAAAAAGTTCACCCAAATCAAAGAAAGTGTGGAGGAATCCTCAAAATGAAAAATTTCAAGGACTAAATTTATTTATGAACATGCACAAGGAACTTCAACAAATAGGAACTCCTTGACAATGTTGTTAATTGTTTTGTGCATGAAAGACCTAAAGTTGTAGGACTTTGCTTGATTACAAAAACAAATAGGTAATAGTAAAAATAGATATTATTGAGTTGTGATAATCAGAATTCTTTACCAAAGTGTGGTTGGATTTATGCCATATCCATGCTATGTTTGCATATGTCTAAAAAAATGTTTAAACTCAATTTACCCATTAAGTCTTGTGAGGTATCCCTTACAATCATATTTTGATATAAAAAGGCTCACATCATGGGGATGAAGCTCACCTTCACATGATATCCAAGTTATGTATGTTAAAAAGGAAAAAGTTTCAACAAATGATATGACATCGATAAGGTCATTATTGTCAATTACATGAGAGCATGAAGGAACATGTTATTCTTTCATGTTCCTACAAAATTATACATTTGTATAAAATTTTAGACAAGAGGCATGGTTATAGAGACATAAAGTAAAATAGTTTCCATGCCATGATGTGAAATGGTTATGTTTTTCAATAATTTTGGTATTACTTTAAGAAAAAATGACTTAATGAATGTTGCAAAGGATTTTAAAATTTTCTAAAGGAAGAAGGGGGTGGGAAAAAAAGGAGAAAACATTCTACAAGTGACCAAATCTATTTAATAAGGACTTGGTAGTTAGTTAGTTAGTAAGTTAATTAGTTAGTTAGTTTGTGGTAATGACATTTCCCAAAATATAGTGCCTCTTGGTATCATTGGAAGGCCATTAATGAGCAAGGGTGCACAAGATGGTTTCATAATGTTTAGACTCATGGTGTAGGAGTTATTGAATTTTTAATAGTATTTTGTAATTTTAAATACATTTGTAAAAAAATCAATATTAAATAGAAAAAAGATCGCACTTGGGCCATGACATAGGCCACACTAGTAAAATATTGACTTGAAATAAAAATTGAAAATGAAAGATGAAAAGTTTTAAAAAAGAAATGACACATTCATCCATTGTGCAACTTTTTTTATTTCTAAAGTAGTATAACTTCCTTGGATGCTTTCCCTACATAAATGTTGCCTAGCTTCTTGGGGAAACCATAATCTTAATTTCCCTTGTCATTTCAAAACTTGAATTGATTTATGGGTAAGAAATCGGCAAAATATATGAAAGCTCCTTAGAATAAACATGGGTCCAATTCTTGTTCTACATAAGAAACTTGGTTTGGGAAGCTAGGCCAAATTGCGCATCCAAGAGCCATCTTCTTCCTTGAATGGTTTTCTCATAGCTTTCGCCCATGGAAATTATTCAAAGAAATAATTGACTACTGGGGAAAACATTTGAACTCAAGATCTCAAACCATAAGACCAATCCTTAAAGTATTGAAACATGTTTTTTATTTTTAAAATATGAAATACCAATGATATGTAAAACACTTAAAATATAACTTGGGTAGAGTTTTTTATTATTTTCCAATTAGACAAATGTTTTACAAAAGTGTTAAGCTCAAAACATGTATTTAATTAATCATGGACTAAACTTTGAATTCAAGACTTTTCAAATTTGGTGGTTAGGATCAAATTTTTTATTGAATTTGAAACGAAACATTGGAAATATCTTTTTCTTTGTTGGATCATCTAGTGAGGCAAAACATTATTAATATTTATTGTTGCATCATATGGTGGTCCCCAAATCTAAATTTCTTTCCAAATTTTCAATTTCCAACAGGTCATTTATTGATTTTGAACTTTTCAAAAATCTAGGATTGACTAAATACATGATTTAATGCCCATTTAATTAATTGGTCTTGTTTATTTATTAAGTGCACCTAATGAAATCCCAAGTTTTAGATGCTTAAAAGAAATAGGAACAAAACATTTCAATTTTACAACATCGTGACAAATAGTCATAAAAACTTTATGAAATTGGTAGTATAAATAGATCACAAGTATATAACCATGCAAAAACTTCAAACTTGCAAAAAAAAACATACAAATTTAAAATCAAAACACAATGCAAAAAATAAGAGGAAAATATGATCACAAGAATATTCTCTAAAATCTTCAACATCAAATTCATAGAATAATAAAAACTGATGATACATCTTGACTGCCTAAGTTTTCCCATACAATACCTTTAAAGTAATAAAAAACAATGGAAATCCCAAAAAATTAGGGGAATCTCAAAAATCTTTCTAAAATTCATAGTAAATCCTTTCTAGAAATCCTTATTTGAAGTCAACTTAATCAACTTAACTTTTCGGTCTAAAAATATATATTTCAAAAATTAGTAATACCTTTTTCTATAATATTCATGAAAATATTCCTAAAAAAAGCTCATGAAACCTAACTCATGGCCATGGGAATATTTTCACGAGCCCCTAGGGCCCAACCATGAGAATATGGAGTAAATGTAAAGTAGTATGACATACATATATCATAGTACCTAGACAACTTTAACACATATTTATCAAATAATTAGTTCAATTTGGAATTTAAATTCCAAAAACAAATTCTTGAAGATTCAACATTTTTTTGTGTGTGTTTTTTAAATAATTTAAAATAGTGTAATTAATGTCAAAGCTACCAAGGTAGCAAGGTAGTTTTGAATTTCAAATATAGTAATACAAAATGAACAATGACACTCATTTAAAGGTCTATGGACAATCATACCTTGGATATAAATACAATGCCTTAACCCTAGGCTATAAAAATATTTGAAAAAATCTTTGGATATGGAATATCTAAAAAATCAAACTTAAATTAAGATGGCTTGCATGGGTGATGGCCATTTTGTTGTTCCATAAAGTTGTGAGTTATGGAGAAGGAAAATAATTTTTTGGAATAACAAAATTTGTCACCTCTAGCCATGTTTGAATAGTGTAGAAAATCGTTGATTAAGGCATTCTATCATGGGAGTTGATTTTAGAAAATCCTTTTTGTTTTAAGGTATTCTAATTATCCACATACCCAAGGTCACAAATGACAAATTTAAAACTAACTTGTCAAACCTTAGTACCTTGGCCAATTCGACACTAATTATATTATTTTTAGAAATGTTGAAGTTTTCAAATATTATTTCTTCCAAATCAAGAAATATTGTGAAAGAAAATAATGGATATTTAAAAATATTCCATTTGTTGAAATGAATGTTTCAAAATTAATTAATTATTCAACGGACATGTGTTGAAATGGCCAAGGTATTATGGTATTAGGATTAGTTATAAAATTAGAATAAATTTTATGACAATAAATTTTGGTTAACTTGTCATTCATGGATGAAGTTTGTGCGTCCCCATCCAACATCATCATCACTAGCATTGGCCAACCACATTATCCATGCATGATTTTCAGCCATCACATTTTTTCCATTTATAATGGATTAAATTCATCCACCATCGTCCATTTTTCATTAATAATAGATATTTAGGAAGGTCCTTATGAAAGTTTCTAGGCCTTAAAGAAGCTTCCAAAAAAAATTCTTTGAACTATGTTGTTAAGTAGTTATAAATAAAGATAGGCACATTTGTTACTTTTAATTTCTTCAACACCAATTTAAGGCATCATCCTATGTTTTAGCCTTATTTATTATTTTCCACATTTCAATATATCTCTATTTCAAATAAAGTTTATTTTGGGTATTCTTCTTGCATATTAACCTAGCACCCACCAACCCACTTGTTTCACATCTTGTTTTGGATCTTGTTAAATGTAAGGTAGAGCTATAGGATGTGGGCATTCTCAAAATAAAGGGCCTAGGATGAGGTGATAGTTGAGTCCAACCTTGTATTTTGGGAATGTCCCCCACATATGGGCTTTACTATCCCAAAGCACAAAGCAAAATTTATCATGAACCAAACTCATGTAGATCATGAGGCATAGGAATGGGAAGGATATTATGCCTACTCCTCAATAATGGGAATAAAATTATGTGTACTTATAGGTGTAAGAACCCTCCCACTATTGAAGAGTATGCGTAATATCCTTCCCATTTTCTAAGAAAGAAATTGATGGATATAAGTGCCTTCCAAATACACTACATATTTTCTCCGAATGCTTTATGTTTTGGGCTAGATTTTGGTTTTAGTATGTTAAGCTTTTGAGCTTTCCTCTTTGTCCTCATTAAAATTGTTGCTTTCCATTGATTGTGTGCTTTGTGTTTTCCAACCACCTTTCTTTGACATTTTTCATCGTTAGATCCAAGTACCCAATTTGTGGCATTCTTCTTCTTTTTTCTTGTTACATGTCGTTGCACTTGCTCAAGTTTGTGCACATCTTGACAACTCAACAATTTATAAATATTATGTCTCCCTTCTTTTCTTTTCTTTGCACCTCCTTTTTTTAGGCTCTTCCATTTTTTCCTCTTGTTGATGTTTTGCAATGCATATTAATGTCATTGCTTGCATTACTTGCAAATGTTGTTTGTTTTCATGTTGATTATGAATCTCCATGGTCATCTTTAGCATTTTTCTTTGCGTGTTCGTTGTTTTCAATCAATTGTGTGGTTTTTGGCCACCTTTCTTCAACATTTTTCCTTGCAAGATTCAAGCATCCTACTCATGACATTCTTTTTGTTTCTTATCAACTTTGTTGTCGCACTTGTTCATGTTTGTGGAATTTTTTTAATATTCAGGGCATTTTTCTTGATGATTTTAAAGTAAGTTTTTTCGTCATTTCTCACCTATTACTCTTAGTGTTATTCTATTTTTGTAAGTCAAAGTTATTGTTGTGTGCTCATTTTTTCTAAATTTGTTGCTACATCATGTTCAAATTTGCAATAAACTTATAGATAAGTGATTTCAACAATTAAACAACAACATCCATGTATTACATATTCTTTCACCTTTTTTGTTTCTCTACTACCATTGTGTTTTTGTTGCAACTTAAAGGGTGTAAAAAACTTTATATTCTCTCACCCCTTTGATTTTTTTGTTATTGTTGTCTTCATGTTGTAACTAAAAGGATGCATCAACTTTGTATTTTGTCACCCCTTCCATTTTTGTCATTGTATTCATGTTTTAGTTATAAGCATGCAACAACTTTTGATGGCATCTACAAGTGGCATTTAACTTAACACAATAATATATGATGATAATGAAGAATATGGTAAATTTGTGTCCATGCTAAAAATATTATTCAAGAACCACCCAAAAAATCAAATCTTGAAGGTAATTCATCTTGGGCATTTCTTTCCACAGATTCTAACCAACCAAAGCATATGGTATCCTTGGCATCACATTGCAAGTTATTGGGCTGAGTTTTTTGTTGTCAATGATGCTGCCCCAATTAATTATTATAATCCCCAAATCATGCAATGTATTGTTTAGCACTATAATCTAGTTAATGTTACTACTAAAAATGTTTCCCATGGGAAAATAAGGGCCTTGTGAGCTATAATAGAACAAGTATCTCATGAACATGTGGAAGAATATAGGAGGCAGTAATTGTTGTTGTTGCAAAAAGCTCAATGAAATGGAAATAAATAAAAAACAATTAAAAAAAGGATATCCCTCCTTCTATGATCACTAATTTTTTTGGTAATCAACATCCTTATAACAAAGTTAATCTTGCATAACACACCAAGTTTCTTGAAGACTTGGTTTTATACATTGCAAAAGATTATATATTGTGTCCTTTGTTGAGAGTTTATGGATGAGGTGCATGATTTTAAAATAATGTTTACATGTTATGTTTTCATTTCAACATCAATGGTGAGAAATGTGTTGCCAAAGATTGTGGAAAAAACCAAGAAAAAATATGCTTTGCCTTCATTCAGTTCATGCGTTACATGCACATGGTCTTTCAATATTTAGATGTTTCATGGTGGACATGACACTTTAATTTGCCATGGGAGTCAAATTTATTAATCATTGGAGTCCACACATGTCACAATGGGAATGTTTGAAGTGCATAATAACACATTATAGTGATGGCAAACCAAGTAAAGATCTTACCATATATTTTTGGTTTATTTGAAAAAATCATGTTTATGTCAAGGACAAAAGGTCAAATATAAATACTTTAATTTCAACTTTAACAAATGTTGTTACTTATTATCCATTTCATGAAAAAGATCAATTACTCGATCAATTATCTAGTCCATTTGTGGGATCATGTTTTGGTCATGTTATGCCAAAGGCATATCAATATGCTTTTAATTATTTCAAGGTGTGTGTTGGATTTTCAAAAGTGAGTTTGAAAAATGTTCAAGTATTGTTGTATAAAGCTATAGTTTGGATTAAATATTTGGGAAGGGGAAACAAGAGTGGAAGGATTTTGGCATTATTCCGAGGTTGTCAACAATAATGTTAAAAATTCATGTGAAGATGCAATTTGCATCATGAGTCAATCTATTCCAAGAGATGCTAGAGTATTGGAATGCATAATCTCCATTTGCTATGGGCAACAACAATCTTTACATTTGTCATTACAAGTCCTTATGTGCCAAACTTGGGTTATTGTTCAAGTGATTACAAATAAATTATTATTGGTGATCAAACAATGCGTATTAAACCAAAACTAAGGCTTTTGGTTATTGTCAAATGCATTTGTATTTGCTTTCATTTTTTACATTTTAATGAAATCTGAAGTGGCCATAATTGGGCTTTGAATCAACCTTTGATTCAAGGTGACATTAATTTAGGGTTGTTGAAATTCAAATTAAGGATGAACTCACAAGTGACCAATGTACTATCACCATTTCTAGCATTCTCTAACTTCTACATTAATGTAAAGGCACATGATATGATGATCATCATGTTGGATTCTTGTTTTAAAAACATGAAGGTCATACAAGATTATGTAGGTTATATAGTTGATGTTGTTGCAAAATATGATACTAAAGTTATGTACTCATTATTGTTGCAAGTTTACTTACATTTTAACCTTGTGAAGGCAACAAAAAACCCAACAACACTTGAAGATGACGATTATTTCTTTGGGTATATTGTTTCTATTGGTGATACCATCATGTAAACATTGAAGAATGAACTATAAATCTTTTGATGGTTATGCATATGATTGACATACACTAAAAATCCTTTGGGTTGGTGGGTGATACATTCAATGCAATTTCCACATATTTGACATAATAGGCTTATAGATTGAGACTAAATTTTTTTTCAATGTTGTTAGTGTTATCACAAATCTTCAATAGTCTTGGCTTAGAATTGACAACTTGGATCACCTCGTCCTTTTTATTAAAAAATGACCTAGTGATATTTATTTTGGGCATGAAGGAACCAAGGAGAACACTTGGATAAGTTTCCCACACATCAAGGCATTGTGGTTGAAGAACACAAGAAATTCATTGAAGAACAAAGTCTTTTTGAAGTAGACTTGGACTTTGATTGATTTTGGCCATGTCTTCAAGGTATCATGTGGATAGGTAGTGACTAAAAAGTTCTTTTGAGCTTCTTTATCATTTGTAATATGTGAAGAATGTCCATTTCAATCTTTTTGTGATGAGGTGGACAAGAAGATAGTTGAATATTTGAAAATGGTTAAATGACCTTAATCTTTGTGGTTTTGTTGATGGGTAGGAGCAACAACTTACAAGTGCTTTGCTTTTTTTGTGGGTTTTGTTGTTCTTTTGATGTGTGGGGGTGACAACTTTGAAGTTGTGTTCTTGTTTTTGTTTTGGTTTTGTTGATGTTTGAGGATTTGACTTCTATTTTCTTTTGTGTGGTTTTGTTGAAGCATGGGGAATAACTTGAAAGTTTGTTAGTTTCTTTTGTTCCATTTATGCACATGGGTTTAATTTCCAAAAAGCTTTGTGTTTTTGTGTGGTTATGCTAATGCATGGGGATTTAACTTGCTACAATCAAGTTGATCCATGGGGACAACACCTCATAAAATTTTGGCATTTTATGGGCTTTGTTAATGCATGGGGATTTGACTTGTTCAAGTTATTTTTTATATTTTGTGATTATGTTGATGTGTGGGGACAAGAAATTTAAAAATTCAGGTTTTTGGGGGTTCTAAATATTGGTGTGTGGGGGCAACAACTCACAACTTCATGACCTTTGTGGTTGTGTTGATGTGTGGAAGATTCCAATGTTGGCTAGTTTCTTATGGTTATGTCAATGTTTGAAGCTTTTTGTTTTGGGTGGTTATGTCGATATGGGGAAGAACTAACAAAGATGTATTGGTTGATAGTTGTGGCAATGATATGATTGCCAAAAAAAACCCACTATAAGGTAATGGGAAACTTCAATTTTGATTTTGAATTTTTAAAAATAGTTATGGAACTTCATGTTTATGTGCAATTTGTAATGAAAAACCCATAGCCTATTCATGCTTGGGCCACTTGATTAAGACTTATGGAATTTTTTTTGTGGTCAATTTCACATTGTAATAAAAAATTACATATTCATGTATTTTTAAATTATTTAAAAAATTATCTCATCATTTTAATTATAAACCCTAAACCCTAATTATACTTGGAATTTATTTTTCTTTAAAAATGAAAATTGTTGATATGGGGAACTGCCATGTTTTGAAATGCCAATCATAACCTTATTTGGAGGTTTTTTCATAATTCAAAATTTTATCAAAATTTTATTAAAAAGTTCCATAATTGTTTAAAATTTTCAAAATTGAAATTGAAGGGTTTTTCTAAAATGTAAAATGACCAATATTGGTTATAACCTAATCCTTCCCCTTAAATTCCCAAAATTGTTGTTAAGACTTTGTGGTTTTTATGTAAATGGAAAAAAATGCGCCAATTATGTTATGATTATTAATGATTAATTTAAGATTCCTCCAATATTTAATTGAAAATTATTGCATTTACATATTATATGTAATATTTCATGTTTATATCACAAAATACCATTATATATATAAAGGCCAAAAGTCAAAGCTAAGATTTTTTGCAAATATGGTAAGGTTCGTGGCCAAGGTCTTCACGGATGTTTCCATGAGTAGGATTCATAGCTTTGTGTTAATAAAAAACATTGGAATTTGGCACAATCTTTATCAAAACCAATATGATCAAATAAGATTGTCAATATTTCATATTAAAAAAATGAACACACTAGTAGAAATCCCTTGATTTACGACTAGTTTTTAAGACTAATTTTTAGTCGAAAGCGACATTTTACAACTATTTTGCTGTTAGTCGTGTAAGACAAGTTGCAAACGACAAATAGTCGCAAACGACAATTACATCAGCATGACGTCATCAAATGGTGGATGGAGCCTAAATGTAATATATACGGTTTCATCCGATGGGGCCAGTATATACATTATGTATACAAGGCATCATTTTGTATATATTTTGTTTTTCCTGATCGTGTGGGTAAGGA
>Ga0116231_10010809_pt1 | contig 14416 bp, 16 predicted proteins | sample S1TSphgellanicum_2_FD_89695 | JGI IMG/M metagenome (GOLD analysis project Ga0116231, IMG submission 89695) | Host-associated microbial communities from peat moss isolated from Minnesota, USA - S1T2_Fd - Sphagnum magellanicum MG | ecosystem: Host-associated > Plants > Peat moss > Unclassified...
CGTCTTTTAATAGGAGGGTCCCTTTTGGGGCCTACAAAGGGCCTGGGGGGGGGTTTTTTTTGGCCACAGAAAATGTGCCCTTTTTTTTTGCCTTTTGGGGGTGCCCCCCCCCCCCCCCCCTTTGACCTTGGCATCCTTTGTCCTAAAGTTTTTGATGCACCTTTTCAATGTTTCTTATTGTATTGAAGTTTCGATAATAGACCCGTGAGACTTTTGAGCCTACACACTTGGACACGAACATGTTTATTGTTGATTGGGGTTTTTTCCAAAATTGTTTCTGCATCTACATCAAGTTGGGGGTCTTAAGCTTCAATTGAATAGAGGAGGCATCATTGTGCTCAATCTCTTATTTCAACTCCTTTGATAATTGGGCATTAGCCAAATTGGGAAGTTATGGAACAAAAATGCCAGTTTATTTGTTTTTGGATCAATGGGAACATCTTGGCACCTTCTAAATTTGTGGTCAAAAAGTCAAAACTTACTTGACCATTCCCCTTCACAATACACACACTAGAAATCAAGATGATCTTGTCCCCATTTAGTGGGGTCACACATGATGAAAATATTTCCAACAGATATTATAAAATTCATGAATGACCCATTGTTCTATGAACTGAATAGATGTCAACTTCATGTAGTACCTCAACAACCTTTCAAACCCATCTAGCACTCCTATCTCCTTTTTGTTTGTAGCCATATTAGATAGAGTTTCCAAAACACTAAACTTTTCCAACTTACATTCGATTTTTTGATGTTTCATATGGCAACGTAAACCCACCACCATGTTAGAAAGAATGAGTTGACAATTAATTGTAGCCATAGTTGTGTTAAAAAAAATACAACTTAAGAAGGCCTAAAGGTCATATGGAATTTTTTTGCAAAAATTTGCTACATGAGTATTTCAAACTTTGTAACAAAAATATTACATTTCTTTTTTGCTCATTTGGAGATTTCAAACTTTTACAAGGTTTCAAACATTTGCATTGTTCATTTAAGGTTCACAAATGTGCAACCCCAAAATTATGGTTCGATATCCACGTCAGCATGACTACATGTCTATTGCCTAGTTTTGCTACAATACCAATTCCACATTACACCTTGAATCCCAACATGCACCAAATTCGAAAAAGGAAAAATACCTAAACGTGCACTTGAATTGGTTGATTTTATGCACACTTGAATGGGTACATGGTGGTTTATAATTGTATTTTGCACAACACCTTTCAAGGATTGCAACCCTAGAATTGGCAACAATGAGGCAAAACTTTGAAAATAACTTCCTTAAAATTTCTAGCAAAATGCTCAAAGTCTTTCAAACATTTTCAAGAATTTAAAAAGCTCACATACTTAAATACAAACTTGAAATGGAAATGTAACAAGTCTCCCCAATGGAGTAAAAAGTTGCATCAAAATCACTCCACATTCTTCTCTTTTTATGGTCCAAGTTCTACAAAATATCCGTATTCCTAATGACCTAAGCAATATTAGTTTGACACATGCTAGAAAATACATTGCTAACAAGCTTGTACTAATGTACTTGCAAACATTTGTGAAAATACATCTAGGTTACAAGGCTCAGAACAATTCCACAACAAGAAGCCTTGCACGAGCTTAGAACAAACTTTCATATCAAAATTCTATTTAGAGAAGCACACACCAAATCAATCAGTAATTGAAGGTAGACAAGTTATTGAAATCAGAAAGGTTGCAACACAATTGAACTTGCCATCAACATTGATGCTCTACTAAATGATTTGAAAAATCAAAGGTGCAACAAGGTGAAAGAAGAAAAAAGAAAATGAAAGCGTGAAAACATAAGCACAAAGGTCTTGCAAAGCCTAAACCCTAATGAAAGGAAACTCTATGTTCACATGTTTTTGGCATGACATCCCATGGCATGTTGTTGACATGAGGATGGGGATGCCATGGCAGTTACAAAATCGGCATTACATGAGGATGGGATGGCAAGTTACGAAATCTGCATGTTCCGCAAAGAATGTGGTTGGGACTCGGTTTTGTTGCCGAAAATGGTGGGAGGTAAAATTTTTGAGATTTTTACCATCTTACCAACGTGGGTGCTCGTTCACCCAAGGCACCAAATGTGTCCAGTAATGAAAATTGCTAGAGCCTAAAAACGAGACGATGTCACCGGGCCCAAGCGCTCAAAGTGGAAAAAGCGCGCGTTGCCCACGTGCTTCGAGCCCGCCACCGTCGCGTACGACCCGGAGGGATCTTTCGATTTGAACAAAATTATAAGCGCAAATTTGACTCTGCAGTAGTAATTCTTGAATTTTCTGCGGTTTCTAATTTTGGCGATGAGGAGCCCGAGCAAAGCTAGCTTCTTCATCATCATGCATCCGCTAACAACCAACTCCGGCTAATGATAACATTTGGCTCAGATATTTTCCGAGTTGCACATACTTGCACAGAGCTTCTTTAATTGCAGATGATCCTGATTGATTCAGCTTCTGCACTGTTGCATATTTTCTATTTCATCCCTTGCATCACCCACTCCCAATTTAAGTCCGGGCAGCACGACCACCGCCGAATTTCCTTCATTGATCGGGACTTGCAGAGTGCTGCCAGGCACTATTTCTTCATTGCTTTGGAATGGGAGAGGGGGTCACTGGGGGTTTAGTTGTGATTGCAAGCGGGGCGAGTCACCAACGCGAACACATAAGCTACAGAGCTCCAATTTAGATTTGAATTGATGGCCTTGTCTGAGCCAGATGTGGACTACACCACGAATCCCAACAGCCATGAGAATATTGTGAGCTTGTCCGACTGAGCTGTTGCAGGATGGGTTTCATACACGTGTGGGTCCTGGTTTCATGAGGCTACAAATCAGGACGAAGCAAAGCTGCAGGGGGATAACTGTTTTCTCATAGAGAAGAAGGAGAGGTTGATCAAATCACCGTGTCAGATTTTGCATAACTCGTGAATGGGAACACGTAGCCTCCCAAAAATCTTGAAGAAAATAAACAAAGATTTTGTTTGAAAATCATGCTGGGAATGGAGTGCGTTAAGAACTCCAGGATACCATGCATGTCAGGGGACCTCAATAATATCATGACCAGACATGTGGTGTAGGTACGAAGAACAGAAGGTACAGAATTCGATCATGGGGAGGGGACTATAAAATGTCTAGTTCAAAGGAGATTACCCAGCAGTGATCGGGCTGACTTGTCTAGGTACATTTAAGAGCTGACGTTGGGAGCTTATGCACCTCACATTCTAAACGTTCACGACCCCCAGGCTGATTGGTTGAAGATATGGAAGAAACCTGAAGACTCAGCCGTGGCGGGTGAAAGAGGTAGGAAGCTAATTACAGAACTTTTAAGGCTGGGGTCAGTAGACAAAGACATTATATTATGCTTTTCAGCCGTGGCGGCTGAAAGAGTTACGAAGTTAATTACAGAGCCTTTTAAGACTAAAGTTCGTAGACAAACACATTATATGCTTTCCTCCCTCGACATCCTGTCAATGTGCCACACAGATTGCAGGCCTGGGACAAAAGAAATCCGTGCTAAGGCTCATTCTGATCCTAAGGAGTCATGGTCAGGAAGTAACATGCGAGATAGGCATGATCGATTGCTTCACAATGGAGCTTGTTACAAACAATATTGTTACTCTCCCGTGAACAGAAAACTGAATTGCAGACTGCCAGGGCGGTAGATCAAGAAGATGAAGACGTAATCTACGTCTGCAGCAGATGCACAGTACTTGGATCTATTGGAAGATATCAGGGTAAAGAATCATGTGTAGAGCGATGGACAAAACTAGGCCATACCCTGCTACGATGGTCTTAGTAGATTAGCACTGCTCATGGTTCAAGAGGAAGGCAATTTCGTTGAACCCTGGGTTTTATCTGCAACAGTTCCAGCTTTCCACCTCTAAATTCTCATTAAAAATAGATATTGACAACATGAATATTTCTGAACAGCTTTTCGACTGAACCACTAGTTGCCTTGCAGACAGCCGATCAGCCTCTCTGGCAATGCACCTGTTCTCCTGCGCCACAGACTTCGAGAGTCCCAGGTTCCTCTATCAGAAGCTCCGGCATCCGGCAAATGTTCTGAAACTTCATCGCGTTCTTCTTCTTGGCGCTCGATCTCCTCGTTTGTTGCCCTGCTCATTCTGTCATTCCTAGAAATGTGGTAGAAAGAACTGTAGCAATTCTGCGGGTTCAAGCTCAGGAAAAGCGCCAAGTTCTCTATTTCTCTTTCAATATGTACGGGGATGGTATGATCAAGATCATCTAATAACAGAGGATTCAGTATGGCAGCAAATCTTGATTGGTTGAGACTGCTCCAGGTTACCCTACTCGAAGGACACAACTTGGTCCTCACCAGTAGGTTTGCATGGAAATTACGTTGATCAAGATCATCTTCTGCATAGATTTTGTTACAGAGGATGCAGGTCAGGAATCAGGATGTTGCAGTATCCTGCTGTTTTCAAGAGACTAAATCCAGGGTCGCTGATTACTAATATATTCGGCAGAAAAGTTGGATACATAAATCCCAGTGAGACTTCGAAGGTACTTGCCTGGTTGTGACGGAAATCCTAGAAAACGCTCAACGTCCGGGAGCCATCGCTTCCTTCCCGCAGGTGCTGCATACTGCAGACATATCTATAACGCCAAAATTAGCTCCGTTATAGCCACAGCTGGATCTGAAGCTTCTCTTAAATTTTCTAACTTACAAGCAGATATCATGTGCACATCAATGTTTGAGAATATGGACTTCTTTATCTCCTTGTACGTTATAGCATTAAGTCGCTGTAAGTGGCAGTGCAAAATGGTTTCGAAAATTTGGTGACCTCTGACGCTATTGCTACTCCATGTGATCACATAAAGGCACCTTGAATATGTTAGAAAGCAATAGATAATTGAATTGTAATGTCAGTAACCTTCAATTGAATTTGAGATAGTTTCATTACAATGTCAATAGTTTTTTAAAATCGTTTTGTGATCTTTAGCATTATTGATATATAGATTCGTTGATTGAATGTTTTGCTTCAAATTTTAAACGTATTGAAGTTTTTATATTTATTTAGCATGCGTGGAGACTATGTTAAGATCGTATTAAAGTTAAAATTATTTCAAAATTAAAACTATTCATAATCAATATTAAACATGCATGAAGACCATTTACAAATAATGTCAAAATTAATACTATTCATAATTATCATTGAACATGCATGGAGTCCATGTCTAAATCACGTCACAGTCAAAATTGTATTGTTGAAGCAATGGTTGATTTGTTGCAAGTGTTTCAAAAATTCGCTGAAGTTTTGACGCTTATCTAACATGCATGAAGGCCATGTCTGGATCATTTAGTTATTGAAACTTTTTTATAAATATATGCATAAATAAATGAATATTATGCACATATAAGAAACAAAAGTTTCTGATGATCCAGACATAGACTCCATGCAATGTTAGACCAAGGGTCAAAATTTGAAAAAATTTAAAACAAACCTTGAAAAAAGAAACATCATTCTTGACTTGCACAAGGATTGAAAGTGACAATACTAGTCCCCAAATTAAATTGCTAACTTGACTATAACACCTTCCAACATCTCCTATTGAGAAAAGGGCACCTGTAGACATTGATAGAAAACAAATTTTGATAAGTTGAAATAGCTGATCACAAACCCCAATTCCTGAACCTTCCGGATGATATCCAAACGAACTTTATCTCGTACACCAATTTGAGCATAGTGAACCGGCCTATACACATGCCTACAGCAGGAGGAGCAGCTTTCCAGAAAAAGCTCTAGTATCTAATCGAGCGGCAGCTCTACTACGGGCTATACTCGGATCGCGAAAACTATGACTCCCATCAACACAGCCAAAATTACAAGCTCTGTGAACGATCCTCTAGGGACATGGCAGGTCGCACGAAATTGCTACAGCTTAAGCAATGTTACCAAGCAGGGATGTATGGACAACAATTTGCTGGCAGCCGCTCTCGCTCCCCTGCCGTGCAATTCACTGACTCGTTTCGCTTGGTCGATTGCAGGGGACGGAGAGAAAGCTATGTTTCTGAAGACTACGAACCAGCCAGCAAAAAATCAAGGACGTTATGCCGCCAGTGATGCAGCTAGCGCGAGAAAAGAGAAGAGAGGGAGGAGGTGAACACTGAATGGGATGTGAGCGGTAGGAGCGAATATATGCGTGCTCCGGAAATGCACGTGGCAGGCCGGGCGGGCCACCCAAAGGCCTCTGACACCCTCTGTTGGCCAACATTACGCGCAAACTGCCGAATATGGTAACTCCAACCGTACCCTAACCACGCTCAGCCTTGTCCTTAAGCCCTTAAATGGAAAGCTCTCAACCTAACCGTACCCACTAAAGATAAATGCTTTGTCTATTTGATGGAAAACCTGCACAATTTTATTGCAAGACAACTGTCCAATAAGGGAAGAAATGGAAAGGTTTGTCCACTTCTTGGCGTTGCTGTTTTGGGGATAAGACCCAAACTAGACATAAAGAACTCTTTCCCAAAGCAGGAGGGGGTAAACACTTCCCTACAACTTTCCCAGCTACTTTTTCCCAGGTGCGTGCAATTCTTCTTTTTAAAGTACGTACCTTCCCAGTCTGGAAGTAATGAACTCTCATTCATTATTATGTGATCCTTACAAATGGATCACACGGATGAAGTTTGTTGGGCTTCCATTTTGGGAATTTTTTTGCATTGAGGTGAGAGGTACATTGAGGTAAACCAGTGTTGTAGTGGTATATAGGGTGCAACCTGGCTATATTGTACTGGTATGAGTAGTATAAAAGAACATATCAGTCTGGTATGACCTGAAGCAATACCAGTCTTATACCAGTACCGGTCTTGTATGAAACCTGAGATATACCACGTTCATACCTGCCATATACCAATCAGCCTTGGACCTAATACTAGTACCTGACTGGTATGAAAGTTTTCTAAATGTGCCTGATAGCAGTACCTACCAGGTATGAAAAAGAAAAGAAAAAAGAACCCTGATACCAGGAACAGTCTAGGATATTCAAAAGTTGATACCAGTACAACACTGGTGCCAACCAGTGTTTTCTTTAGGAATTTTTATTTGTAGCCAAACTGGTGATCACTCACATGAGATGAAGAAATAGTGCTGATCATCCTTAGGAAAATTAGCCTAATCTGGCAATAAATCAGAAATAAAGTATAAATGTTTAATCAGCCTTCTATATTTTTGGCTACACAATGAAAACCAAATATAGGAATCTGGCAAGTTTTATTCTTTTCTTCCTCACTTCTGATGACTGAAAACCTCCAAACTCACTTCCTTTTTTCAATTTTTCATTTTTTTTTTTTCATTATGGCGAAAAAAACAATGGTGCTAACTTGCTAAACAGATATGGCTCCTCGTTCTTGGCGTTGATGATTTGTTTGATTGTTATCAGCCCACCATCAGAAGCCTCTGATTTGCAATGCATCTCCCTTGTACAAGTTAGATGACCAACAATTACCGGAATATCTGCAAACCGGCACTGGGCGCCTGTTTTGCCCAAACTGGGGACGAAATCAAAGGTCAGTATGAAGACTGCACGACAGGGAGAAAACAGGGGACCAAACGGGTTTTCATGCCTCAATTTGAATCGCATGGGAGTTTCACTTCAGTTTTTTTATTTGCCTTCTCTGCGCCTTCACTTCTGCTTAAACTCTTTATTATGTCAAGTTTTGTCAAAATAAAATCCTGCAAATATAGCGAACTGATACCCAGTTGCATTAAACAGTACCAATTTTCACTCAAGACAGCTACAGTCAAACTGAGGATGAAACAGGGATTACACGGTCAAACTAGGACCCAAAGACAGGGTGACTTTAAGGATAACTCTATTATCTCTAAAAAAAAGGATGCATCTTATGCCTACTTATAGGCGTAACATCCCTCCCACACAAAAGGAGTAGGTTGTGAGAACACTAGCCTCCTATGCCTTGCTGGTGAAATTTCGCCCAAAAGTGAAATTAAAAATAAAAAATTTGAAATTGACTTGTGACTTTGGAGCTTTTCAATTGTCAAAAGTGAGGGAAAAAAAAAGTAAGAATCACAAGATTTTTTATATTTGGTTTTCATTGTGTAGCCAAAAACATAGAAGGGCGATTAAAGAATTTTACTTCATATTGTGTATGTAGCCAGATTTGGCAAATATTCTTTAGAATAATCACAGCTTTTTTGACCTCTTCCTATGCATGATTGCCACTTTGGCTACAAAAAAAATTCCTAAAAAAGCACTGCTCATGATGTACATTGTTCAGTTTCATCATGACATTTGCCTCATGCTTTAGGATAGGTAAAGCTGATGGTTGAGGGACATTCCCAAAATGTGGGGCCCTTGTCTTTATCCTATACTTGAGTGGTTAAAACCTGTTGCCCTAATGAAGAAACCAAATTGCTTACATCTAGTAGATCCCACTTGCCAATGGTAGCGTGGATAAGTGAAGAGGAAGGGGAAGAACCTGGCCTAGTTTTGTGGTAGAATACTTAAACTAGGAAGTTGGTCGTTGCTTGATTTGTTTCTTTGGTGGTTTTCTTCCGTGCAATGAGACGGGGCCCAAGAATGTGTCGATGTGGCCACTGTATTTTAGAAGTCTGTATGCGTCACAAATATGAGAAAGTAGGGGGCAACTTATAGCTATTCCTCTAAACTCGCCGCATATATTATGTAGCTTCATGGTACCATGATCATTCACTTTACCTTAAGAGTAGCATGTCCTCACTCATTACTCATTCCTATGGATAACTTTTATGACATGTCAAAACAGCTGAGTCGCACACTTGACTTGGCGTGTCAATGAAAGCCACCCAGAGGCATCTCATGAAGCCCCGCATCTCCTAAGGTCTCATCATAATTGAATCTTGAAACACAAGAAATTTTAGAATATGTTGTTGAACTTGCTTCCAAGACTGGGGAACCCCCTCCCACCTTCCCCACTTAGCTAGGTTTTAGATTTGAAAAGAATATTTGATTTGAAAGGAATATTTGGTTCTCATTCTGACTAAGTTTCCAGATTTGATGGAACCTCTCTGGCAGTTCTGGATAGGGTTCTTCCACTTCCTAAACCTCTAGTTCTGCTGTTTTTCAGAATAATTTCGAACCCGAACCTGTTCAAATCACAAATCCAGTGCCCCTGCATTATACAGAATCTAACATGAGAAGTGATGTTGTACCACTGCTTTATGACCAAGAAAAATGGCAACATTTTTATTAAAATTAAAACAAAAATTATTGGCTATCTTTTCAATTGAGTATCAATGGATTGCTTACAGAACTGAAAACTGTGTAAATGACTACAAGAATTAATCACATGGTTCAGTTTCCAGTTCCAACGGGAGGCTGGTATCATGATCTGGTTGAGGATTCATTTTTAGCAGGAGGTTCAACCTGTAGGTAGCCTGGTTACCTAGAATTGGACTGAGAACAAGCCAAAGCAGAAACTTGCCGGACACTGGTTCAAACAGCTCATCAAAGTAGTTGTAAACAATTTGAGTACACAAGTCTCATGCAGCGACTCCATAATATCCAAAATAATTTGCCATGCATTAGAACAAGAATGAATCTTACTATGTCTCTCTTGTATTAAGCGTGATACTGGATTGGAACTGATCTCAACCACTAGAAAATCAAAGTGAAATTGGTAACGCAACTGGGATGGTAGACATCAAATGGATCCATGTACTGGGAAAAGTTCATACCTTCCAATTCAGCAGGTTTTCAAGTTGTCTTGAGTGCTATAATTGGCTATCAATGCCGATTTTGATATTTCCTACCTAACTATGCTAGGTAAGGACCAACTTGTGACTAGTTTATGACCTACCTGTAAACCCTTACACTAGGGGACACACCTTATTCACCAATATTACCCTAGGGATGATATTAAGGGGTGCATTTTCTAGTACATAAAGCATGAGTAGCAAATTTCTACTGTACCTGGAGGGCAATGTTATCTAGAGGCATTTTTCCTCTACAAAAGGGGCAGGTGGCTGTTTTGTTCGCCAAAATGCCTCACCCATTTTGATCAGGGCCCAGTGTGAGTCTCGTTTGTGAACCTCACTCAAGCCAAAAGGATAGAAGAGGCTGTCTGGAATCATGGGGGGCCAATAAGTAAAAGCCAAAAGGAATATTTCTTTCAATGTCTGCATCTTACCTTAGACTCAGAGACCATTGTCAATGGTGGAGAATATGACTCGTTCAACTGTCTTCCAACGAGGCTGCCGTAACAACCAACTTTGTGTCATATGCAACAAACCGACTTCATTTTGACGAGTGTCGTATTAGTATATGGGGAGCAACCTGAGTATATAGTATTGATATGTATACTGTATGGACGAACATACCAGTCTGCTATCACAAGAATTTTTTTGGAGTTCCTCTCTTACATCACTCAAAGTAACTATAAATGCCATTTTAAAAATCAATAAATGCACAAATCCTCTATAAGATCTTAGAGCATTTGTAGTTGTTCTTAGTATGTTACCCTGCAAAAATATTTCTCACATGCAAGTTTAGTTATTCTTTTTTTTTTTCAACCCCACCCATAAAACTAAAAGGGGGAATGAAAATAGGTGAAAGACTTCTAATAACAAAAAAACTTGGACCAATCATTATTGTGGGTCAATTAAAAAAAAAAGGCACACCAATCATATCATATTTGTTACACTCTTCTTTAGGGCAAACACTAAACATGAGCAACAAATCAAATATGGTGTGGTTGTTAAAGGGTAGGCTGATTACATTGCTTTGGATGAACAAAACATTAAGGATAGGGATTGATCATTGGACATTGGAGGTTTAAATTTTGAATTGTCGTTGATGGTGACTTGGGGACTACCCAAAGATGAAAGTTCTAGGCAAAGGATTTTCATTTTTAAACACAAAGTTTTGGAGTAATGATAGATGTAAGTACTTTGTAGAAAAAACTACAAACTTTGTTTTTGATATATTGCAAATTTAATTTTGTTATTTGATTTCATTTCAATAAAACATGGGATTTTTCACTATATATTATTGAAGTTTTCAGTAAACAAGAGAAGAACAGACTTTTACAGTGATTTTCACATTCATATTGTTGTGTGAATTCTCTATAATATCAAAAATATAAGGAATGAAATGTAATTATGTTTCTAGATTGTCTACATTGTATCTTGAAATACAAATTCCGGTTATATGAAATAACCATGAATCTAGTTTTTTATGAACTGCAAAAGTAGGTGTGTTTAGAATCAATGTAGGAATTGTGAATGTGTGCATATCGTAGTGCAAATATGTTGTTACAATAAGTATGGAATAGGTTCTACAAGGATTTAATTCACATCTACCATTTGGCGACCATCTTTTGGGGCAATTTTTCTATTTTTTTATAGTAACAAGAGGATTTCAACATTTTGCATTATTTATACGATAAATGAGGGTGTTTAGAAGAGTATTTTAGTTTTCAATTCAAATTTAGAAGGGGTACATTAGAAAGCATTAAAGGTCTAAGCAGTTGATGTTGTAAGGATTACAAAGCGATCTATAAACTCTAAAGATGAAAATTTGTGAAACAAGATGAATAAAATGGTGACCCAAAATTTATAGTGACAATTAGCTTTGGAGGCAAATTGTTAAGTCACTAAACGAAAAACAGAAGACAATTTTGAAAATGGAAAAGAATATGTGGGAATTACAGAAACCCCATATCAAAATTTAATGTTGGACAAATGAGTTCTAAAAACAAAAGAAAGACCTATAGGGCACAAGTTGTTTCTACCACAAAAGGTGGTAAAGCATGAAGTATAGACTTGTGGTCTTTAGAAAAGGCACAATTATAGTCCATGAAGAGAAATGCAATCGAATTCTCACCCAAATGAGTGGGTGTAATATACTTCTCAGCTACGATCTATGGTTTAAAATCGCAGGGATCAAGATGGAACAGGGACTTTTGTAGTAATTGATCAACCGTCAGAAATCTCAAGTCCAGAATCAATAGCTAGCCGAGGAAAAGATATTAAAGGAGGTATACGATCCAAGTTTGTGTACCAATTTGCATCTCTAAATTATTATGAACCAATGGAAAATTCGGAGGCGGAAGAAAACACCAATATCAATGTGCTTGAGATTGAAAAAAATTACCTATGATCATCTAAATATGCAAAAGCACAGGTGAATGTGTTAGATGAAGTGCCATGACTCACATTTTAAAAATCTAGAATTGGATCAAACAAGGTACATAACCTAAACACGGGATCATGAATTTGTCGATTCGACGGTAGCCAAATTACTTTCAAGAGTTTACGCATTCTGTGAGGAAGATTGACATGCAATCATGGATTGTCCTTTTGTGCCTTTTCACATCAAAATAAGTATTGTTAGACCTGTGGAGTTACAAAATGTGGCAAGAACATTAATGGATCAATCACAAGACTAGGAACCAAGAATTCCTATAGTCCATAACAAACTAAGAGGCATGGAGTTGGGAGGTCAATTGGGACCACAAAGTTGGCAAATTCATCCATCCATTCAAATCAAGAGTAGAGTATTAGAGGTGTATTCACATCTACACTCTGCACCACAAAAGATACCAATGGGTAACTACATAATGGGGCATCGTCAAACTTGAATAAACTTAGCTTCACTAAGAACGTAAAAAACGACAGTTGTTGAAATCCAAAAACAAACTACTAGAATAGAGGTTACTCAATCACCTAATGTTATCATAATAACCATAGGAGTGGAAACAATTGTTGCACCTAGCACGAATGTTGTTAGAAGTGGAGTACTAATTTGATCTACAACAAATTTGGGTCATGGATCAAGTAGAGTTTTGGCAAGAAGGAATTGAATAGGAGTTCAGGACTGCTAGCAGTAACTATTGCAATTGTTGGGACACCTCAAATGGTGTTTACAAATCCAATAATGACTATTCATGTGAACATGACTACAAATCAACCACCAATGAGCTCAATCGCTACTGGAAGGTACAAAAGTACAATTGTTGAAAATCCAATAGGAGGATATCAAGAACCATCTATTGTAACTGTAAAAATCCCTAATCACAAAAATGGCCATTTTGTTAAGCCAAATAGGGTAGCTTTTAAGTATCTTGACTTCAAAAGAGATGCTGCTACAAATGCTCATGTCAAAATGTTCAACTATGTAGTGAAAGCAAATGCAAAGACTTCTAAAAAGTATATCATCAATGCATTTAGCTATACACTAAAAGATATAGCATTGCACTAGTGCCACAATTACATGTCAAAAAAATTTGATTATGTTTTTTCGAAGCTTACACAAGCATTTTACAAACATCATTAGAAGATTCAAAATGATGAACAAATATACATGGAGTTAGAAAAACATGAAGCAAGAGGAGATTGAGAGGGTGAAGGTTTACTAAGAAAAGATTTAAAAGTTGGCTCATGGTTTACAAACACCAACCATAGACAGTTTTTTTACTACTATGTCTAGGGTGGGCTTGCAATCATACTTCATAATTATGATTTCAAGGATGAAGAGGTCAACACTATAATAGCATAAGGAGGCGACAATGTTGTGGGAAGAAAACATGACTACTACAGAAGCAAGGAGTGCACTTTCAATACCACAAAGTATTAAATAGGCAACACCACCAAAAACATAAAATAATACAGGGAAGACTGACAAGTATTGCACAAATGGTGGAATGGTTAATCACAATGTGGAAACATGTAAAAAGAAGAAAAAACAAACCACAATGGCAGCCACAAAGGTAGCACAATAGAATCAAAAACCACAAAAGACATCTTCATATGCATGCCACATCTATGGTTTGAATGGACATAAAATGACACATTGTCCAAAGTTTACTAAGATGCAAAAGATGTTTCATGGGAAATTTGTGATAGTAATAGAGGTTCAACCCGTTGTTGAGACACAAATAGTCACTATAGATGTGAATGTGGTGGATGTTAATGTTATAACAAGAAGTAAGGCAATTGAAGAACAAGTGTTCAAGGATAAAAAACGAAGGAAAGCAAAAAGTGTTGCTGACTATAAATAAAAAAACAGTTGAAGAAATCAATGGTGGAAATAATTCAACAAATTCAAAAACATAGACCTAAACAAAAGGGCCATCCACATCCATGGAAGGATGGAACACAACTTGGCCAGGTATGTCGAGTATTATTCCTATGGAAGCACAAAGATCTTAGGAAATAATGAATTCACAAGAAAAATTGATTACAATAGAAGAGATTTTTCTAAACATTGGTAAGCAGATGCTAGAATTAAATTATATTTTAAACTTGGGATAGTTGCTTAAAATAGTTCTTGAGTTAAAAAAGTATCTTTGGCAAAAGCTAAAACCAGGAAAAAAAAAAAAAAAAAAAAAAAAAATTTAAAAAAAAAAAAAAAAAAAAAAAAAAAAAATAATTAAAAAAAAAA
>Ga0116231_10010810_pt1 | contig 14416 bp, 9 predicted proteins | sample S1TSphgellanicum_2_FD_89695 | JGI IMG/M metagenome (GOLD analysis project Ga0116231, IMG submission 89695) | Host-associated microbial communities from peat moss isolated from Minnesota, USA - S1T2_Fd - Sphagnum magellanicum MG | ecosystem: Host-associated > Plants > Peat moss > Unclassified...
CTACGTGAGCCAGGGCGGCGCCTTGCGGGTGCGCTGGGCGTTCTGACACGACGCGAGTGACCTAGCACTTGGTCGTAAGGCCCCGCCGATCGAGAGATCCGCGGGGCCTTTATCGTCAAAGTGAGTACGACGCGATGAGCCGAGCGACGGCGTGTAATCTGCATCGACGCTGGGCGGCCTTGAAGCCGCCACTGCGTCCCAATGCGGAAGTCGTCTGCGCGCTGCGTGCGGCGACGGAGGACCGGGACGCGCGGGTCTTGCTGCTGGGAGTGACGCCGGAACTCGCTGTGATCGGCCAGACGATGGTCGCGGTCGACATGAGCCCCGCGATGATTGCGGCCGCGTGGCCCGCTGATACGGCTACGCGCTGCGCCATCGGCGGCAATTGGCTGGCCATGCCGCTGCGGCGGCGTGAATTTACGGCCGTGATCGGTGATGGCAGCCTCGACTTCCTGCCCATGGCTGAGTACCCACGCCTGTTCGAACAGCTCGAACCGCTGCTGTTGCCCGGTGCACGGCTGGCCATTCGTTTCTACGAGACCCCGGAAGCCGGTGAATCGATCGCGCAGTTGCGTGCCGAGGTCATGGCCGGCCACCGCTCAGGTTTTCACGCGTTCAAATGGCGTCTCGCGATGGCGATCGCCACCGAGAGCCACGACCCAAGCGTTCCGGTCATGCTCATCCATGAGGTGTTCGAGCGTGAGTTCGGCGATCGCACGACGCTCAGCATCGCCTCCGGCTGGAGCCTCGACGAGATCGCCGAGATCGACCACTACGCGCGCCAAGATTCGGTATTCAGTTTTCCGACGCGCCACCAGCTACTGGCGGCGCTGCCACGCAAGCTGTCAAACCCGCGCTTCGCGGCCTCCGGTAGTTATGAACTCTCTGAGCGATGCCCGATATTGCTCGCGGAGTTCGCGGCATGAGAGCCATGGCCGGGGGCTTGACCGCACTGCTGCGTCAACTGCACGCCACCGAACGGTTGGCCCCCGACGCACTCGCCGCTTTGCAAGGGCACCGTCTCGACCTGTTGACCGCGCATCTGGCAACGCATTCCACGCACTTTCGCGCGCGGCTTCGGGAAGCGGGTCTGCATCGCGAGGAATTGCTCGCGCCGGGCGGATTGCAACGGCTGCCGGTGTTGCCGCGTCGCTCCTTGCAGAACGCAACCGACCTCTTTTGCGAAACCCTGCCGGACGGTCACGGGCCAACCTACGAAACGAAGACTTCCGGGTCGACGGGCGAGCCGGTAGTGATTCGCCGCACGGCTTTGAACGGCATGGACTGGATGGCCACCACGATGCGCGACCATCTGTGGCAGCGGCGCGATTTCCGGCAGCCGTTTTGTTCGATCCGCGCCAATTTCACCGGGCTCTCCGCGAGTAAGGACTGGGGGCCGCCCGCGACGTGGCTATTCAAGACGGGGCCATCGCTCGGCATTCCGGTCACGACCGACCTCGAACGGCAGATTGCACTCATCCGCGAATTCCAACCGCGATACCTGCTGATCTATCCGAGCAATCTCGCCGCCCTCATGAGCCGCGGAATCCAGTTGCCGAGCATACGGCAGGTCGTCACGATCGCCGAGACACTGTCGCCGCAGTTGCGCGACGAGGCGGTCTTCACATTCGGGGCAATTGCCGACACCTACTCGTCGCAGGAATTCGGTACGATCGCGATCCAGTGTCCGGATGCCCCGCTCTATCACCTCATGGCGGAGAACTTGATCGTCGAGGTGCTCAACGGCGACGGCAGCCCATGCAGAGACGGCGAGACGGGCCGAGTCGTGGCCACGGATCTGCGCAACTTCGCGACGCCGCTCGTGCGCTATGAGATCGGGGATCTGGCGCAGGTCGGTCCTCCCTGCCCTTGCGGGCGTGGATTGCCGACCTTACGCCGGATTGTCGGCCGAGAACGCAATCTCATCTTGATGCCGGACGGGACCCGTCATTGGCCGGTCGTGGGTTTCTGTTACTTTCGCGAGATCGCGCCGGTCATGCAATATCAGTTCATCCAGGATGGCCGCGAGACCCTCGAGCTGCGCCTCGTGACCGAGCGGCCGCTCACGACACAGGAAGAACGCGGTCTCGAGTCACGCGTGCAAAAGACCATGGGATTCCCATTCGCGGTGCGCTTCACGTATTTCCAGGAGCGTATCCCGGCCGCGGCGAACGGGAAATTCGAAGAGTTCATCTGCCGGGTTGCCGCTTGAGTGAAGGCTCCTCAAGCCTCATTGCGCAGGCGCAGGCGCAGGCGCAGGTGCAGGTGCAGGTGCAGGTGCAGGCGCGGACGGGCGCTCGCGCACGTTGGGACTCACCACCAAGGGCGGAACGCAAACGAACGCGCGCAGCTGCGGATACAACGCGGACATCATGACGTCGATGCTCGTGTTATCGACCGAAAAATCCGGGTTGCCAATGATCAGCTTGAACGGGCGCAGCGGCCGGCAACTCCCGAGGAGCTTGCGCGCTCCGCCGGGCGAGATCGAGTAGGCCATGAGGCCGAACGCGCAGAGTAAAGGGTGGGCTGCGACATCGAAGTTCAGGTCTTGAAACATATGCAATCGGCCGCGCAATGACTCCTGATCGCACATCATGACCGTCTGCGAGATTCCGGGAAGTAGATCCACGGCCAGCACGGTGTCGAAGTTCCACCCCCACAATACATAGTCCCAATCGCCGTGCAGGCCGTTGAGCAATGCCGCGCTACGTTGCGCGAAGCGCCGGTTGACCACGGCGTCATCCTCGAATACGGTCAGTGCCGCATCCTTCTTGCGTGCCGTCTCCCACAGTCTCATGTGCGACAAAGCACAGCCCAAGTCGTGATCCGAGTAGCTCAACTGTGCGTCGATCACCCCGCGCGAGACGAGATCCCGACGATCGAGCGCGCCGCCGTCGATTGCCGAGAACCGTTGCACGTTCGACAAGAACCCATTCGCGGCACGGAACCGCGCCAGCCGCTCGGCGTTGCGATCCAGGTTGATCAGAAACAATTCCATGCGACAGGGCGTCAGGGGCCAGGGTTCATGGCGTTAGGGCGTAGACGTCGAGTTCGCCCGAGATCGACGTGGAGCCGAAGGCCCCGCCGGTGTTGTTGCCGCGAGTGCCCACGTAGACCTTGCCGTTGGCGACGGTCGGCACCGTGAATTTCACGGCGTTGCCGGCCGCATCGGCGGCATTGGCCGCGCTGTTCCAGAGTTCGGCGCCGAGATTCGTGGCATCGTAGGCATGCAACACCACGGGGCCGCAGCCCGACGACTGGCTCGTGCAATACAGCTTGCTGTCTAGGGCCCAAACGATGCCGTTCGCCGTTCCCGCCGCCGAGATCGACGGGGTGCCGCCGCGCGGCCCGTAAGCCGTCCCGGACGGTGACGAGGACGACGGACTCGTGCCGAACACCGACGTGGCTGGATTCACGCTGAAGGCTTTGATGCGGCCGCTCTCCGTGCCGATATAGTAATTGTTGTTCCAAAATGCGCCGGTTGCATATAGCCCCCCGCCGGCATTGACGATTTGCACGGCCTTTGTCGATCCCGGGTCGTAGCCGCCGAGCATGTCGCGATTGATGACGTAGAAATTGCCGCTTTTGCCGCCGCAAATCAGCAAGTGCGCGGGCCCGCTCGTCGCAGACAGGTTCGCGAGCACGGCCGCGCCACCCGCGCCGAAATCCTGGTCGGCGGTATTGTCGTTGCTTTGATCGGACGGCGTGTAATAGTCCGTGACACTCAAAGCCGCGCTCAGTTTCAGCAGCGAATCGCCGTAATCCAGGCTCGGCACATTGAAATTGCCGTTGCCGGTCACGACGTAGAGATTGCCGCTCCCGTCCGCCGCGGGCGCGCCGCCGCTCATCCAGATGCCCGCCTTGCCGGTGTTGGTCGCGGCATTGAACACCGCGGTCTGCGCGAGCGCGCCGCCCGTGATCGTATAACCGATCATCCAGCCGAAGTACGGCGTCTCATCCTCGTGCGAAGCCCAGGCGACGTAGACGATGCCGTTCGCAAACGCGAGGCCGGGGCGCTGATTTTCTTGCCGGGCGCTGAACACCACGCTCGAGCCGCCGCTTGCCGCGCCGGCGACGGATGCCGCAATGGTGACGGGAGGCACGCGCTCGGCGCCGGTCGTGAAATCGAGCGCGTGCAAGCGTTGATAGAACATCGTCTGCGCCGCGTTGACCGATTTCGACACGACGTACAGAGTGCCACCGGCCGTGTCGATGACGGGTGTGCCCGTCACGCCGACCTCCGGCATGATGTCGCCGTAACCCGCGCCGAGCAGCGTGCCGGGCACGCTGGTCTCGCCCGTGGCTCCGCCGTGACCGGCGTCGACCAGACTGACCTGCCACAGGGCCGTGCAGGAACCGGAGTCGGCATCGAATGCGAACACACTATCGTGCTGCGTCGTCACGAACACCACGTTATGGACCGCACTGCCCAGCGTCACGTTGGCTACCCAGAGCGGCTGCCCATAGATCGCGCCGTCGACGGCGCAAGACTTGAGTTTGCCGAAGCTGCCGGCTTTTACGTTGGCAGTCGTCAGCGCATATTCTTGGCTGTTCGCGCCGTCGCGAGCGGCGTCATTGTGATACGTGAGCACGCCGGGCAAATCGGTCACACCGATCGTCGCGGTGCCGGTGGCGGAGCCATTGGTCGCCGTCACCGTATGTAAACCCGCGGCGCTGCCCGCCGTATAAAGGCCCGACGCATTGATCGTGCCCACGGTCGCATTGCCGCCCGCCACACCGTCGACACTCCACGCGGGCGTGGCGCCGCCGGGCACCGTGGCAGTGAATTGCTGTGACTGAGTCAAGGGGATGCCCGTTGCGCGCGGAGCGACCGTAAGCGCCCCGGCTGCAGCAATCGCGACCGTCACGCTGGCCACGGCCTGCGCGCCGCCAAAGCCTGTGCAAGAGACGGAAAAGGTCGTGTTGGCCGTCAGAGCACCCGTGCTCTGGCTGCCGTTCGTCAGCTGAGACAAGACGTCGCCGCCGCTCGAAAGGGTACAGGCGCTCGCGTTGCTCGAACTCCACGTCAGCGTCGCAGCCGCGCCGCTGGCCACCGAAGTAGGTAACGCCGTCAAGGTCACGGTGGGTGGGAGCGCGACCGTGACCGTTTGAGTCGACGACCCGCTGGTGCCCCCGGGTCCGGTGCAGGTCAACGAAAAGCTCGTGGTTGCCGTCAAGCCGCTCGTGACCTGCGTGCCGCTCGCGCCCAAGGTCCCGCTCCAGCCGCCCGAGGCCGTGCAGGACGTCGCGTTCGTCGAACTCCAGGTCAGGGTCGTCGTGGCGCCGGCCGCGACCGTGGTGGGATTTGCGGTCAAGTCGGCCGTTGGCGCCGTAGGCGTCGTCGGGAGCACGGTCACGGTGGTCACGGACGCCGGACTCGTGCCGCCCGCACCGCTGCAGGTCAGCGAGTAGTGCGTCGTGGCGGCGACCGGTCCGGTGCTCTGCGTGCCGGCCGTCGCCAGCGTGCCGCTCCAGCCGCCCGAGGCGGCGCAGGTCGTCGCGTTGGTCGAGCTCCAAGTCAGCGTTGCGGCACTCCCGGCAATCAGGCTCGCGGGCGAGGCGGTGAGCACCGCGGTCGGGACGGCAGCCGGCGGCGGAGGTGTCGCGGTGTGGGTCGTGCCGCCGCCGCACGCTGCGAGCAGCAGTTCCGTGGCAAGCAGCGCGGAGGTCAATCGGTACATGGAGATTCTCGACGGTGACTGGATCATGGATAGCGATAATATCGTTTATGGGTTTTCTGAAAAAACGTCACAATCCACGCTTTCGCGCAGCAGCTGCGGCCAGATGCGCGCCCAATCGCCCTCGTGCCCGAGACCCGGCAGGATTTCGGTTCGGACACAAGAGCTGCGCACCGCGGTCGCGAAATGGCGCGCGACCGAGGGCGGCACGATCCGGTCGTCGGCGCCGCTGAAGTGGATCTGCGGAATCCGCGAAATGCGGCTCGCTGCGTCGATCGGGTTCCGCGAGCCGGTCAGCGGTGAGACGTGATGCAGCCGCGTGAATTCATCGAGATCGAGGTTGGCCGCGACGGTGCGCAGCGAGGCGACATCGCGGCGGCGCGCCGCGACCAGCACGGCCAAGGCGCCGCCGCCCGAATAGCCGATCAAGTTGAGCGGCTGCCCGGGTGCGCGCGCGGCAACCTGGCCGATCGCGTCGTCGAGCGCGTCGATCACTTCCGGCGCGTAGCGTTTATCGGTCCAATAGGCGGTCTCGCAGCGCGGGTCGCGCGCCGTGAATTGACAGGGCCGCGCGAGATAAACCACGTTGGCGGCCGGATCGCGCGTCGCGAGTTGCAGTGCAAGCGCATGCCGCGGCGTCGGATCGACTGAGGGCGTGTACCGCGAGTCCCAGGCGTGACCGTCGCCTTCGATGTAGATGTCGATCGCTGCGTTTGGGTCGCTGATGCGGCTGAAACTCGTGAGCACGAAGGAATTCGTTGCGATCAGCTCACCCTTGAGGCCCGCCGTTTGCGCGAGGCGCTCCGCGGCGACGTTGGCATCGAGCATACCGCAACCGACCGCCATGACGGTCCACAACAGCGTGCCCGCGACCCATTGCCGCCGGCTCAAGCGGTGGATTTGAGCTGGGTGAGTTCCGCCGCGATCGATGCCATGACTCCCGACCAGTCGCGCGGCGACTGCTGGCGAAACAAGCGCGTGGCCGGATACCAAGGGCTATCGGTGCGATCGAGCAGCCAGCGCCAATCGTGCACGAACGAGAGCATGATCCACACCGGCAGCCCCAGTGCGCCTGCGAGATGCACCGGCGATGAGTCCACGGAGATCAACAGGTCGCAGAGGCTCAAGACCGCCGCCGTGTCCTCGAAATCCTTGGTCTCGTCGGCGATCGGCACGAGGTGCATGCCGGGCGGCGGATTATGCGCCTGGACCGCCTTTTCGCCTTTCTGCAGCGATAGGAACGTGATGCCGGGGATTGCGAGCGGCGAGAGATCCACGAGCGACATCGAGCGCGCCGCGTCGTTGAAATGCGTCGGTCGCCCGGACCAGAAAAGCGCCACGCGCGGGCCCGGGGGCAATGAAGCGATCCGCGGGCGCCAGTGTTCGACGCGCTCGGGATTCGCGCTCAGGTACGGTACCGTGCCAGGCAGGTCCGCGAGTTGCAGATTCATGGCCATCGGCAGGCTCATCATTTCGCAATGAAAATCGAATGGCGGCGGCAGCACGCCGCGCTCGACGATTTCATCATAGCCGCCCGCGCGCGCGGCGAACGGCAGCTGCTCGGCGTTGATCTGCAGCACCACGCGCGCACCGCTGCGCTCGCGCGCCCAGGGCACCATGCGCAGGAACTGGAAGGTGTCGCCGTAGCCTTGCTCGTCGTGAATGAGCAGCGTCTTGCCCCGTATCGGTTGGCCATCCCAGCGCGGCCGTTGGATTTTGCGCTCGATGCGCACGGTGTGCGGCATGCTGTAACGATAGCGATACTCGCGCCAACCGCGGGTGAAATCCCCCTGCAACAGCAGGGTCTCGGCCAGCTCGAAGCGCGTGGCGAGATTACCGGGCTCGGTCGCCACGAGCATTTCCTGGATCCGGCGCGTGTCGTCGATGCGTCCCTGGCGGCGCAAGATCGGTACCAGCAGGCGCCACACCGGCAGCGGTGCGGTTCCCGATGCCACGTGCGGCCGGACGAGGGCCTCCGCTTCGGCAAAGCGATGTTCCCGGCTCAAGGCCGCGACCTGGCGCTCGAGCGCAACGAATGCCGGCGTCATGGGTCTTCTGCCTCGAGTGCCGCGAGCAGGGGTGCGAGATACGGCGCGTAGCGTCGGGCGCGGCCCTTCGAGCTCTTGTAGATCGGTTGGCGAACCTGCGCGAGACTCGCGGTGCGAATCACACGCTTCGTCTCATGAAAGCGCAGACAGTTCTCGTCCCAGGGAATCCCGAGCCAGTCGGTCAAGCGTCGCGCCTGCGCCGGCAGATCATCCACCACGGATTCGTAGTCGACGTCGAGGAAGCGGTCCGCCGGCAGCAGCGCACGCCAATGCGCGGTGAGCCGTTCGTACGCGCGATGGAAACTGCCGAGTTCCGCGAGGTCGTACGAGAACAGCTGCTCGGCGGCGAACAGCTTGGTGTAGCAGGACAGGCAGGTGTCGGCCGCATCGCGCCGGCAATTGATGATGCGGGCGTTCGGCAGCATCAGGTGAATGAGACCGGCATACAGAAAGTTGGCCGGCATTTTGTCCACGAGGTGTGATCGTGTCGCGAGCTTGGCAGTCCGCTGGAGGTACTGTCTGCCCAGCGCCGCCAGCGAGTCGCGCGCGAGCCCCGCAATGGCGTCCGGATAGACACCGAGCGACTCGACGGCGAGACGCATCGCGGGCAGTTCACCGGCACCGGCGACGAGCGGATGCGAGGCCAGCACCTGTTCCACGAGCGTGGTGCCGGAGCGCGGCATGCCGATCACGAACACCGGTCTCGAGGATGGATCGCCGCCGTCCCGCAGGCGTTCGAACAGCGAGCTCGAAAAGGTCTCGGCGATGCGCGCCATCCAGCCCGCCGTAGCCGCCGCATCGTACTCGAACGTGGCACGCTTCAAGCGATTGCCCTTGTGGAAATGCGCGAACGCGCGCGCCGGATCGTCCACATCGAGATAGGCCTTGCCGAGCGCAAAGTGCCCGGTCATGCGGTCGACGAGAGTCGGCGACGCCTGTCCCTCGAGTAAGTGTTCCAGCTTCGCGAAATCGGGGTCCGCCGGCTCATAGCGCTTGAGCTCCACGCGGCCGAAGACGGCTTTGACCGAGAGCGGAAACGCCCGTTGGGCGCGATCGAACTCGGCCAACGCGTCGTCCGGCCGACCGGCCTCCATGAAGACCGCGGCGCGGCTCAACATCGCGTCTTCGGCGGCAACTCCCGGCAAGGCAATCGCTTTCTCGAACTCGGTCAGCGCCTCGTCTTGCAATCCCAGGGCCTGGCAAACCTGCGCGAGTACGTTGTGCGACTCGGCGTTGTTCGGCGCGAGCGATACGGCGCGCCGCGCCGCCTCCAGGGCCTCATCCAAATGGTCCAATTGCTTGAGCGTGCGCGCGCGGGCGGCCAAGCCACCGGGATGCATGGGCGCGAAGGCCGCCAGCGCGTTCAGCCAGCGCAGGGCTTCCTCGGGCCGCAGCCGCGTCAGCTCGATGCCCGCGAGATTCAAATAAGCGTCCGCGAGTTGGGGATTGATGTCGATCGCGCGGCGCGCCGCGACGGCCGCCGCCTCGCAGTCGCCCTCATCGTTGAGCAAACTCGCGAGATTGCTGTAACCCTCGGCATACTCGGGACGCAGCGCGATGGCCCTCTCGTAGTGAGCGCGCGCGCGCTTGAGGTCATTCAAGCGCTTGTAGGTATTGGCGAGATTGTTGTGCGCTTCGGCCGACTCGGTGGCGAGCGCCAGGACGCGCTCGAGCGCGACGCGACTGTCCTCGAATTTGCCGGCTTCTTGTTGCAGGATGCCGAGGTTGTTCCAGGCCGTCGCCAGTTGCGGATCGAGCGCCACGGCATGCAATGCAGCTTTCTCCCCCTCGCCGAGCAGGCCTTTCTGGCGGCACATCTCCGCCAGATTGCTGTAATAAGTGGCCGGCGCGCGCGGCGCCTTGCAGGCTTGGCGCAGATGCACGATCGCGAGATCCAGATTGCCGTGCGTGTGAGCCATCAGCCCCATGAGATGCAGCGCGTCGGCCTGAGCAGGCCAGATCGCGAGCACGCGCTGGCACCACTGTTCCGCTTGATCGGCCTGTCCCGCATTCCAATGCGCATGGGCTTTGGAAAGAGCCTGTTGAATGTCCAAGTGCGGTATCGGATTGGCGGTCGTGTTCATAAGTTACTCGAGGAGGTCAAGAAAAGGGGGCGCCCAGTCACTCAGCCGGCTCCGGAGTTCGCAAGCCATGGGCTTTGTCGAACTCGCCGGTGTTCAGGAATACATGGGCCGTCGCGCCCTTGGCGATGACGCGGTTGCGACCGGCTCTCTTCGCCTCGTAGAGCGCCTCGTCGGCCAATTTGAGGACGCCGTCGCCGTTGCTGCTGCTTCCCGGCAAGACGAAGCCCACGCCGACGCTCACGGTGACCTCGGGGCTCGTCCAAATTTCAGTCCCGGAGCCCAAGTTTTGCACCGTCTCCCGGAGACGCTCCGCGAGATACTGTGCGTGCGAAAATTCGAGGTCGTACAAAATGACCGCGAACTCGTCGCCGCCGAAGCGTGCGGCCAGGTCGAAGGGCCGGCGCGCGAGACCACTGATCGCGGCGGCGACTCCGCGCAACGCGCAGTCCCCGGCCTGGTGGCCCCATTGGTCGTTGTAGCTCTTGAAGTCATCGATGTCGATCATGAGGAGGGCCATGGAGCGGCGCTCACGCCGCGCCTGACCGCTGACGAAAAGGAGATGCTGATCGAAAGCGCGACGGTTCATGAGTCCTGAGAGAGCGTCGCGGACCACCACCTCGGCGATCAGCGCGGCTTCGAGGAAATTCCGCCGGTAAGCTTGCTCCACATCCCGGTAAACGATCGCGGCGAGGCCGCCGCCGATCGCCATGATGCCTAAGCTCTTGATGAACAGGGCCGACGACAGGGCCGTCGCGTAGCCCGCGCAAGAAAACGCCAACAGGGTGGCAATGCATACCGGCACCGCCTGCCGAAACAGCAGACCCGCGAAGAAGAAGTCGCCGAAGAGAATCACCATGAGATTGGCGAGCTGCTCATAGTTTCCCGCCGCCACCGCGATTGCAACGAAGATGTTGATGAGAACCCCGAAAGCGGGCACCAATAGCCCGGCGATCCGTAGGTAACGGCGCTCGTATTGCGGACCCCAAGCCAACCAGAGCAGCGCCAGTGCGCAGGGTACGAGCGCGCACACATGAGCAAGGGAAAGCGCATTGAATACCCCATTGCGACGCAGCTGATCACCCGTGAACAGGACGACCAAGCCGAAGTTCACGGAATGCCAAGTTCTGACTCGCGCGCGCACGCGACGCAGGTGCGTCAGCTGGTAGGCGGTCTCGAGCATGGCCTCGAATCGCATGTTCGCGGGGCCACGGTGCAGCTCGCGGGCATACGCGGAATCTGTCAAGTTCTGGGGGCTCTGCGGTATAGGAGGCATACGATGGAGTGAGAGGCTGTCACGATCATATGACAAATTCCGGTACTCATTTCTCAAAAGTACCATAAATAGAATAACTAAAAGAAGTGTGAAGTTGGACCCGTCGCGAATTGGCCGCCCCACGCCTAATGCAGTCATCGAAGGAAATTGGAGTGAGATCCGCGTGGTTCCGCCTCGTCAACTGACTCCCGGAGCCGATCCGGCGGCTGCCGGCGAACCTGTGCCGTCAGGCGCCGGTGCGAGCATCGACATGTCGATGCTCATCAGGACTTTGAGCGAGACGGATCGTCGCCTCGAGGAATTGACGGGCGCCGAGGTTGATCTCGTGACCGACAGCGACGGGCGCTCGTTCCTGCTGCGCCGGGCGCAAGAGCGTGCGCGCCTCGCGAGCGCAGATCAACGCACGATTCTCATCGATGCCCTCCCCGCATGCGTCGCGCTGCTGAACCGCCAGGGCGTGATCCTGGCCGTGAACGCCAGTTGGCGCCGCTACGGCGATCGCAACGGCGGGCGCGACGCGGACTATGGTGTCGGCAGCAATTATCTCGAGGTGTGCAGCCGGGCGAAAGGCGAGTCGGCCGCCGAGGCGGCCGAGGCGCGGGCCGGCATCCAGTCGGTTCTGGAGGGTGCGGCGCAGACCTATTCGCTGGAATACGCCTGTCCCGAACCGATCGAAAGCTCTTGGTTTCAAATGATCGTGACGCCCGTCAAGGATCATTTTCCGATTGCCGCGATCGTCATGCATCATGAGATCACGGCGCGCAAGCGCGCCGAAGAAGACCTGAGCCGATTTTCCGCCGCCATGGAGGCCTCGCCGGATGGCATCCGGTTCATCGATCGCGCGCAGATGCGCACGATCCATGTGAATCAGGCCGCGTGCCTCATGCATCAGATGCAGCGCGAGGAGGTGCTCGCTCTGAAGCCCTGGGAAGTGGCGATGACGACCCGCGCTGAGCTCGAGTCCACTTACGATCGGCTCATCGCCGCCGAGGGCGGGGAGGAGTCGCACGTCGCACTTCGCGCACTCGGCAACGCGCCGCCGCGATGGATCGAGATCCGACAGCGCGCGCTGTTCATCGGCGGCCGCTGGACGATTTTCTCGATCGACCGCGATGTGACGGCCCGACAAGAAGCGGAGAGCCGCATCGTGCACTTGAATCGCATGCACGCGGTCTTGAGCGGCATCAGCGCGCTCATCGTGCGAGCCCGCGACCGGGACGAACTGTTCCGCGAAGCTTGCCGTATCGCCACGGATCAGGGTTCTTTGGCGTTCTCGCTGATTTGCGTGCTCGACAATCCGCAGGGCAAATTGACGGTCGCCGCCTCTGCCGGCATCGATCCCGATTTCCTGGAAGACATCGAGCGGCACCTGTCGGCAGCTTCGATGACCGATCCCGGCGAGCGCCTTGCGCTGGGTGTCATGATCGAAAGGAAATCATTCATATCCAACGATCTGCAACACGACCCGACCGTGCATTTCGGTGCCGCCTATGCGAAGCATGGCGTCAATTCGCTTGCCGTGTTCCCGTTGCTGATCGCCGACCAACCGGTCGGCGTCATGGTGTTCGCCGCCCACGAGCCGGGATTCTTCGAGGCCGAAGAGATCAAGTTGCTGCAGAATCTCGCCGGGGATGTGGCGTTCGCCATGGCGCAGATCGAGAAACAGGAGCGTCTCGACTATCTGGCCTATTACGATGCGCTCACGGGGCTCGCCAACCGCACCCTATATACGGACCGGTTGGCGCAGTACGTGCGCAGCGTCCCCGGCAACGCGAAGGTCGCCCTGATCATGATGGATTTGGAACGCTTCAAGAACATCAATGAAAGTCTCGGCCGGCCGGCCGGGGATTCCATTCTGCGCCAGGTGGCGGAGTGGCTCACGGCGGATGTCGGGGACGCGACGCTGCTGGGGCGCATCGAGGCGGACCGCTTCGCCGTAGTCATGCCCAGCGTCGCCGAGGGGGAGGAGGTGGCCCGTCAGGTCGAGCGCCTGCTCGCGCGATTCATGAGTCACTCGTTCAGCTGGGGCGATGCGAGCTATCGGATCGCGGCCAAGGCGGGCATTGCGCTTTCGCCCGACGACGGCGACGACGCCGATACCTTGTTGAAGTTCGCCGAAGTGGCGCTCAAGAAGGCGAAGGTTGCCGGCGATCGTTATCTCTTCTATGCGCTCAAGATGACCGAGACCGTGGTCGGCCGTTTGAATCTGGAGAATCAGCTGCGCCGCGCGCTCGAACTCGATCAGTACGTGCTTCACTACCAGCCGAAGATCGACGTGATGTCCGGCCGGCTCGTCGGCGCGGAAGCCCTGATTCGCTGGAACGACCCGGCCAGCGGCATGGTGCCGCCGGCGCGCTTCATCCCGATCCTCGAAGAAACCGGATTGATCCATGAAGTCGGCCGTTGGGCGCTCGAGCAGGCCATGGCGCAGCACCTGCGCTGGCGGCACGCGGGATTGGGTGCGGTACGCATCGCGGTCAACCTGTCGGCATTGCAATTGCGCAGTCGCGATTTCGTCGCGAACATCGAACAGGTGCTCGAGGTCGACACCCACGCCGCGGCGGGTCTCGAATTGGAAATCACCGAGAGTCTGATCATGGACGACGTGAAGCTCAGCATCGCGAACCTACACGCCGTTCGAGCCCTGGGTGTGCGCGTCGCCATCGACGATTTCGGTACGGGCTTCTCGTCCTTGAGCTATCTGTCGAGACTGCCCGTGGACTCGCTAAAAATCGACCGTTCGTTCGTGGCGGATATGATCTCCGGCCCTGAAGGCTTGTCCTTGGTCGCGATCATCATCAATCTCGCGCACTCGCTGAAACTTCGGGTCGTCGCGGAGGGTGTCGAGACCGAAGAGCAATCGCGCTTGCTGCAGCTCTTGAGCTGCGATGAGATGCAGGGTTTCCTGTTCAGCAAGCCGGTTCCCGCCTCGGCGTTCGAGCAGAGGTACTTGACCCGCCCTTGAGAACCCGGGCGCGAGGCCCGTCCCGACCGCGACCGCCGCGGCAGTTTCTAAAGAGCGGCGGGTATCGCGGGGAACTTGGGCGTTGACCAGCGCAGAGCGCCGCCCGAGCGCTCGATGGCGACCCGGGCGCGGAACGGACTGCGATCGGGACGAAACAGGTGGCTCTGATGCTCGATGGAGCGGTTGTCGTCATCGCGCACCAAGCGGTGAATACAAATGAGCGCCGAGGCCAGTTCCACGCCGAGATGGCGCGCGGTGAAGGCGTCCGCGGTCACCGCGGTCGTGGTTTCCTCGGCGCTGCTCGGTCGAATGCCGGCGGCGTCGAGCGCGCTCAAGACCACGTGCCGCGTCAAGTGTCTGCGCGTCAG
>Ga0116231_10010811_pt1 | contig 14415 bp, 4 predicted proteins | sample S1TSphgellanicum_2_FD_89695 | JGI IMG/M metagenome (GOLD analysis project Ga0116231, IMG submission 89695) | Host-associated microbial communities from peat moss isolated from Minnesota, USA - S1T2_Fd - Sphagnum magellanicum MG | ecosystem: Host-associated > Plants > Peat moss > Unclassified...
CACAGTCGGAGGGGGGGGGGGGGGGGGGCCTCGGTGAGTGCAATACCGGGAAACCCACAGAAGACACAAATGGTTTAGGATGTTTGGGGGGGGGGGGGGAGGAAATCAACACAACAGTAAAACTGGATACAGTATTCAGTGATCCACCAATTCATTGGGCACAAAATTCACAAAACCAACACTTGGAAGACAAACAGGAAAGGGACATCAAAAAAAATTCAGACAGAAAGCTCTACCCATGGAGACAAGTCCATGCCGACAAACTGTCGACGATATTGGGGAAAACATGAACATGATAGGGACTTGCATCATCAAACAGAGTGGCGGACATCCAGGAGTACAAGACTGGGCACTTCTAGCACACGACGTAGGAGAGCAGCCTCTTACTTGAGCAGATTTGTAGGCCAACAATGTGCTTTCCGCGGCCTCTTTTCTCTCGGCGCCCGTCTTGAACTCCGCCAAGTACCGGTGGTAATCGCCCTTCATCTTGAGATAGAAGACTTTAGACTCTCCCGTGGTGGAAGACGGTATGAGGTGGGAGTCAAGAAGCCCAAGGATGCCATCGCAGATGGTGCTCAGCTCCTGCTCAACCTTGGCCCTGTAGTCCTTGATCGCAGCGACGTGCTCCTCGTTTCCTTTACTCTCCTCCTTCTGCTCGATGGATGAGATGATCCGCCAAGACGCCCTCCTGGCCCCGATCACGTTCTTATACGCGACTGACAACAGGTTGCGCTCCTCCACAGTCAACTCCTCCACGTCCACCGTCTTAGCCACCTTTTCCATCGCCTCTACCATCTCCTCATACCGTTCCGCCTGCTCCGCAAGCTTGGCCATGTACACATTTTCTTCTCTGGATTCCGACGCCATTTCTCTTTTACCCTTTCCTTGCGACTCCCGAGCTCAAACAAAGCCCACTACCAGGAGCAACTTCAGGAGCAACCCTTACTTACTAGGAAAAGTTTCCTCGCAACACCACCCGCCCCCCCCCAAAAAAAAACCCAAAGCGGTCACCGCCAAAAGGACCCAAAGTGTGGCAGGTCGGGCGAAGGCAGAAGAAAAACAAAGAACAACACGACAATAACTGCAACAATGGAGCGGAACGAAGGAGCGATGGCGGAAGGCGATGCGACGACGATGGTTTTGCAGTTACGCCTGCGCTGCGTGCGTTGCAGCGGGAAACTGGTCACAAACGGTCGAAACCCTCGGCTGAGAGGCTATTGCCGGTGAAGGACGCTTGGAAGGGACGCATGTAGGGGCCCTACGGATGGGTACTGCTCTGAACAAGCAGTGTAGATTCGTGGAGACTGGACCTTGGGGGGCAAAGAAAGAAAAAGAAAGAAACAATATAAGGGCCGGACCTGGATGTATGTCCTGACAGTAGGACTCAGTGAATTTTTTATGTGGCGAATTTTCGCCATTTTGCAAAAAATATTTTGAAAAAATAATATTCTGTTGCAAGTTCCTTTTCTTTTCTACAAAAAAAGCCAATAAAAAATTTTATTTCCAAAAATCATCACAATTACCTAAAATATGAAAGGGTACTTAAAATTTGAGTACTTTCAAATTTTGAATATTGCCAAATTTGACTAACTTATGAAGGATTGCCACTTGAGCAACATCACAAAATTGAAACCAAAAAAAACAGCGGTCCAGAGGAAAAGGAAAATGGAAGAAATTAAAAGGAGAGTAGAAGGTAGGTAGAGTATGTAATGCTGGGGTCTCCCTTGGGCTAGGCTACAACTCTCCAATTCAAGTTAGGGGAGGTACTTACTTGGGAGTAAGCCTTCCTTTAAATGCATGATAATCATGGAACTGGTCCAGTTGGCCTTTCCAACAAATGCAACCAATTGGTGAACATGATTGGACTTATCCAAATGTACTAACAGGATGTTAGGGTAGCCTTTGCTTTTTTGGAATAATTTTCAAATAATTTTCTAGATGTTTTCAAAATTTTCCAAATAGAGAAATTTAGGGATTGGTTGGGGTTTGAATATATATATATATAAATAAACTATCGACAAGTATAGTCCTACTTTCCTTGACTTGACAACCTAAATTTCGGAGATTAGGTATTAATTTGAATATTATCTAGCCTGCACTCAATTTCAGCCACCTAACTTATTTCCTTTGTAGATCCAATTGGTTTCCCCTCCCTCTTTTGCAGCTAGTGGGCTTGGCCTTAAAAAGACACAGGAAAGGACATGGCCTTTAGAAACTGGGCAAATCCCCAAGGTTAGAAGATAAGTGGCACTGTGGCCTAACCAAACCAACCTCATAAGCAAGGAGGACATCTTGCTGACATTTTTTTGGAATATTTTTTAAGATAATAGAGTTTTCATTAAAGTGACCCTGTCTTTGAGCCTACTTTCAACCCCTATCCCTGTTTGAGTGAGGTCCGCAAAGTAAGGAAATTTTATTAAATCTGGGTTATTAATGCACAAGGTTCGAGGTAATTGTACTAGTTGTATAGGTAGGAGTAGTGAAAATATATGTAGCAGCAGTGGAGGCACTCAGTTAAAAGGAAAGAGGGGCTCAAAACAGGATGAAACTCATGCTCACTTTACACTACGAGTTTGGGCCGATGTTCAACCCAAATCAAGCATTCCTATGGAAGAAAAGTGGAAATCGGCCCCAAGGGCTTTACACGACGAGTCAAGGTTGAACTAGAAAAAAGTCTTTACAATCTGCTCAAGTTACTAATAAATCCTGAGCTTTATGGGCTTGTATTGGGCCGAAGGCTGGAAATAGGATACCATTGAATTTGGGAGCTCAATTTGCAACCCTTGGGCCAATGTTCTAGCCTTTGTGAATATCCTGACGTCAATGTTCTAGCATTTATTAGTAACTGGGAGCCAAACAACAATCCAAGAATGCTCAAAGTTGGCCCAAATGTTTTTTGGCTCTGACTCCTAGTGCAAAGTGGGCCTCAATTTACCACAAAAAATGGTGCATTTCTGAGTTTCACACCCTTCCTCCCCCCACCTGGAAGACTAAGGTACTCTTTTGCAGGATTTTTTTTGAATCTCACCCAGATTTGGCCCAAACTCAGGGTTCTGGTGCTATGTTTTCCTGACTTCATGGAAAAATATCTTGGTGATATTTTGTTGGAATATCTTGGTGACATTTTGTTGTATTTTTTGGTTTGAGCTCATCCTCAATCTTTGTTGTGGACCACCGAACCAAACAACAAAGATTCACAGACTCCAAGCATATCTTGGTGGGCTTTTGTGGTGGAATTTCTCAGCATGATCCCCAAAACCGTTCTGTGGCTGCATATGTTGCAAAAGAGTCAAGAAAAGATACTCAAGATTATTGTCCAATAGAAATAGCTAGCCTATAAATTGACGGCACCAATAAGACCTAACTTAAAGGTGCCAATGGAAGGATTCTTGATTATATGGGTGCATTGCTGACAGGAGGCCCAGTAAGGCAACACTTATTAAAATTTAGATTAGGATGAAAAATATATGAGGAACAAATCCTTAAGTACTAGGGGGCCTGACAAAATCTTTGTTGGGCCCTGCCCCCACAGGGACAGGGACTATGGCATTGGATCCAACTTTTGGAAGTTTTACCTTATTAGAACCCGTTTCACATCAGGTGAACCAGTTTCTTTGGTGAAAGAGTTTAAACTGTTTAGATTGGAACGGATTGTTTTGCTGTTCAGAGTGTGGACAAAGTTGGTAGATGCACAACATCTTATCTATTGGCAGGGCCAGCGTGTTTTTGATGCCTTGTTGAAACTTGGTTCCAATGTCCCAATTGTCAGATCATGCTGGAACCCTCATGTTGTTCTAGTTTGAGGTTTGTATCTAGGCTATCATTTTCAGGTCCAGATCAGTGTTGGATGGTTACCTGGTTTGGTCGGTTAGAATCACCGAGTTCCAGTTCCCGTTATCAAAACCAAACCAGAACTGGACCTGTTTTCTGGGGAACTGGTTTTAGAATTGAATCTGGTTCTGGAACCAGGATTTTGGGGGAAAAAAATTTGAGCACCGGGGGTTAACCCACAGTTAATCGCTGGTTTGAGACCAGGTTACCCAAAACCAGAACCAGGTCTGAGTTCAGGAATCGAAATCTGATTTTTTTAAATTTCCAAGAACCGGGCCAGAACAGGACCCAGGGTGCCATTCTTTTGTGGAACCGGAACTGGAACCATTCTAAAGTTTTTTAAATAACTGGAACTAGAGGTTGGACTCGAACTAGAGGAGGTTCTAGAGGACAAGCCCAAATCAATGTACATTCAAAATTTGAGATGTAAAACACTTGTACATTTTGGACTGAAAAATAATTTTTAAATATGCTATCTGACAAGAAAAAAACAAACTAAAAAAAAGATTACATGAAAAAGTGGTGAATAAATTCAACATAAATGTCACATTAGGTTCTACTGCAATTTCAATATGCACCCAAAATTGAAGTGTTCATATTAAATTGCCATGAATGCATAAGTTGTGGGGTTGGTTTGTTGCAGTGAACATCATGGTAAACAACCCCCTTTTCATTTCTATATGTATTTTGAGGGATCTCCCTCAGCATAAGAAACCTAGAGTGTTATGCTGGGGAACTCCCCCAATTTTATATGTTCCCATGTTCCCATGGAAATGCACATAAATAGAAGGGGAAAGTAGTAATAGCTTTGGATCATCTAAAAATTGAATAATAAATGTTTTTCAATAGAGAATGAAATAGAAAATGTCCAAAATTGAATTCTACACAATTTTTTTCTTTTCAGCAACTAAAGTATCATCTCCCAGTTGGTGGCTTTCATCAATGATAGATACATGACAGAGTCATGGTGCCCTACTTCATGCAGAAATCCATCCACACTTCAAATTTAAAAGTTTTGATAGATGGATGATTGGTAGGTTGGATGGTTTTAGAGGGATATTGTTGTAGAACTATGTGTTTTCAATTAGCAATATGATGCACATGTAAGAGCCACTTCCTACATGTGCAAAAATGTGCTCAACCCTTATGACACCAACAAATTCCAAGGGAAAAATGGAAATTGAATAACCAAGTCATGCCCCCTTGTTGTGTTCATGGGCATTCGATTCAAGTCTCGAAAATTACAATGCTTTGTTTTCAGTTCATGGTTTCTCAAACCTAAGACCATATAATAAACCTAAATTTTTCAAAGCTTTATGTAGAGGGCATGTGGATTTGAATTCACCCTTAACCTTGAAAAGTGAATAGACTTGAGTAGCACCTTTAATTTGTTGCATAGGACATTTGTATTCCAGCATAAATGGAGCAGTGAGTTTTTTTTCCCAACAAATTTTGTCATTTTTGACCAAAAAAATTGGGAAATTTTTGTTAATCTATTGTAAATTCAACTAATTTTGCTAATTTTTTGAAAAAATTTCTAAATTTTTTATATCTCAAAATTGAAAAAAAAAAAAAAGGGAACCTTATGGGGAGCATCTTTGGATGGTGATTGAAGAAGAAAAATGTGTTACAATTTATTTTAAATGATTTTAGTAGCACCTAGTGTGTTTTAATGGTATTATCATTTTGTATATAACATTTTTTTAAGAAAAAAATGCATGATAATGTTTACATAAGTGGATAACTATGATTTCAAATCATCATGAAATGGTATGGATAATGTGGGCCAAGCAACAATGAGATGGGAGTCACCATGCAATTTTTAAACCATTTTAGTATAACGGTGGAAAAAAAGACCAGCAAGTAAAGTAATGAATATTTGACAATGGAAGAACGGGTCGTTCTACATGTAACTAAGAGATGCGCAAGAATTAAGTTTGTTGCGTCTTGGTTTACAACAACTCTTAGCAAGGTTGGAGGTCATTTCCACCAAAATTTCCACCTAGGTTAAAGGGCATAAAAGTCAGGGTACATGTATGGGTGCTAAAGCCTTGGGGTCATAACAATAGTTCAACAAAGAGGTTAGGCACCAAGCAAGGGCTAGAACGTTTGCAGAAAGGCACATTGTAACAAGGCTACATCATTGTATTGAATAGCTAAGATGAGGGAAAGGGGGGGGAGGGGGTTGAACAGGAGGAGGCCCAACAACTTTAGAGCACCACAAAGAAGATGAGGTTATTAATAGCTTTAGAACACCAAGACCAACAAAATGACCACAAAGAGGAGGGCCAACAACTTCAAGCACAAAAACTAATAGGAAACCATGAAAATGAAGAGGGTGAACAACTTCAAAGCATCACAAAGAGGATGAAGTCATTAGTAGTTTTAGAGCACTAGGACCAACAAGATGACCATAAATAGGAGGACCAATAACTTTGAACACTAAGACCAAGAAAACAACCATGAAGAAGAAGAAGGCAAACAATTTCAAGGATGAAGACCAACAAAAAAACCATAGACAACAAGAGGGCTAACAACTTCAAACATTGTGACCAAGAAAATTTCAAACCATAGGAAATATGTTTTTTGTGTTCACATTTTAAAATTATGTTGATCATAATTGTGCTAAATGACTAATATGAGTGTTGAGGAATTCAAATTGAAAATTTTTCAATTTTAGTTTTGCTATTTGGTTTTAGTAAAGGGCTTTTGAATTTGAACAACAATTGCTGAAAGGTATTCAATTTTGCCAAGGACTAGGGTAAAGGCTTTTTTAATAAAAAAAGATTTGATGGTAAAAAAAAAATGATAGTAACTTACTACCCACATTCAAAAACACTCAAAATTTAAAATTTTTAGAAATTAATTCTTTTAGAAATTCGAAGTATGTTTCAAATTTTCAAAACTTCAAAACTCTTTTATCACATGTAAATGGGGTGTAATGTACATGATATATATATAAGTTGTAGCTTATAATACAAGAAAATAAAACCTAAAATATTTAACATATTTTGGTATGATGCAAAATTATGTAATTTTAAAAAATGAAACCCATAATTTGGTAAAATATGTACATTTCAAAAAATTCATATTTATTCAATAGTGATTAACATAAAACATATGATATATTGGGGCAACTATATATATTTTTAAGAACAAGTTGTAAAAGATTTTATTCAACAATTCTCTCATATTAAAAAATGACAATTTTAAAAAATATATTCACAATCCTTTTATAAAGCAATCCCATTAGCTCCTATTATCATATTTTGACCTTGATGGGTAGGTAAACTCCATTGGTGAACATGTGATTGTTTGATCATAGGCAAACAAAAGTTTGTTCATGCATTTTCACATGTACAAAGGATTTTGTGTGTGTTTTTTGACCCCTCCAACCTTGAATGGCCATATCTTTCTCAATTAAGCTTAACCTATTCTAGTGATTCAAATGGTCATGGATGAACTTGGAGGAGTTTTACCAAAAAATAATTAACTTTAAAAGAAAATTCTAATGGCTATAGATGTAATTATATAATTTTTTTTTGTAATCCAAAAACAATGAAACACTAATGAAAGAACAAGAGACCTCCTTACACTAAATGCATGACATCGGCTTGTTTACCCTACATCTCCAATTCAACTTTATAAAAATTGTACTTAATTTGTTGATTTTGTGACCAAGCTAAAATATCCTTAGAAACATATTTCAACAAAACTTCTAATGTTGTTCAATTTTTGATTTGATATTAAAAATATCTTATCTTGTTGCGCATGATGAACTAATATGAGTACATGGAGGAGGAAGTTTGTACATACTAGCAATTTTTTCCTCACATTGTTGTTCTTAATTAGGTTGTTCATTAATTGACATGTACTCATTTTCACCTCCTTCATTGCTTGTTGTCAAGTTGTGTAAATCTTTAAAGGTTGAATGTTGTTATTTGTTGCCTTGGGGTTATATTTGGCCATATACTTGTAGTCTTAAATCCAAACTTGATGTTTTGTTTTGTGAATGATCAATTTAAAACCTAATCCATCCATCTAGCTAGGTGATTTTTTCTAGCTCCATGTAATTGTTTCTGGCCATAGTTGCATCCATAATCTTTCTAAATGTTATTCTCAAAGGCTTCAAATAAGGGAAAACTAATTATACTAATAGAAAATAGTTAATGTTCATTAATAAACATCAAATCCTTGTCCTAATTTATGATACCATTCTCATAGTCAAAACATAATAAGATTTCTAGTCTTTTCACATTCCTACCAAAATGTTTAGCCAGTATTATGGTTTTGACAATATCATTTTTATGTATGGTTTAGTTTAGGTCATTTCCCAACTAGTTTTATTGGTGGTGACTTTTTAGTTTGGGTGAGTTTTGAATAGCAATTTTCCATTTTGGGTGGTTTAAAATGGTGGTGTTATGGGTGGGTTTTAAGCGCTAATTTTCAAATGGGTGGTTTAAGATGGTATTCATTTGGAAACCAATAGAAAATATTCAACAATGGTTATTGTTGTACTTGTTCATTTCATTATAACTTTCTGAACTAAAAAGAATGGGTAATCATTTTGTCACATCTTTTAGGTTCCACATTTTGCATACATGTCAACCAAATTATTTCCAACAAAAATATATTCATCCTATCTATTGATGATGGTTTATTCATAAGAATACCTAACTTAATTTTCAACTACTAAATTATGTAAACACATGCATTTAACACCCACCCCAATAACAACAACGATGTTGGGCTACATATATTTGTACATGTTGGCAAATCAAACCTAAAAATTACATCAAAACTCAAGGGAACAAAACTTGTCATCTCAAAAAATGTGGGACAATAATAATGTTGGGTTGCATACCCTAGAAGAAAAATGGGTTTTTATAACCAAATAATTTGTGATTACTTGCAACTATTTGTCATTTGTGATTATCATTGGTTATTTTTGTAACTATTTTTTGCATTTGTGTTGAAAGTAAAAATTCCTATGTTAATTAGTGTCATGGGCATCCTAGTAATTAAAGGGTATTAGTAATAATAATTTACCATCTTTTATCAAAGGACGAAACTAATGGGATTAATTAGATGAATAATTGGTGGTAATTCACTAATCATGTGAGAATTTTTAGGAAGGATAAAGAGGGCCTATTTTCATCCAGAAGGCACATGAACCTTGTGTGGTATGGGAGAAAGTGGATTAAAAGGAGGATAAAAGGGGATCGTGGATCATTCCCTTGTGTTTGAAATAATTATGATTCTAAATTGGATATGGCTCAAATAATTTTTTTAAGGAAGAAGTTTATATGTGACATTGGAGACAAAGGAAGAAAATATGGAAATATAATGTACTCTTATCATTGCAATGGAAATGGTTGATGGATTTTTGTGGCTTTTTGTTGATGTGTTTTGTTCTATTTAGAATATTAAAAAAACGTAAGGAAAATAATTCATTCTAAGACTATATAAAGTTTTGTTGTGTTCAAATATTAGTTTTTTACATTTCTTCTATAAGATTAAAAATATTATCTATTTTTTAATAGTAGTCTTTGGAATAGGAAATTTACACTTCGTCATAGGATGGTAGCTAGCATTGGAAGGTAATAATAAGGAGATAGACATGAGATTTGAAGTTTGTAGGGAAGGTTATGTTGTTGCAAATGGTAAGAAGTGCAACCAAAAGGTCTATATGGAGTTACGGGCCTTCTTTCAAAACGTATAAAATAATAACTTTTGCATGACGGTAATTGTTGTAGGATAGTAGTTACTATAAAATGGTAGGTAAACAAAAAATAGGTCTCACTTTCATGTTTTCCCATTTTTCTTCTTTTAAAAAAATAAATCCAATAGCCCTTTCCTTTATGGTAATTAGGTTGTTGGATCCCATAGTTTTACAATTTGGTTGTGCTTGTAACTACACTTCAATTACCTTGCAATTAATGTTTTTTTTCATTGTTCCATTCATTATGAGAAAATCATGTTCGTTGCAATTAAGTTATTCAGTTGTAATTTAGTTATATTGGACACTTTTTAGTTGCAATGGACAAGTTACAATGGTCATTGTTTTCTCATAGTGGTTTAAACAATTTTTAACATAATTTTCATCCAAACAAACCAACTTATGTTCCATTAATTACAAATATGTTAAAAATGAGTTGCAACCCTATTTGTATTCAAAATGTATTTTGGGTATTCCAAGTTGTATGTGTTTATAATGTTGTATTATATGTATTATAGTCAATAATATATGACTGGATACTAAAATAAACATGTGCATATGATGAGCTATATGTAATGCTTGTAATTTTTTATAGAAATTATTATTATTTTCCAATAAAAAAAGATAATTTAGTATTTATAATAAATTAATTACGACAATTAATGTAACATTATTGTAAAATCACTATAAGGAAAGTAATTATAAGATAATTTTAATCAATAAATAATTTATAATTGAAATAAGTATTCATAACTTCTGATTTTTTATTTAAATTATGATTTTTTAAAAATAATAATTTTATTGTAATTATAATAATTAAATTACACTAAAACCAATGTAATGACTCTATTAATACAGAAATTAAAGAAGTAGCATAATTTGTAATTAAACTAAATTATTCATAACTCATTTTTTAAAAGAAAATTATCAATTTAATATTTTTTAGTTAATTTTAATGGAAGTTGAATGATTCATGTAATTATTATAATTCTAGGATTACTTTATAGTTAATGCAAATATTAATTTATGTTTTGAATATTATATCCTAAAAGTATTCCTATTAATTCTATTGTAATTAGATTAATCGACAAAATTACTATAATTATAGTTATTGAAACATAATAAGCTATTATATTTATAGCCAATACAAATTTATTTGAAAAAACAAATGTTATTATAACATAAAATGTTAAAATAAGGTTTAATATTTTGAGAATTTAAAATAATAATAATAATAATAAGAATTGTATATTAATCACAGTAACTATTTATTAATTATATATTTTATAATTTAACTTAGTATTTATGATTTAAGACTTAGAACTGATAATTTTAAAATATATTTCAGAAATAATACTCTTAATATAAATTATCAATTAGAAACTGATCTAATTATTTTATATAAATGTTTTAAAGATAAACTAAATTATTGTACCTATTATTTATAGTTTCATATTTACAACAAATAAATATGATTAGTGAATATATATTTAACAGTAATGATTACTTGTTTCAAAATTATAAAAAGTAAGTCCTGTAATTAATGTCTAATTACTGTAAACTAACTGAAATATATTAATTTATATGTTAATTACAGTAGTTTCGTGATTTATAATGGAATTTAACTAATCATGATTTAGAAATTAAAATTATTTGTTTTGAATCTGATTTTTCAAAATTATAGTGATTTTACAGTAATTAGAGTAAATAATGTAATTTTTTTTATTTCCAGGATTGTAATACAGTAAATTAAAATTACTTGTTTCTATAATTATTTATATAAAAATAATAGTTGTTATTACATCATTATTTTTGGAGTATTTTTTCTTTAATTAGAAAAACTAATTATTGTAATTATATTTTAATAATAATCCTGTTTATTATTTATAATTACTTATTTATAGTTAACAATTACTATAACAATTTAAATTTTAATTACAAGTGGTGATACTAAATGATAATTTTTAAAACTTAAATTTCAGTAAATAATAATAATAATAATATGTAATACTAAATGTTTGTTATAGTGAATAAAAAAATAGTTATAAAAAATGAAATAATAATGTGAATAATAATGAATTAGCTGGCTTAGGTTACAATATAAAGGTTATTATTATTTTTAGTTAGTATTATTATATTTAATATTCCTTATACCAAATGAAAAATAATCAAAATAACTATTACAAAGTAGGTAATTTAAGGTAGTCAAAAGCTACATTTAGAATATTATTATTGTATAGAAAATATTCATTATTCATTTAAAAATACTAATTAATTAAATAATATAAAAACATTTAAAATAAATTCATTCCTCATTTTTATAAATCTAATAATATTTTAGTTAATTGGGTATTGATATAATTAGGTAATTTATTAGTTAGCCAATTAGTCACTTATTGAATTATATAATTAAAAAATATAAATATAAATAACGAATATGGAATGAACCTTCTAGTTGTAAGTAGTTTGTTGCTAAACTTCTAGTTAGAAAACAATTTGCAACTGAACTCCAAGTTCAAAGCTTATTTGGTTAAGTTTGTGTTCCATTTTCATTTTGAAAAGTAGATAAGGAAAGTCATTGCTTCACATTTTCATATTCAAAATATGTGCCATATGGGATGAACCAATTAAAAGGATTAACACATTCTAGAAAAAAAAAAGTTTATTTATTTACCCATTAGTTATCCCACTTCCCTAACCAACCTATCCACCTAACTATTTACTTGTGTACCTATCTAACAGTCCAGGCATGGTAAAGTGGACCAAAAAGTACATCCACCCAAATCCAAATTTTATATATAACAAATTTCAAAAATAAACATAATAACGTAGGTTCAATTTATTTTTTAAGTCCCATTGTGGAAGCCTCCATGCTTCCATTGATTTTTTATGAGTTGAATACAAAATTTGAAAAACATTACAATAAAAGTAGGTAACAAATAAGAATGAAACTAACATGTTAATATTGTGTTCATTCCTACTTTTACATTAGATGTTAAATATATTATGATTATATTATGAAAAATTTCAAAGTTTGTGTTAGTATATTTAGCATGCCATTGACTTAAAAATAAAATATACTCAATATTTAATCTTCTTGTGCTTGAATTCTAATCTACTTTGTAGGTTGTGACATTTGCTTGATTTTGACGAATATATATAGCCCTATTTTAAACACGTGGTTTTAAAATATAGTGGTAGGAAAGTCAAGAAAATTCATATCATTAAACATGAAAGTAAATAATGTTTTAAATTAATATACCAAGGCCTACTTGATGGCCACTTTCCATTTATGTTGCAAGGTAATTCTTTGGTCTATTTTATTATGTTTTTGCCCTTAAGTAGATATCTAACCTAACTAGGTAGGTAGGTGTTTAGTCTAAGTAAATAGGTAGGTAGGTATTTAGTTCAACCTATTTACATACCTATCTACCGACCTACTTAGTTTGATCTACTTACCTAGCCATGAAGTTCACCCTACTTACATACGTACCTACCTAAATTGATTTTGGACAAATTTAATTAATATACCACATGGCACAATCAAAACCATTCAAACATTTAAATTGGACATTTTAGGGTTTAGGATTTTTTTATATTATTATTTTAAATTAATGACATGTGGCAACATATCATAAGAGCACAAGGTTGAACAAATTAATTGCAAATTAGTTGCAAGCGACAATACATATACAATGGGTCAATGGATGAACATGTATTTTTTTTATTCTTCTTTCCATCCATGAATGGTTGTCATTTACGACTAATGTTGTTTGCAACTTGTCCAACATAACCAAGGAAAATATAGTCACATAGGTTGTCTACAATTAAAAACTAGTTGCAAAAACCAATTGTAAATATCTTGATTTTTTTATACCTTTATACATGTTGAAGAATCAAACTTTAAAAATACATCAAAATTCAAGAGAGCAAAACTTGTCACTTAAAAATTTGTGGGACAATAACAATGTTGGGCTAAATACCTTTGTATGAGGTGAAAAATCAAACTTCAAACTTACATTAGAATTCAAAGAAGCAAAATTTCACCTTCAAAATGTGGGGCAACAATATATGTTTTACCCAAAAACTTTATAGGGCCTTAATACACACCATTATGAACACACCATAATTAAATCAATCCCAAAACCCCTAATAAAATGGTATTTTGCAATGTGGACAATATTAAAATTAGGTCCAAATGCAAACATCCCAATGGGTTGTTTATAATCCTAATAGGGCCAATACACATATCTAGCCATCCATATAGTTCATAGTTATCAATGCCATAATGAAAAAATAACACTTTGTGTCAAGCCTTGTGTTTTATAAAACATCTAGAGAATTTGCACCATCCAAAAAACTACACATCACGACTATCAATGGTGAAAAACCTTTAATCTTGGTTGTTAATACGAACAATCATAACATTATTTAATTATATGTAGCTCTAGGGTTTCTAAAATTAGATCTCCAACATAATTTAATGGTTGGTGGGATCTCCACTATACATGTGTCAACTAGGATATTTAAAAGAAAAAAACGAGTCATTCAATCTAGATTGATTTAATAGTTTAGATTCATTAACATGATCTTTTCAACACATTTCAATTGTTGAATTATTTAACAAATTTGATCATACAATTTGGAAATAATTAAATATTTGTTATTCCAAGTTAAATAAAATCTATTGGACAATGTAGATATAAGGGTCTCACATTTTCTATAAAATCACAACCATTGAAATTAAGAGTCCATTTTTGACCATTGGATTAAAAAACTAGTAAATCCTAGGCATCTGTTCTAGCTAACTTAGTTCTAGGGTATGAATGGTTAGTTTTCAACATATTTTATTTATCAAATTGTGG
>Ga0116231_10010812_pt1 | contig 14414 bp, 7 predicted proteins | sample S1TSphgellanicum_2_FD_89695 | JGI IMG/M metagenome (GOLD analysis project Ga0116231, IMG submission 89695) | Host-associated microbial communities from peat moss isolated from Minnesota, USA - S1T2_Fd - Sphagnum magellanicum MG | ecosystem: Host-associated > Plants > Peat moss > Unclassified...
CCAAGTGCCCGTGGCAAGTCCCAACACCCAAGGGTGTCCCGAATGCTAAACTAACCCGATTTGGTTGGTTTTTGGATGCAGATTCACACGAGCTAAGTTAGTCCCTCTTCCTAGTCTAATCCCTGGGCTCCCAACTCGACCCTCTACCCTTTTTTAGAGTTGGAAGCCGGGAGCGTGTTACCAAGTCTTAACTTTTCGCAACTTGACTTTGTGAAACCCTCAAGTGGGTTTCACCCCGTGACTTGGGAGCGCATCAATAATGATCGTAGTAGTGCAAAACTTGATGCTTCTTACCATCCACCAGCATTGTTGATGGATGAGAATTTGGATAGAGTCCTTTGTAATGATCATTGTAGTGCAAAACTTGATGCTTCTTACCATCCACCAACATTGTTGATGGATGAGAATTTGGATAGAATCCTTTGTAATGATCATAGTAGTGCAAAAAACTTGATGTTTCTTACCATCCACCAACACTGATGATGGATGACAATTTTGGATACGGTCTTCATTGGTGTACCTAGCATTACTAGAATAAGAGCCCAAGCCTTTGTGCAACCAAAAGTTCGGTGTTTTTTGGCATTTACAGGCTAAGTTCTTCAAAGATGAAAACTTAATCAAATTATTGTAAATGTGTGTACATAGAGGCCCACTTTACACTAGGAGTTAAGGCCTTGAAATCAACCCCACGGGCTTTACAATTAGGAGTCAAGGATGAAATAGAAAAAATATATTTTCAATCTGCCCCAAGTTACTAACAAATGCTGAATTTTATGGCCTTCTATTGGCCTCAAAGCTGAAAAAATGATTCCATCGAATTTGAGAAGCCAATTTTGCAACAACCTTTGGGGCCAATGTTCCAACATATATTAATATTATGATGTCAATGTTGTAGCATTTATTAGTAACTCGGGGCCAAACAACAAGCCCAAAATGCTCAAAGTTGGCCCCAAGTTTTTTCATCCCGAACTCCTAATGTAAAGTGGGCCTTAGATTAGGCATGATGATGCTTGAAACATTTCAAACCCCCCTCCCCTTTATCCCTACAAGGTGTTATTTATAATATGCGTAAACCCAAGTTTGTGATCTTGTAGCTTTGGTTTAGCTCATGACCAAGAAAGGAAATCAAAGACAAGGCCAACACATGGTGAGAATGAAACATTCACCCAAATGGGAGTGAAAGGATTTAACAATCAAAATGAAGCCTTATCGATACTCTCCAATTGTATTCCTATTTTGCGAGCTCGTTAACCAAAGCTAAAGCACGAGAAGCAAGGCAAGCCAACAATAAGTCAAAGGCTTGACATGAGGTTTGAACCAAATGAGGTGTGTTGGAATCAAAGGGGAAAACTCCAAATGCCCCTTTTAATAGAATATCCACTTTGAAATCTTGATTAAATTAAAGTGACTTTAAATCCCACGTTGATTCAAATGATCTTTTTATCATGGGAAAAGTTTCATTGCAAACAAATTGATGAAAAAATTATTAAAAAATTATTTCCCAATGGAGGATCATGGGTCCAAATCAATTAAGGTGGACCAAACAAGACTAAAAGATAGACTCCATAATGTACTCATATATTTTCTTTTTCATCAATATTAACAATTTTTAAAATGTCAAATGTTTTAAAGTATAATAACTTAAACCACCATTTATCTAGAACTATGAATATCATCCATTTTATATCCATGTGTGTGGTGAAATAAAAAGGTTCAAACTAATACAAATACAAAAAAAGGTGACATGGTGGCATGATTTAAAAGATTTGAACTAGTTTTATACATGTAAATAATTGTTTTATATACCATTTTTTTTTTTACTTACACATCATACTATGTACATTTTGCAATTTACATTTACACTTGCACGATGTGGGTGTATATATTTTTGAAATAAATTTACACAATGTTATGTAAAAAATATTCTTTCTACAAAAGTAAATCATGGTGCAATATCCTCCACTTTCCTTAGAGATTATGGTTTGTAGAAAAATGAGGGTAATTCATTTCATACTTTCATTTGCAATTGTGATTTTCTTTCTAAAACAATAATGAAAGACCAAGACAAAAGCAAGATGACCAAGGGAGTTCATTTGAAACAAGTTGATAATGAAGCTTGCAACAATGCCAAGAGTTGCAAGATGATCAAAATGTTGCCATTTAAATCTTCAAATTTTGTAGGTGAAATTGAGGAACATTGGGGAGCTCACATCAAAATGTAAACCCTACTTTGCAAGATCAAAATGGGAGTAAAAACAAGGACAACAAAAGAGGAATATGATAAGACAAAGAAGGTAAGCAATAAGAAGCAAAAAAAACTTGTCTAAAATAGGTCATTGTTGGAACTTTCAACAACACAAAAAATTATAAGATGATAACAACACAACCAATTGCATCACAAACAACCTCTAAAACAACATGGGGAAGTTCAAAAGACTGTAATGAAAAAACTTTGTAACATATCATTCCTCCATACCTAATTATCTCTTCTCTCCTACTTTGATGTCTCTTATTTCCGCATGCCTACCATTTAACCCTTTCCCCTTTTATTTTCTTTATTTCTTTATCAAACTAGTTCCACTACCACATTTGTTGTTTTGAACCTCAAAGAGAGAAAGAAAAAAAATAGGAATGCAATATTGCATATGCCATTGTGTTTTGTGTTGATTATTAATTTTTTTGTTTACACTATTTTATACAAGTTGACATGGGGTGTAAAACTATAGAAGTGTATGTGTTTTTTTGGGGGTTTTGTGATCGACATTTATATTTATCATGTTTTACATGGGGTGAAATAACCTTACATCGTTTTACGCTTACATATATATATATATATATATATATAGACACACACACACACTTACATAACATGCATAATTAAAATCATATACATGGGGTTGACATTAATTTAAACCCATTGTCCTAAGGTTTGAAGCAATTAAAACAACTAAAATCACCATTTAGTTATTTTCAACCATTCATAAGGCAATTTAAAAAGGTAAATGATGTTCGAATATATAAATTGATGTGTTAAAAGAACTTTTGAAAATGGTTGTAAGATGGTGGGGTCATTTATTCAAAAGGATTAGGTTTCCTTGAAATTATGATGTTCCAAAATCACAAGACAACAAAGTGTTTCGATTTTTTTAAAAGGACATTGAAAGTGACATGGTATAAATAACAAAAAAATAATCAATATTTTATACCCATTTGTTATCAATTTCCTTGTGAAACTAATACCCCCAAATACAAATTAACCTATTTATGTATTTTGGTGTTATTCATTTATTATGCATAAAGGGCAATTATCAAATACATCCCACCTAATATATTCCCAATGTGGGTTTTAAGGTTTAGTTTTCTTCTTATGGCCATGTTAACTAGTAGTGTGCCCATGCCTTCATATGCCCCATGGTCCAATTCTCTACATCATCTTGTCCACTTTAATGGAAAGCCAAAAAAATGAAACAAATAATTCTAGAATGTTGAAATTGGTTTGCCCTACTAAAAAATGCAACCATATACCCAAAAAGAAGGGAATCAAATATTTTTTTTAAAAAAAGACACTAGGCTATGGATTCAAATTAGCACTCCTTCAAGATCAATAAATAAACATTGAAAGGATTTTTTAAAGCATGCATTTATCTAAAGTCATAGAAGGTTTTTGAAGGTTAAAACTAAGGACCAATATTAAATACTATCACTAAAATTATTAGTCCCTATGATATAAGGTGTTATTGGGCAAGTTAAACCACATTTAATTAAACTAGATGGTATCTTGGTAAAGTTTTTTTACCAATGGTAGGTGGAGTCATTTATCACTTCCTAGTTACCTAACTAGTGAAACTGTTAGATTTAACTAGTTCTAGAAGGAGGGAAGTGCTACTAACTTGCCACTTCACTTTAATTAAATTAAGGAAAGGTTAAGATGGAAGCTGTGAAATTAAGAGAAGACGAGGTTGGGGATAGCAAGGAAATCCTTGAGAGGATTCTTTCTTTTGTATCAATCTTGTGATGTGGATGGGAGAAGAAGATAGAAGTGTGTCAAGAAAAAAATTAGGGAAGAAGTTAATAAAGGTTTTTGGGGGTGAAAAGTTCTTGTTGTACTTGGCTATTGGGAATGATGAGTGTGGATTTTGGGTGTGAAACTACGATGTATTTTTCTCATTTTTCAATGATGATTTGGATCTAAGAAATAGAGAAAATAGGAGTTTTTTTTGCCTTTGGAAATTAACTACGAAAGGAAAAAAATGCACTACCATGGGCTTCAAACTACCTTTGCAAGTAACGAGAAAACCAAACATAAGCATGGCAACTATAGTGACAACAAGGTCTATAGACCATTTCTCGATTTTTTATGTCATTTCAAAGGTTTGTTATAATCAATATTACTTCTCTAAAAATTTTTAAGAGGTGATTACCATTTTTCTCCTTGCTTATTGTATAGGGACCTTGGGTATTAGTTGTTTTTGTTTTTGTTTTTGTTTTTTCTATTTTTTTCCACAACAAGTAAATTTTCCCATTGGTTGTTAGTACTTGTTGAATCTTAAAATGCGATATTAACATTTGGCAACCATATCATAAATCCTTTCTCAAATTCTTTGGTTGAGATTTTGGGATTTCATGTTATATGTTTGTGTTATGAGTATTTTCATCTACCATGTGTTTGGGTTTATGTTTTTTGGTAACCATGTGAGAATTTTTTTGTTTCTTGTCATGTTTGTTTCTTGTTTGTTATAAAATATCTACTTGAAAAAAAACATTGGGTTGTAATTTCTGGAAAAAGTAGACTATGGCAGTACTATCATGCAAAATATCGATTTCATGGTGATATTCCAACAAAAAAAACAAAGACCTATTAAGGACTATAACAACAAAATTTGAGGTTGTGGCAATATTACAACAAAAAAATCAAAAACAACAATTATGGCAATAATTTACAAAATGAAAAATGTCAAAAATTTTGGTTTTTAAAGGTTTATTAGTAGTGGTAGAAGCCATTTGGGCAAGAGAAAAGAAGAAAATTAACATTGTGGTGTGGATCCAATTGAAAGGACATTAGGTTTTGGGAGTGATTAATTAATAAATTTACATGAATTTACATACCATCAAATAAAACTTGAATGAATAGGTGGAGGATTATTATGAATGCATTTTCAACCTAGATAATGCCTTACAACACTCAATAGATCACGTACTTACTACCTGTTTCAAGGTTGGCTTATTTTTCTATTTTTGTTTGGGTATCGTTAAAAGGAATCAAGATATTTTAATCCAACATTTGGAGGTAACAATAATATGTGAAAAGAAGGATGCAAATGGGAATTATGTCATGTTAAATGTTTATCCAACAATGAAGGTTGATAAGAAAAAAATAGAAAAATAGTTAGCAAAAAATAATAAGCTAAAGGAAAATATATGTTTTCATTGTAAACAAATCTAACCATTTGGAGGATAAGTGTTTTTGGACCTAATGATCTATATAAATGTTTCAAGGAGCAAACAAAGGTGGTAATAAACAAGATTTCTACCCAATAACCCAAATAAAATACTTTGAGAAAGGGAAAGGCATAGAGTGGTTCAATTAGCAACAGTTACTTGACTTGTTACAATTGTAATTGGCCAAATCATTTGTCCATCAATTGCCTTGGAAGGTTGAAATCTAGGAGATAATGTGGAAGAAAAATTAGGACCAAAAATAAGCTTTAAGCTTTAGTGAGAAGAAGGTTGAAGATATTGCCATCAACATGATGGTAATAATTACACATAATAAGGCATCCAAGGAAGTAGCTTTTTGGGACAAGGAACCAATAAAAGGTAAAAGGTTTCAAGATTAGCAAAAAGGAAAAAGGCTTTCCCACACGATAGTGGAAACAATGCAAGAACTATGGAAGGAAAAAAAACTAGTGGAGGTAATTATCACCCATGACTAGTCTTGGTTGATTGAATGGACAAACTTACCTTTTGTTGTGGAACATCCATAAAAAATAACATTACTTTAATTTGGGTCATCAAATAGTAGTAATTGAAGTAAATATTTTTTTGAAATATTCCTAGAGCGCATTAAAATTATTCCACTTGTAATTTGCAAAAAAAAACTAAACAAATCCTTTTGACCCAAAAATATGTTGCAGTATATCATTATGTAAATATATATTTTAAAATTTTCCCCACAATGATGTCATTTTCAAGTCCTTTTAAGTTAATCGTAGCTTTAGAATGTTTAAGTCTATGCTTGTACTTATTATCCGAATACACCAAAAAAGATGTACGATCCAATGTTTTAAAAGTTTGATTAAACATTACAATGTTTAATGACTACTTTTCAATATTATATTCTCAATTAATTCATTCCAAATTTCTTCCAAATCATTCCAATTTTTTTTGTGTAATTCATGACCAAACTACCTTTGGCATGGTGTGTTTTTTCTTTATGGCCATTGGTAGTAACTCAATTCCTAGCCTTTGAGACTTTGAGACCAAGAATCCACCAAGGTGATCCAAAGAGTAAAAAGCTCCAAGACCACTATTGAGACCTAGGAGTGAATATGCATCCTAAGTCTTCCTTTGTTTTTTGAGAGTTCAAATGTGTTTAGTCTTAGAAGCCAACACCAATTTATCTCAAAAATAATGTTGTTGCCTTCCCATTAGCCTTTTCCATATTATTTTTTAACAAAATGTGATATGCAAGATTCCCATTTTAGTAATTATGAAGAATAGGTATAGGGTTATGCATCTTCTATTTATAGTCGACTAGATTCATTTAAAATTATCATGGTCAAGGAATCAAATATTCTTGTTTTGGAATTCATAAGAGTCTCAAACAGAAGAGTTGGGTACAACATCTAAGGCCTTGGAATTTTTCAAGCAAATAAACTCCCATAAAAAGTTATTATGGGTGATTTCATTTATTTTTGCATGGTTGCATGGGATGTCTATTGAAGGGACCATTTTGCTTATTCATTCATGAAGTGTGAACATATTTTGTAGATGGACACCAATCTTGTGGGGACATGTTCATATTTAGGAAATTCTCAATTATTAGCTCCTAGGTCACAAGACACAACCATAAGGTGAAAGCACACTGAGGGTGAGTCACTTTTCACCAAAAAAGGTGATGTATAACAAGTATTATAGTACATAATAAGCTAAAATCTTGATGGTATTCTTTGGTTATCCTAAACACAAGAAATTTTTTAAAAAATAAACATGATAACATTTTGGAACTAAAAGTTCACTTTGAGTCAAAATTAATCTTGATCCAATGATTAGATGAATAGGATTGGATAAAATTAATGTACATACATTATATAACTTACAATTTTTCAACGGCCATAGGGCCTCATGTTTGTGGTTCATGAAACATTATCAAACAAAAGAAAATTTAAAAACTAATGCAATGCCCATTTATAAAATCTCCTCCTCTTTGATATGCTAGTGGTTTTTTTCCTTAAAAATTATTATTATTATGCATTTATTGTTCAAAAATGCAAAAATAATAATTTAAAATTAATGAAATTTCATCCAAAAACTTTAAATCTCTAAATGGTTCTAGATTTTATTCATGTATATCAATATCATACACCATAAAAAAATTCACCCAAAAATTCCATTCACAACCTTAGTTTTGAAATATATATGCAATTTTTTCAAACTCTATAACATGTATTATTTTGTCACAAATATATTCCATACATTCAAATTTTTCATTGTTTGTTCAACATTTTAAAAATTTGATTAGATTAAGATGAAACTTAATCAAATATACTTAAAATAAACAAAAATAATTCAAGATGTGATGTCCATACATTACCAAAAAAAAGTAATTGTAGAAAAATTATACTTGTGATTACAATTTTTGGAGGGCTTAGTGTGCTTATGCCCCATATAACTCCTCAAAAGTTAAACAAAGTTCAAAGTTGTGGAGGTCCCTAAACAACATAAGATATCATCAAAGCACAAACCTTGAATGTTTATTCCATTGTGCTTATGATTTTTATGCCTATTATGTGGCTTGCTTTTAAAATAGACAAATTGAAAATGGAATGAACATTCCATATGGGCCATCATGAGGGGGATAAAATAATCTACATCTCTTTTACAAATTAGTAAGGGGAGGAGGAATTCATTAACCAATATGAAGGAAGTTAGATCACTAACTAGTACTTTCAAAATGAGATATTTGAGCATTTTTTGTAGGATGGCATGGACTTGAAAAAGTACTCAAGGAGGATGTTCTATGTATGGGATAGAAACCATTAAATGGCTTCTTTTGGTGCTCATTTCATTCTAACATTCAAGTTCTTTATGCTAATTACCCTACACAAAGTAGAGATGAATCAATTGATGATCTTACAAAGGAGAACATCAAAGGGTTCTTTAATCACCCTTGGAGCATGTGACATTGAAATTTCAGTTAAGGATAGTTTGTGAAGACTTGATTTTTTTTTGTTGGATCTTTTTGTAACATTTTTAAAAAATAATTATTAATGTCAATGTTGAACATTGAATGGGCCTTTATACGCAAGGAGAAATATGAATGTTTTTTCATTGCTACTATCCTCTTTGTTTAGGCCTAGACCTTGTCCTATGTTTAATTGAGTTAACATAGGAAAATAGGAAAACAATTGTTTGACATTCAATTAATTTCATGGTGTACTTCACATGATAACTTGAAATAGACATAAATGAAGGAAGGTAGTTTTTTTTGTTTTGTAATTATGAAATTCACTGAACTAGGATGCTTCAAATCATATTCTTGGTGTGTTTGGAAAGCTCTTCACGAGGAGGGGTGCATGGGCTTGATTCCATAATGTTTGGACTTGCAATGCAAAAGTTCTTGAATATTGAATGATTTTTTCATTGAAAATAAATTAAATCATAGTTAAAATTTTGGGAGAATTGGAATGTACCTTTGGTGTTATTAGAAAGATCTTGATGAGAAAAATTTAATGGATTTTTTTTGGTAAGATTTGGATTCAAAGTGTGGGAATTATTGATTTTTGAGTGATTTTTGCTGTTGAAAATTCAAATAAATTCCAAAAAACCAAGTTTTGGAAGGAAAAATCAGTTGAGAACATGGTAACACTTGAAGGCTTACCATTCAATTCAAGCATGATTTCCTTTCATATTTGGTTATTCAAAAAATTGATACATACATTGTAAAACAATGTTCACAATTTGAATTTCCCTATTTTGTAATGGGTTCACACTTGGGCCAACAACACATGCCACACTAGTAGACATAAAATATTCGTAGCACTACAACAAAAGATGTCCCTATACACCAAGTGATTTCATTAAATTTTGAGTGAATTCACTAGTTGTAATGAACGGGGACCAATAAAGAAGTAGCGAATTCATTAGTCTAATGAACGAGACCAGTAAAGAAGTAGTGAATTCACTAGTCTAGTGAACGAGGACTAGTGAACTACACCCACATTTTGTAGTAGTGTAATAAGTTGAATATTACACAATTCATAAATTTGATGTTAATAATTTATGAACCTTTATTCAACTTTGCATTTCAAAGTTCAAATGGATGAATGGAATTGGTGAAAGGACTTACATCATGAAATTCATTTATAACGATTATCAAGATTCCCCACAAGCATGAATACCATTTTTAATGGAACAACATGTATGGTGTTTGAAAATAGAGCCTAATAATAATAGTCTAAAGAGTATTCATGCATTTTGTGGTCTTGCTACATCTCAACAAAATATCCCAACCTTAATTGGACTTTAGAGGCACAATATGATTGTCAATTGTGGTCTTTTGTTGGCAAAATCTTACAAGCTTCTTCCTTGTTCATTACTATGTCATTTGTCCATGACTATTTCATGCATATTGTTTTAAAAAAAATAAAATTAGTGTTAATACATGAAAAATACATATAAATAAAAAAAAATTGTGTGTAATTTGATTTTATATCATTTGGTAACTTATTTTACAAAATTTTAACTTTCAATACATTCTTTTTCTTTCTTTGAATTCAAAGATATCACTTTCTAGAAAGATGAGAGGTTCGAATTCATTAACATTAAAAAAACTTGATACAACTTCTCCTTCTACACCCCTTGCACTAGATATCTCTTTAATTTTGTTTGACGTGAATTTGCTTCAATTGATTTTTCTTTTCATTTTAAAATTTTGATTATATGTTGGAAATGAGTTTAAATTATTGATGAAGTGTTCCGTAATCTCTTTCATAAGATTTGCATGCAACACCTTGAAACATTCAAGCTTGTAAAAAAAATCCTAAGGATACCATCATCTTTATTCACTTCACTTTTGTCAAGACTTTGTGGTGAAATGAAATCTTCACACACTATTTCTACACATACTTTTCTGCAAACTACCTATTCATCAACATATTGTGACATACTAAAGGTTTTTTTCATAGTTTCATTTATTTGCTAATAAGTTGAACTAGACTTTTACACTTGTCTTTACATTTGCCTTATTTTACATTCATCTTTAAGATAGTGGAAAGTGTTACAAAAGCCATAATAGTTTCAATTAAAAAAAAATTATCCTCCATGAAGCTTTTGTTTGCACTACAACCAAATCTAATATATTCTTTTTGGAGACCCACCAACACCACAATAATTGTTATACAATGAACTTTTGAATCGACATTGGGGGGCATTTCAAAATCACACATCCCCAACTTGTAAATTAGTCTTTCACTTAACACATGTTTGAAAGATGTGTGAGAATGAAGTGTCTTCAAATGCTTGTGTGCATTGCTTATCTCTACACTTGAATCATTCTAAGTTCATCTTAGGATTGTCAAAATTGCACACATTAAAAAAAAAACACAAGATGTGATGCATAAAAAATATAAGCTCATAATTTATATCATCCCCAATTTCCTCATGTGATAAAAATCATAACAACTAACACAATTATTAATTGCTTAGAACAATTATAAAAGTGATTTGTGTTTTTACAATTTCAAGTGTTTAAAGAAATCTTTCATTAAAGGGGTTTTTTGGCAAATTTTGTTAGAACAATTCATTCCCATTAAAAAGATAGTAACCATAATGTGACATGTGTCACATCTTTTTAAATGATATTAAAGCATCATTAGAATTTAACTAGAAAATAACAAACCTAACATTCAACACCAATAAACATTATAAGAAATAATGTTCACATTAATTAGACTACCTTGCAACTAGAGTCCCAAAACAATTAATATACAACTACACTATAATTGTCCTATGGAAATATGAGGAATTAAATAGATGAAATGTCATGTTAAAAAGTCAAATAGTTGTACTATAGTTGCAAATTAATAACAAGATGGAAAATTATATAGTAAAAAATGCACATTGTAGATATTACAATAAACCATGTTTGATTTTATTGGCAAGTTGCACTTTAGTAGCATGTGATAACTACATTACAACTCATTACAAACTTACCAAGCTACAAGGTTTATACAAATTCCATGGGAAATACAATCTTTATAGGTTTGTACAAAAATTGCATGAATTTCATGCTATGATTAATATGACCAATTTATTTGTACATATTCAAATATTTTAAATATTCAAACAAATGAGTCATTTTTTTGAATGACTTATGTGAATGTGGATGTTTATAACAATAAAATTGCATAGTTTTATGCAAAATTACATCATGATAATTGTATAGATTCATTTTAAATGTAAATCATATGTACTTCACATCAAAACATAAATAGAAAAGACACATCATATATAGAGAAGTTATGTATATATTTTTCATGCCATTTTTTAATTTTGAAGCTCATAGATTTTGCATTGACATATTGTTTTAATATTTTCACACAAATTCTATTGAATTTTCATGATATTGGAAAGTTGTGATGCTAGAGTAATTGTAGCACACGATTAACAACTATTTTGCAACTATTGTATAGTTTTGACACATGATCATGCCACATGTACAAACCACCCATTAGATATGACATTTTCAATATGTTTTCAACTAGTCATCAATTATGATTCTCATTGATATAACTAGTTGTGCCACTAGGTTGCCACTATTATAAATATTACTATTTTATTATTTTGTGATTGTTGTTGAATTAATTTATTATTGCAATTCACAACATTGTGTTGCCCTACCAACCTATCAAATTATAGACTAATTATAAACTTTTTCTTCCTTTTAACAATTAACATCTAATTATAAACATGTAAACCAAAGTAACCAAATTAGCCAAGTTAAATATGTGGACATAGTAGTCAAGTCAACCACATGATTATTCTGAACAATTAGTATGTAACTAAATTTCAACTTGGAATTTGAAATTTGAAAATATGAAATTTAAGTGGAAAACCTTTAAACAAGTTATACATGGTAGTAAATCAATAGATATCTCCCTTTGCATTAACAACCTTCATGCACTTATGCCTATTGTCATGAAACTCAAGATGAACTATTTTTTTAAAAAAATCTCTAAACATTTTGTATATTTCAACTTGTTACAAGTTTTTTTGTTTATTTAGAAAGTTGAAGGTTGAAAGTTCTTGTTCTTGTTCTTGGAGGTTGAAAACTCATGTTCTTGTTGAAAATGGAAGATTTTTTCACACCAAGTGTGAAAAAATCTTGGTATGAGAAAATCTTCCATTTTCTTTAAAAGTTGACTTGTAAATGCGACTTATAGCAACGAGGGATTTGTGAAGGATGACTTTTTTTTATGATAATCATGTTATGACTTTTGTTTGTGTTTGAATATTTGGATTTCTAAGATGGAAGGCAAAGTTGAAATAAAACTAATTTGTTCAAACACACATGTTATTCTTGTGCATTTATGATGATTTTTGTTGTTTTTAATGTTATTTAGGGCCAAACTTTGATAATATTTGAATCCATCAAAATCAAAGTTATGCATACAAGCTAAGGATTTTTCAAAAATAAAATGGTGGTTTTGTTTGAAATATATAATCTTGAATAGAAGAGCTTGCACATGTGATGATATATAATTTGGTTAATTTATTAATAACTATGTCATTGAATGTGCTATTATTTGTTACATGTAATGATCCATATCAATACATAGGGGTCAAAACACATTGAAAGGAGCCATTGGCATTATTTTATATTAGGACTGCATGTCACTTTTCCCCAAAATAAATTTTTCATACAAAAGAATTTTTGAATGAAATTTGTTGCAACTTGTTATGACAAAAGGTTAATGTTGCCCCAAAAAATCACATTTTTTCTTAATCATTGTTGGATAAATAGGAATTTGAATTTTTTTGTAGATTCCTTGCAAATATTAGTTTCATCTTTAAAAATGCTGATAATTTCAAATCATACCAAAAAAAGTTCATTATTTTAAGATTCAATTTCATGTATTATACACTACAATTTTGTTCAATACATCATGTACATTATGCCCCATATATAGGTAAAACATTCTTGAAAATTAAAAAACTTGAAACAGACTTTGGAATTTCAAAATTTTAGAATTTCACATTGTTTAAATTATGAATTTTTTTAGTGTGTTTAATAATTTATTATCTACTAATATTTTTTACCATCATTTTAGTTTTATTATATGAGTCCTTTGAAAGTCCTTTGTAACAATGTCTTTTTTTAATGAAACAAATTTTCACTTTCAAACATCTTTAACTAAACCAAGACCTAAAATTAAATCAAATGGATTTTAATTTGAGTTTTTTTTATATTCATATGTGTTATAAAGAAATAACTTTCCATGATCATCATGGTTTCAAATGGAAATAAACAAATAAATCTCTATTTTTATGGTAATTTTTAACATTTGATGCCCTTTATGGCTTGTTTGAATGTGTTTTGACCCATGTAAGAAAACAAATTCCAAAAATAAAAAGGTATGATGATTATAACCTCAATACTCCAAGTTTGTGAAGGATTTAATTTTGGGTTTCACTCTTGGTGTTTGGTTTTTATATTTTGATTTTCACAAAGTTAATGTTATCTAATATTATTGAAAAAATGAAATTATTTTTAATTTTTAATTTAAGGAATAATAGTATATTTATGTATAGTTAATATAATAAAATCCATTTATTTTTAAAAATTGCACTAGGTTTTGGTTTGAATTACTCTACCAAAAATAGTTTGAAATGGAAATTTTAAAAATGGCCCATGCATCACATTTCTTGTCATTTCCCATTTGAAAATAATTGTTTGTCAAAATTTTAATTTACCATATATGTATGGTCATTGCCCTAAAAAACATCGACTTGTGATATGATAATTATCAAACTCTTCACATGGCTCACACATTTATTCCAATCATATGGAATCACACTGTTTAGTAGATATTACAAATTTCATAAAGATTAAAAATCATTTCAATAATTTCTTAAAGATATTCACATTTTTTAGTATATTGTGATATATATATATATATATATATATATATATA